>Ga0114899_1001833_pt1 | contig 11907 bp, 12 predicted proteins | sample MalvireepMed_215_FD_83497 | JGI IMG/M metagenome (GOLD analysis project Ga0114899, IMG submission 83497) | Marine viral communities from the Global Malaspina Expedition - Malaspina viral metaG DeepMed_215 | ecosystem: Environmental > Aquatic > Marine > Oceanic | place: Mediterranean Sea... | reverse complement strand
GTAGACGGCAAATATACGTCACAATTGTTTAACATTTTCTTATTTCTTGTTGTACTGGGTGTCCCCCCATCAGATAAAGAATATATAGAAAAATCTTCATCTGATTCATTGCAAATTTCGTAATCTTTATTAGAATGATTTTTTGACCAAATTTGAAAAACAACATTGACCTTCATCTCTTCGCCCGAGGGCGATAAGAAAATATTGCTTATCTTTTCGGACAAAATCAGATTGAACCCTTTTACTCTTTTTCTTGGAACGCCTTTACCATCGCTCTCAAATAACTGTGGGAGGATAAAACAAACGTATTCTGCAAAACTTTGTGAATGGTTTATAAAATTTAAAGCCATATGGCCGCGCAAGCCAAAAGGAGGATTACCAAAAACCACATATTTGTTTTTTAATTTGGGCTGCCAAGTCAAAAAGTCAGCTTGAGTCACGTCGGGATGTTGTGGCTCAATGTCTATAGCCGTTAATCTACCAGCAGGCAGTACGCTCAAAAAAGTACCAGAACCAGCAGATGGCTCAATATAAGAATAGTCATTCTCGCCTTCTCCCAGATTTTCTATAGTTTTACAGAAAATTTCATAGCACAATTTTGCTGTCTTTGGAGGAGTGAAGAATTGATCTTTATCTTTGTACCCATATTTACTATAATCGATATCTCTGTTGGCTAGTTTTAACAAATCGAATTGATATTGTCTAGGGACATTTGCAAGATTTATCCATCGCTTGACTGTTCCCGGCGCTAAACCAAGAGACGAAGAAACATCTTTTATCGTTTCATTTTGTAGAATATCCTCTAACAAACTAACAAGACAAATATTCATCACAAATTCTCCACGGAGGTGACATAAATTTGCAAATTCATTAAACTCTCCCCGTCACCTTCGCAAGTGCCTCATAAACTTTTGCAAACTCATCAAAGTCAAAGTCTTTTGTCTTCATCATTCGATAAGCCTTGACAGTCATAGAGATCTCATCTCCAGTCAGCCAGTCGGCCTCCTTGAAGTCTGCCTTCAGTTGGCGCTTCATTTCCTTTAAAGGTTCCATCTGATCTTCAATCTTTTGAAGCTCTCGGACATACTCAAGCATCTTTTGTTCTTTCGTGCTTGCGTTTTCATCCTCCACTTCTTGGTGAATTTCAACTACATTTTCAAATATCTCAAAACCACTCATCATGGTTACACACTCCTGTTTTTGTTTCTAATACTAATATAACATTAGTCTGAACTTTTGTCAAGCTTTTCTTTCATTATTTTTATTGCATCTGGATTTTTATCGATCAAAATTACCTTTCGGTCTAAACGAAGCGCTGCTTCGCCGGTTGTGCCAGATCCAGCCATGGGATCCAAAATTAAATCACCAGGATCGGTGGACATTGAAATTATCCTCTCCAAGAGGGATAGTGGCTTTTGAGTTGGATACTTTCTCTCCTCGCTTCCCATCGCTATCGAATGTACATCATCCCACAAGTTCGTCGCTGGCTTTCCTTTTGATTCGTGCTTGTAAATTTTTCGGTACAGATTCCCCTTCTTTTGTGGAACATGAATCTTGTTCTCCTCCAGGAGAATATCTAATTCTTTTTTTGACACCCTCCATCCACAAGGCGCATCAAATGTTCTACCATCGATCTCAATTTTATAATACCGGGTTTCATCCTTTGCTTTCTGCGTTTTACCATAAACAATGTGGCCAAGAGCATAAAACCCCCTCTCATCTTTATTCTTATAAGAATTTTGTGCGTAATATTCATCCAGTGGTTGATAAATTAAATTATATTTTGGAGTTCTGGACTTGGAGCACCAAAATATCACATCCACCACAGATCCCAACTTTTTCTTTACATTGTTTTTCGAGCGAGATCTTTGCCAGAAAATTGGCTGAATGCGTGAAAAATATTTACTACAAACTTTGTGAGGGATTAACATTTCCTCTGCCGAAATGTGGAAAAACAAAGAACCATTCTTCTTCAAGAGTCGAGCGCACTCGGACACCACGGGGTCAATCAGACTTTCATAATCACCATCCGTATCAAACTTATCTCCGAATCCCAAATCGTTATCAGGATTCAGAGTAAATTTTCTCCCAGTATTAAAAGGGGGGTCAAAATATATTGCATCAACACAGGATTCTTGCTCAACAGATTTTAAAATCTCTGCCGAATCCCCTTGGATTATTTTAAAGTTCACGATACCTTCACGACTTTCGCCGATGCGGGAATAATAGAATCGGTCTTATCTTGTTGAATTTTTATTACTACTTGTGATGTTGAATTTGAACTCCAGTCTTTGCCTCCGAGGAGGGCGCTAACTCCATTGTTTAACCCAACTCGAATACGCAAGTGGGTATTGACTTCTTGACCATCGGTGTGCCTAAACCACACCACTCTCGATTTAGAATTAGGCTTTCCTTTTGTAAAGAAGGTACCTTCGCGGCTCAATAAATCAATCCACCAAATATCCTCAAAGTCATAAACTATATATTGACTCGAAAACTCTCGATAAACACACACCTTCATGTTCATATCTGTGTTGGTGTATTTGTCTACCACATAAGAAAGCATGGATTTTATTGACTGGTGAGATAGAGTTTGAACTGCTACTGCAAAATGATCATTTAGCTCCTTCTCGTGCTTCTTCTTAATGGCCATGTTGCGTGGTGTTGCCTTATATTTGCCCTTTAGGGCGCTCACTCGGGCCCTCAAGTCACGATTCTCGCCTAACAAAATTTTGGCTAGCTTAGAAGTGTTGGCCCAATCATAGGTGCCAGACTTCGCCTTACGTCGCTTTACCGAAAGTCCGATTGAATCAGACGAAGTGCGAACAACAATATCTTCTAAAAATCGTGTGCCCCCCACCTTTTCTGCATTGCGGAACTCAAACCCTCCACAAACAGCACGTTGAAGGTCTTGGCTGTTACCGAGAATGTCGACTGTTATATCTTCTAATTTTACGCCGTTCTTGTGAGAACTGCCGTCTGTTTTAAACATATCAAACCCCTGTTGAATTCGTTGAATACGAGGCCCCCGAACGGGGGCCTCGCTGGTATTGATCTAAACAACCTCGACTTCGGCCGGAGGGAAAATAATAACTCCCTCTGCTTCTAGTTGATTAAAGATCGGCTGTAGTTCCTCAATTAACTTATAGGCGGCCTTTTGTCTTGATGACTTGATTTCCGCATTACTCACATGGTGATGAAAATACTGAGACTTTTTCGGTTTCTCTGCTTTACCCTCATCACTGCTTCGGTAAGAAAATGGCTTTTTATTCCACGCAGCAAGCGCGTTTGCAAAATCTTGTATATGCCGAGTGTGTATGTCGGAAACCACCTCCATGATATCTGTGGTGAATTTCCCATAATCCCTAATCTGAATGTCGTCGACATGAGTAAAGGCTGAAATGAGAGTCATCAGGAGCGAGTATCCTTGCCATTTTGTAGCCATATTGAACACACCTTCGTCAACGGATTCAGCGCATCGGAAAAAGGCATTTATGATCCCGCTTGTTCTATCGACCGTATCGGCCGATAGACTAATCGCATTAGTTCCAGACCACGCAGATACTACATCCTTATCTTTTGTACCGCAATAGCTCTCTGACTTAGACCAAGCATCAACAGACATAGCGACTTTAGCTACAAGCGCGATATCTCCCTTCCTAAGAAAGTTCAAGCTATCGAAAGATTTAAATTCTGCTTCATAATCTTGAGCGACTGACTTGACGTGCTCACCAAACTCCGGCGAAAAACGGGCACTAACAGTCTCAATGATATTGAGGGGGAGCCCCTTCTGAATGCGAACAAACTGCTCTTCCAACCTTGAGCGAGTCAAGTTTTTCAAAACAAGAACCTCAACACATTCGCGCTGTTCAGCCCAGTTTTTTATAGAGTTTGGAACATCTCTCCAATATGTGCCCTTTTTGAATTCATGATAAATTCCATCCCGATCAAAAACCGTTCCTGCTGGAATCTCTATCATATCACTGACAAGCATATGTAGGGTTGTTCCGCGCTGTAGTCCATCTAGAATGATGTTTTCCACACTGTTCTCGCGGTGAGTACCATAATACAAAATAGTATTACTTAACTCCTTCTCCATTTCTGGGCTTTCTCTTTTCGTCCACCCTTTGCGGGCGGCGTTGAAAGCGCGGAATTTATTTAGGCTAGATTCGACTTCAACTAGCGCTATGGGATGCAAGCAACCCAAACTATCTCCAAAAAGAGTTTGAATAAACTCTTGTCGCATTTCAATATCCCAACAATCTCGTCGTTGGATGTCAGGATCTGCATATGATCTGCTTCTTATATCAACATACTCCAAAAGAGTATGGTTTTCCCTTCGTTTCTCTGGCCGAGGGCTGGCCAGCTTATTATTTGACATTATATCACTCCTTCTTTATCAATTTAAAGTTGCAAATTAAAAGATTCAATTATCTCCAATTTACTTTTATATTATAACATGACATTTTAGTTCTGTCAAGAACTTTTTTAAGTTTTTTTAAAATTTTGTGATTATCCAACAACCGTCGTTGAACCACATTTCTTTATGACATTCAAGATCATGACGATCAACTATCTCTCTTATGAGTTCCGAGAAGAAGCGGGAATGACCGCTTATAATCTTCACAGGAAGGTCATCAAAGTTATCTGTTATAAACTTCTCTATTTCAAACTCAGCCTCTTCGTGATCCATTCCATGTAAGTCAAGGCATTCCATAGCATATTGGCTCCTATCTTGGGCGACTTCCCCAGTTCTGGTATATTCTCAATACGGATCTCATAGCATCAGTTTGAATTTCCAAATCATGATTTCTCTTTTGGCATTTTTCTAATCTCTCTCTGAGACCTCGAACCTCTCTTCTTAACTCATCTATCGAAATACTTTGTTTTAATACTTCTTCTTTTAAATCTGATGTGTCGCACTCTTTACCCATATATGGGTAACTATGCTTCCTTTTCTCAAATTACATGCGGACTGGAAGAAAATGTAACTTTTACATCGGAAAAATAATTCTCAACATACTCACAAAACTGTTTTTTATTCTGAAAGGCAAGGATTGCTCTGTCGTCTTTACTGTTAACATATGCTACCCACGTATTCACCTCTTCTAAAACATCCAGCTTATTAACAATAAGGTGTGTTACCCCGTTTAAGTTTGTTGCTTTCTTCAGGTTGGCTATATTGATCCAGTTGCACTGCCTCTTTCTTCCAGTTGTTGCACCGAACTCTTCGCCAACTTCCTGTAACGAGCGGAAAACTTCACCCTCTGGTTGGAATTCCTTTGTTCCCACATATGTTTCGTAGGCTTTGGCAACACCGTAAACCCTTCGAATTGATTGTGGCGGAAACCCATTTAACAGTGCTCCTGCTGTTGTGCAGTGGCTGCTGGTAACATAGGGATAATCTCCCCAATCAATGTCGAGGCCGAAGCCCTGTGCCCCTTCACATAGAATAGTAGCATCTGGATTACTGGAATAAAACTCTTCATACATATCTATGAGATATGGTTCTAAAATTCTATAGTCCTCTGCTCGAACTCCGAGCCTCTTGTACTTGGCTCCATAGCACGGACCATTGCCTGTTCTGGTGGTTCCAAGTTTGGTTTCTTTCTTGTCTTCCTTGTAGTGTGCTCCCCTGATTACATGTGCGTTCTTGGCAATGAAGATTTTGTCTGCTATATCAATTCCACCCTCGTCGAGCATTTTGATCTCGGCGAAGAACTTGCGAATATCAACAACGCACCCAGGGCCGATGATGCTTTTTACACCAAAGAAAACGCCAGCAGGGATGTGATGAGTAACAAACTTCTCCCCGTTATGATAAATGGTGTGCCCAGCATTACAGCCGCCGTTATAGCGGATACAATGTGTGTAATCCCCATCTTTCAAAAGGTGATGGGTAACCTTTCCTTTTCCCTCGTCGCCGTACTGAACGCCGACGATGACATCTACTTTTAAGCTCACTTTATAATCCTAATACTAAATTTATCTTTTTCTGACTTGACGACTTTGAATTTGTTTTCTCTAATTTTCTCTGCCAACTTTGGCTTATTGTGATAAAAGTCAACGTAATCCGCCAAGGCAAAGCGAACCTCGTCGAGATCAAAATCAACCTTAGTGATTTCACTTTCGAACTTCACGCGCCCTCCTTTCTTATATTATAGCATCACAGTGTTCCGATGTCAAGCTAAAATTCTAAAATTTCTTCGAAGACTTCTGGTTGAAAATCCCCACTTCTCATTATATTCTAGCTTTGCCATGTATGGCTTATTAACATGAATCCTATCATACTCTTTGACTCCCCAACAACGAATCTTTGTCAGGGTATTTGTATCATCAACAACTTCGATGATCCAATATGGTTTTCCGTTCTTTGTTTTCCTCGGAACAACCTTTCTTGGGATGAACCAGACACACTCGCACAACTCTGGATCGTAGTTTGCGATTGCTGGAATGAAAGCTGCGTTTAGCTGATTGTAAATCTCTGGCTTCATGACCTTGTTAAACGGGAATACTCCCGTTAATTCAACGAGGTACCCGATCTTCTCTTCGTCGGAGAAGTCTCCTTCTGGAGCAAAGGCTTCAATGTTCTCCAAGAGGTTCTTTTCTTTTCGTGGTCGGTCGACGCAAATCGCAGACCAGAAGTGTTTACCGCCAGTGAACCTTTCGTCGATAAGGGTGTTGAGTGTTCCGCTGCGACAAAGAACATCTAAGCTCTTCTTGTTCAGTTTTGAATATGTTATATCCTCGTTGAACAAAAACTCCTCGACATTTTTGAAAGGACGGTTGGCCGTGATCTGATCAATGGCTGCGTCTCCCAAGCCCTTGATGGAAGACAAGGGCTGAATTAACATCGTCCCATCCTCCGAAATCTCCCAGACTCTTCCAGAGGAATTAATATCAAGGCTCTTGATGCCGAGGCCGAAAGACTTGGCAACGTTAATCGCCTTCTCCTTTCGTGTCTCCGGTTCCTTATCTAAGAATGCGGCGAGCCACTCAACCTGATAATAGTTTAGCAACCAAGCGCACTGGAAGGATAAGATACAATAAGATATTGCATGAGACTTATTGAATCCATAACCCGAGAAATACTCGAAAGTTTCCCACAAACGCTCGCCCGTTCTCTTGTTCAACCCTTTTTCAACACACCCTTTAAGAAACTTCGACTTCAAGGTTCTCTTAACCTTTGCCTCTTTGCCTGTTCCCTTCTTTGTTAAGACCTTACGCAAAGCATTGCCCTCATCGAGAGAGAGATCCTTTCCAAGCTTGTGAGCCAATAACGCAATTTGCTCCTGGAAAATAAGAAAGCCCGATGTCTCCTCGGTGACGGCCCGATGGTCTTCGTTAATAAAATTGAGCCTATGAGGATTTTCCCTGGCTCTAACGTAATCATTGTGAACATTCGCTCCGAGCGGTCCTGGGCGGTAGATAGAGGTGATTGCCGCGAGATCAATCAGGTTGGTCGGCTTGACTTGTTGACAGAACCTTTGTGCTCCAGTCTCCGTAAACTGAAAGATACCTGCCCACTTTCCTGCTTGGAAAATGTTTTTATAAACCTTCTGGTCTTCGAAGTTAATAACATCTGGATGTAAATTCTTATTATAAAAGTCTTTAATGTCCTCAAACGTCGGATTCTCGATGCCGTGATGTCGTCGAAGGATATGATAGATTGCTCCATCAATCATCTTCAAAGTTGAGAGACCAAGAACATCAAACTTAATGAATCCCATTGGCTCAAGATGGCGGACGTTCTGCCCCTCCGACCAGGGAGTTTGTCTAACTCCACCAGAATTGATGAGGGGCATTCTTTTGTTTAGATCCTCGGCAATAACGACACCGCCTGCGTGTCGAGAACACGATCGGACCTGACCATAGAGAGCCTCGACGTGAGTCTTGACATGAGGATAGCGACCTAAAAAACGCTTAAGCGTGTCGCTGAACTCCATTACCTCGTCGAAGGTCGGAGCATAAACTCCAGATTTAATTCCGTGCCTCAGTTTGGCTGGACCCATTGCTTCGTAGATCATCACTGAAGTCACATCGTTGACTTCTTTAAATTCAATTCCATAGAACTTTGAGATGTCTTTGATGAGGGATTTAAGCTGAAGGGTGTTCCAGTTTGAGATTGGGGCGACCCTATCTGATCCCCACTCATCAATAAGAATCTCTTTAAGTTTCATGCTATCAGCAACATCATAATCGATGTCGGGATAGTCGGTAGCGTCAGCGCGAAGGAAACGAGCAAACTGTAAATCCCACTTGATCGGATCAACCTGCGTAATATTTAAGGCATAGGCTACAAGCGAACCGGCGGCTGAACCACGAGCGGGACCAGTAAGCATAACTTCATTTGCCTTTTGGCTAATCTGGTCCATGGTTAAAAAGTACTTAGAGAAGCCTCGGTCAGAAATGACCCCAAGCTCCATACGCAAACGCTCCGTATATTCCTCGTTGGCGTGCAAACCCAAACGACGCAAACCTTCGATACAGAATTTCTCCAATGCTGAGTCTGCTGTTTCACCAGCCGGAATCACAAAGTCTGGAAGCCTGACGGTATTGTCTGGGAGAAAGTTTTCAATCCGATCATGAGCAATCTTATATGTTCTCGTAATAGATTCCATAACCAAATCATCATCGTACTCAACACCACAAGATTCAGAGTATTTCTTATATGCCTCCCACATCTGCTCACCATTGCGAGGATAAAGCTCATAGCCAATCTCTTCAACGCCCTCGGGAAGTTCTGCACTCTCATAGCCAGGGCGCGGCTTACCAAGCCAGCCGAGCTTCTTATAAAGCTCCCGGTCTTTCCAGGCATCAGGGCCTGGATAGTGAGAATCGGAAGTCGAAATAAGCTCAATTCCAAACTCTTCGTGCATTTTAATGATATACTTATTAAGCTCATGTTGCTCTGGAATATTGTTCCATTGAAGCTCTCCATACCAGCGATCACCGAAGATGTCAACCATCTGTTTCGTGGTCTCACGCATGGCGTTGAGGACCGCTAATTCCCCATTCTCGCGGTTCTCCCAGTAGTTTCCGGCGTAGACCCCTCCGAGACAAGCGGACGCCCCTATGACGCCGTTAGAATACTTTTTTAGCGTTTTATAATAAACACGGGAATAACGGTAATAATTGTCTGGCCCAAAGGATTCGGAGATCAAAGCGAAGAGATTGTTCAATCCCTCTTGGTCTTGCGCCAGCAAGATGAGGTGACGACGACGATTAAGAACGTTTCGGACCTGCTTCTTCGATGCGTCTTCATCCTCGACGGTAGTTGCGGTCACGTCCTTACTTAGCCCCCTGCGCCTCTTCTTGTCTTCTTTGGCTGCGTTGTAATCATCGCGCCAGTCATCAAGAGAGGGAAGGAAGTATGCTTCAATACCAAAGATGGGCTTGAAATCCCTTCCTTCTTCTTTCATCTTCTTCGCGTGGAGAACTTGATGGGGCAACCCATTCATGTTTCCGTGGTCGGTTAAAGCCAGTGCGTCCATGCCGTTTTCAAAGGCAAAGTCCATATGTTCTTGCGGATAGCCGATAGCATCAAAAATGCTTCCAGCAACCGAGTGAGCGTGTAATCCGACAAACGGAATTTTATTCATGTGTGTTCTCCAAGTTGTATAAGTATTATAGCATTTTTTTAATGCCGTGTCAATACTAAAATTATTTATTTTTTTCGATGCGGCCAGTCTTACTTAGTGCTTCGAAAACATAGAAGCCATCGTCATACATAACGGGCTGACCTTTAGTGTAAACAGTATAGAATTTTCGACTGAAGGTTCCTTCGATATCGTGGATCTCCAAAACAACTCCACAGGCAGCGAACGAATAAGCAGGCTCGTTATTATAAACGATTACAAAATCACCCTCTTTTACTTCCTCTTTTTTCATAGTGTTCCAGTTATGGCGCAGACAAAGACCGTCAAAAGGCCAATGATTGGAATTCCGATAAAGATCAGTACAAAGATCAGCATCAAGGGCATTAGTGGGTGGTCATTTCTCATCATCAACTCCTATTTCATTCCATTCGTGATATTTCATAAATATTGGGTGAGGTCTTTGGACTTCCTTTCGCTCCTCGGAGGATAGGAAATTACAGTATCCGTCCCATGAATCTATGTTGTGATACCATGGGACTTCAACTTTATTCTCTATATATATTATAACAGGTTTGAAGATTTTGTCAAGTAAAAAATAACGGGCTGACCATCTTTCTTCTTTTGGGAGTTTCCCCCTGGGAAATATTCCGTCTTCAAGAACCTCGGAATTATACTTTCCAGTACCCTCGCGAATCTTTCTGCGACAATTGACGAAATCGTCTTTGTCAAAAGTAAATCCAAGGTATTCATTATCTTGAACCGTTTTTCCTTCGTGACTCAACATAAAAGGCCTTTCGCTTGATATATCTTTTCTGTGTGGCCTCAGAATCTCTGGATCATAAACGCCGTAGGGGAAGGCAACATAATATCTTTTTGGAATAACCCACTTGCTTAACTTGGCCGAGATCCTGAAAGCTGTGGTTGCTCCCCAGATAATGCTCCATGAGAGGCAGTCGCGCTTTCCTACATCCTTCGCGTGAATGGGAACATAAAAGATTGGAATTTGTTTTCTTGTCTGTGAGGGATAGGGATCCAAACGCCTTCCTATCCAAACAGGATCCTGAACCCACTCGCCAAGCCTGTGTCTTATCAGTGGCGTCATATCTTCGTTACAGACAATCCAGATAGTTTCGCATCCTGCCCACGCGCACTCATATACTGCTCGCTCGACTGCGAGGTAGTTTGGCGCGAGGGGCATCATTGCGTCGTGCCAGTCCATTTTAAAATCTAATGGTTGTCCCGCTACCGGAATAATGCCCGCCAGGTGATAAGGGCCCATAGTTAACCTCTAAACTCTATATTTCACCCAAGAAAAAAGCTTTCTCTTTTCAAGGTAATCTTGATAAAGATCATTTTTATACGCTTCTTGCTCAAATCGAATTCGATAGTAGGCCTTAGAAATATCTCTGTACTTGATCAGGCCGTGGACATAATCAAGAAGATAGATCAACAAGAAACCAATTATTAAAGTTTCGACATATTGTCTAAAGTGTATTGTTTCATGTCGAATGGTAATTTCATTCCCCTCATCTCTAATGAACACAAAAGGGAATAAGGTTATAGCATACACTTTTATAACCCAACTAGCCAGCGCTGGAATTTTACTATTTCTCACTATAATAGGATTTTTAAACAATCTACTTTCCTAAAAAACTCGACCAGTTTCTGTGAATTCTTTCATTTAAAGCCTTCTCGGATTCGGTCTCGGGTTCAGGCTTTTTATCTCCGAACGGCAATGCTTGTTGTTTCACGCTGTCTGAATAACGAGTCACCTCGGGCGCCGTGCCTTTTTGCACGACAGCGTTATATGCCTGCTTAGCTATTTCTTCGACGTTTTTTTTCTTGATGTGTTCGATCATACTCATCGTGGGCGGGAGGACTTCCGGCGGGTCATTGCCGTCAACAGTGAAAGATAGTCCCAGGTTTGGTACTCGGTCGGCGCTAGAGCCATAAGTACTTACATATCTGCGCGTGAACTTAGGATACATGGATTCTTCATAGACAAAACCAGGGACTTGATCAAAGAGCATTTTTTTAAACGTCGCGGCGAAATTTCTTGACATCCCAATGTCTTTAATTGCTTGATCTGTATAGAAGACATCCTCCAGACCCTGGATGGCGGGTACATCAAAAGGGACGCTCATATCAATATCTACTCTGTTCTCGTCTATAAGGACGTCAAAATTCCAGTCAGTATCCTCAAAATCTTCGAATTCTTCCTCTTCTGCCTGCTTCATGAACTCTTGGAATGGAGAGGCTTCAAGGATCCCTTCTCTCGTGAGAGTTCTTTTCATCATAACTTTTAGCC
>Ga0114899_1001830_pt1 | contig 11920 bp, 16 predicted proteins | sample MalvireepMed_215_FD_83497 | JGI IMG/M metagenome (GOLD analysis project Ga0114899, IMG submission 83497) | Marine viral communities from the Global Malaspina Expedition - Malaspina viral metaG DeepMed_215 | ecosystem: Environmental > Aquatic > Marine > Oceanic | place: Mediterranean Sea... | reverse complement strand
TCCCCGCCCGCGCCCGCACCTGCCCGCCCGCGCCCGCTAAGTGGCTCGATCGTCCGGCAGGACTGGCAGTCCACGTTCCTGCGGACGTTCGCCGACACCGGCAACATCCGGGTCTCGCTGGACCAGTGCGCTCGCGAAGGCGTCAAAGTGTCCCGTGGGACGTTCGACAACGAGCGCCGCCGCAACGATGACTTCCGGGAGCTTTACGAGCAGGCGGAGAAGCAGGCGGTGGACGTTCTGGAGGCCGAGGCCCGCCGCCGTGCTATGAGCGGCTCAGACGCACTCCTGATCACCCTGCTGAAGGCCCACGCCCCGGAGAAGTACGTCGAGCGATATCAACTGGAACACGCGGCCCGGGGTACCGGTTCAGGAAGCGTGGTGGAGATCCCGGACGACAGCGAGCGCAACCGGAAGGTCATCGAGGCACTGGAGGCCAGTGGCTACATCGTGGCGAAGGAGGATTGACGACGGTCAAGCGGTCATGAAAACCAGCGCCCTGAGTCGTCGGACTCCTCTGCGGTCCGGTAACCGCCGGTCGTACAACTCGACGCTACGGACCCGGTCGAAGAAGGCCGAGGCCATCGCCCCGGCCCGACGGAAGTTTGTGCTGGATTACCTGACAGAGCATCCGACCTGCGAGATCCGCTGGGACGAGAAATGCTACCGAAGGGCGATCGAGGTCCATGAGCCGTTGACCCGTGCCCGGGGCGGCTCGATCCTTTCGGAAGAGAACGCCTTAGCCGTCTGCCGACACTGCCATTCTCAGGCCCACAACCACCCGGCTGAGGCGACCGAGCGTGGCTTCCTGCGGAGCCGCTGGAGTTGATGGCTAAACGACGGGGCACTAACTGCCCACCCCATTTCTTCATACTGCCGCCGCCATCAAAGGAGGAGACGCCGATCGGGGTTTGCAAGTTTTGCGGCCAGCGAAAGGCCCATGTGAATTACATCGAAATTAGCTACTGGCGCAATCAGAAGGGGGAGCGGCCAAAACCGGGCAAGAAGGCGAAGGCATGAGCGATCCCTATCTTTACGAGACGGAGGGCATAGAAGCCTGCGGCATCGCCATTATCCTCGCCGATGGCACCCTCCGCACCGTGACATGCCAGCGGTACGCGGGCCACGCAGGTAGGCACGTCGGTTACGTCGAGGGCACGCGCGTAGTGTTTGATGTCATCATCAGCGAGGGCCGGGGCCAGTCTGAGTTGTGGCTGAGAGAAGGGATACTTCCGTAGCATGGCAGCTTCGCTAATCTGCGTGTACGGCGGACACCGCCGCTGTGACTTTCAGCTTTGCAGTTGTGCGTGCCACGCCCGATGACTAGACGAACGAAGATCGGAGATGCTCGGGGTCAGAAGAGTCGCATCCGGGAGCTTCAACTGTTCTTAGGTCGTGCCCTCAATGATCTGGCAGACGAGTACGATCGTGGCTCGATCCCGCTATCGGACGCCCAACCAGACCACGTCTGGTCAATGTTGATAGGAGGACACAGCGGTCGCGTCTCGGGGGCTGTCTACGACGACGACAGGGGCCTCTACGCTGAGCTGATCCGCATGGCGCTGGCCTACCTCGCATGGGCAGTAGTAGTCGAGGCCCGGGGACAGACGCCGTGGCGGAATTTCTCGCTCGACTATCCCCTCGTTCCAACGAAAGCAGACATGGCTCTTCACGGCGACCCACCGGAGCTTCCAGTAATCCGTCATCGTCGTCGGTACGAGGCATGAGGCAGACATGGGAGACGAAGGAGGATCGTGGCCGGGAGGCGGCGTTTGCGAGGCGCATCGGTCATGCCCTCGACTGTTCGCCTTTCTTGACCAAGCGCCATAGTCCGTTCGATGTCGTCTTTTACTCCGCCGGGTGGCGCTATCTGACAGCAGAATTGAAATACCGCGACCGCCGCTACCGGGGGCTGATCGAGCGAGAGGGGTACATGCTCTCCTCCCGTAAGTGGGACGGCTTAATGCGATATGCGATTGCTACGCCCGTCGCCCTCGGTGTTAGCTTCGGTACAGGGGATGACTGGCTTATGCGATTGCCACCATCGAAAGAGCCGAGGCGATTGATGCGGGGCAGGACGGTCAGGAAGCGGGACAGTTATGACGAGGAGGAAGTAGTGCTGATCCCGTGGCCTTGGTTCACGCCGCTGGCGGCTTTCATGTAGTTAAACGGCACGATTGCTAGAATCTGTCCGTGACTACTGCCACGCGACCCACCCGCCGCCAGTTCACGCCCCGGCTGACCGAATATATTCCGTACACGCCCCACCCGACCCAGCAGGCGTTCTTGCTCATGGGCGATAACGTCAGGGAGGCTATCTACGGAGGCGCTGCCGGTGGAGGCAAATCAGACGCCCTGCTCATGGCCGCGCTCCAGTATGTCGACGTCCCGGGCTACGCCGCCCTGCTACTACGTCGCACGTTCGCCGACCTGAAGCTCCCCGGAGCGCTGATGGACCGTGCCCAGCTCTGGCTCGGACCGACGAAAGCTCGGTGGCAGGGCGTGGATACGACGTGGACGTTCCCTTCCGGTGCCACGTTGACCTTCGGCTATCTCCAATACGAGACAGACAAGTTCCGCTACCAGTCCTCCGAGTTTCAGTTCATCGGCTTCGACGAGCTGACCCAGTTTACTGAGACGCAGTATCGCTACCTGTTCTCCCGCCTCCGCCGGAAGATCGGCGTGGCCGTTCCGCTCAGGATGCGGTCGGCCTCGAACCCGGGAGGAATCGGGCACGACTGGGTCAAGCGCCGATTCGGTCTGGGCGAGGCTGGGCCTGACAACCCGTGGCAGCGACGGGAGGCTCTGGGCCGATATTTCCTGCCGGCAAAGCTCGCCGACAATCCCTCCCTCGATGCCGAGTCGTACCTGCCCTCTCTGGCCGAGCTTGACCCGACCACCCGGCAGCAGCTTCTCGAAGGCGACTGGTCCGCTCGCGCTCCCGGGTCCAAGTTTCGCCGGGAGTGGTTTGACGTCGTCCCCGAGCCGCCGGTGAACGGCCTGCGGAAGGTTAGGCGGTGGGACCTCGCTGCGACCGAGGCGAAGGGCGGCAAAGATCCGGACTGGACTGCTGGCGCGCTCGTGGGCCTCGACCCGGACGGCGTCTGGTGGGTTCTCGACATGAAACGGATTCGGGCTCGTCCGCATGATGTCGAGCGGCTGATCAAGATGACCGCAGACCTCGACGGCCTCGGGGTCATGATCCGGATGGAGCAGGAACCGGGGGCCTCCGGCGTGGGGGCGATTGATCACTACCAGCGACAGGTTCTGGTCGGTCGAGACTTCAGGGGCATCCCGTCTACCGGAGCGAAAGAGGTCAGGGCGAACCCGGTCTCCTCGGCTGCCGAGGCAGGGAACGTCAAGATCGTGGCCGGGCCGTGGAATTCCGAGCTGCTCGATGAACTGGAGGGCTTCCCGGGAGAGGGGTTACACGACGATCAGGTGGATGCCATCTCCGGTGCCTTCGCCGATCTCGCGCAGGGGACGCCGAGCGTCCGGTTCTTGGGGTAAAGCTCTATGTCATACCGACCGAATATCGAACCCGCAATTATCATCGAGGTGCTGGCAGTGATTGCTATCACCATCGGGGTAGGCTTCGTCTGGTGGCCGCTCGCCTTGATCATCGGCGGCTGCATCTTCTATCTACTCGCGCAGGGCATCAGCCGCTAGGAGGCATCGTGACACTCACCACCCGAATTATTGAGAAGCTCACGAACCGTGACCGCCCGGTCCTCTCCAGCGGCTTCTCCTCGAACCCCACGGGCTTCCTGACCGGCACGGGCAGCGGCTCGACGTCCCAGCTGTCAGCACATTCATCCGTCGGGTGGCTGTTTCAGGTCGTCAACCGGATAGCAACCTCCGTGGCGGAGGTGGAATGGAATCTGTACCAGAGGACGTCGGCGGATGAGCGGACCCTGCTGCCCATCACCCATCCGGCGATGGAGTTATGGAACAGACCGAGTCCGTTCTATACGAACGACGAACTGGTCGAGACCACCTCGCAGCATTTAGAGCTTACCGGCGAAGGCTGGTGGATTCTGGTCCCGTCCATTGTCGGTGGTCCTCCCGTTGAGATCTGGCCGGTACGCCCTGATCGGATGACTCCGATGAAGGACCGGAAGCAGTACGTCTCCGGTTATATCTACCGCTTCGAGGACACCGAGCAGATCTTCGAGCCGGACGCGGTCGTGTTCCTCCGGATGCCGTCGCCGCTGGACCCGCATCGCGGTGCAGGGCCGGTCCAGTCGCTACTCGTCGACATCGACTCCGAACAGGCGGCCCGGGAATGGACACGAAATTTCTTCCGCAACGACGCGGCCCCGGGCGGGATTATCGAACTCGACCAGACCCTCGACGATGCCCAGTGGTCCCAGTTCGTCGAGCGATGGAGGGAGCAGCACGCTGGCGTTGCGAACGCTCACCGGGTCGCAGTTATCGAGCGCGGCAAGTGGGCCGACCGGAAGATCACCCAACGCGAGATGCAGTTCGAGCAACTCAGGCGGCTCAACCGGGACGTGATCCTCGGGGCGTTCGGAGTCCACGCCTCGATAATGGGAATCTCGGAAAACGTCAACAGGGCCAACGCGGAGGCCGCTGAGGTCCATTACGCCCGCCACGTCATCAGGCCACGCCTGCGGCGCATCAGGGCGGTTTTAAACGAACAGATCGCCCCGATGTTCGCAGACGGGATCGAATACGACTTCGTCGACCCCGTTCCGGCTGATCAAGCCCACTCGCTCACGGTGGCCGTCGCAGGGTTCGAGAAGGGCATCCTGAAGCTAAACGAGAGCCGCGACCTGCTCGGCTTCCCGGCGGTCGAGGACGAGGATGGCGGCGATGAGTTCCGTCGGCCATCCCCATCGCCCATCTTGCCCGAGGTCCCAGTCGAACCGGACATCCCGGAGCCGGAGGAACCGGAGGAAGAGGAGCGCAGCTTCGAGCCGGTAGCAGTCAAAGCACCGGAACATGCCACGTCACTCTGGCCCGAAGGGATAACTGACTCACAGGTGCGGATGGAGCGGGCATGGGCACGCCGTCTGGCGGCTGAGATCGATGAGATCATGCGTGTTCTGACGGAGGCTGAGAAGGGCGTGGTAAAGCTCGGGCCTTCTGATCTCGATGGCTACGACTGGGACTGGTTCGGCAAATACGGAGTGGCCGTGAGCGATGAACTGGCCGAAGCGTTCGCCAGCGCCGCCCGGTTCGAGCATCCATCGATCAACCCGACCGACCTCCAGAAAATCTCCGCCACGTTTGCCGAGGAGCGGGGAGCGCAGCTGCTGAGAATCGATGGCGACCTGAATCTTGCTAACGCCACCCGCGCCCGGGTCAACGAGATCGTCTCGGAGGCTATCGCTAACGGTGACTCGCTTGGCAAGGTCCAGAAGTCCCTGCGGGACGACTTCCAGTTCAGCCGTGCGAGAGCGGCGATGGTCGCCCGTACCGAATCTGCCACGGCACTCGGGCAGGGTATGAACACTACCGCCCGGATGCAGGGCCGTGACGAGAAACGCTGGACGACTCAGGGCGATGATCGGGTCTCGGAGGAGATCTGCCTGCCCAATGAAGCCGCTGGCTGGCTCGGCATGGAAGAACTATTCCCGTCGGAACACATGATGATCCCGGGCCATATTAACTGCCGATGCGTCACCCGCTACCGAACGGCAATCAAGGCTACCAGTGAGGTTCGCTGCCCCAATCCGAACTGCCGTCGTCGATCCGATGTTCAGGCAGGTCATGCCGAAGTGCGATGCCGTCGCTGCCGGACAGAGTTCAGCGTGGTGGCATAAACCAAACAGCCCCCGACCGGAGCCGAGGGCTGTGGCTACGCTCCCCGAAGGGGGGCTAAGTTAAGCGGCTCCTGCTGCTGCGAATCAAGGCCATCGCAAGGGAGAGCGCGCGCTGCGTGTCGTCCTTGCAACTCTCCGTCCTCTCTAGTTTGGCCTTCAGGCTCTCGACTAGCAGCGCGCGTAACTCATACGGGTCCGTAACCTGCCATTGTGCGTAGTCAATCTTGGCCTTCAGCTTGGTAATCTTGGCCTTCAGCTTGGCGTTCTCGGTCTTCAACTCCTCCATGTCTAGCGCGGTGGATATGAGGTCTGCCTTCAAATCGCTGAGATCGGCCTTCAGCTCGGCGTTCTCCTGCCGCCGTTCAGATCCGAGAACCTTCAGCTTGTACTTTTCGGCCTTCAGCCTGTCGATCTCGGCATTCAGTTCCTCGATAAGTCCCAGTGCAGGGAAGCGTTTGAGGGTTTGATCGGTGAGATAAGGAAAGCTCGAAGTGATGCTGCTAGTCGTTGCATCCGGGGTCATGTCGCTGGTCATCTGTCTGTCTCCTGCTTGCTATGCGCTTAGCGGTTGAGTGCCGCTATGCGGTCAGTCTATATACATAGACTACGGACGTCAATGGTATAGGCAGATCGCTGTAACTAAAAAGGCCCCCGACCGGAGCCGGGGGCCTTCTGGAGCCGGGATCGGCTAGGGCCAGATGAATCCCGGCTCCAGCGGCTCGGGGCCGATCCGGTCCATGATCTGGCTCCTTAACTTGTCCGAGTCGTGAAAGTCGGGGCCGGTGATCTCTAGGTACATCTGCCAGTTAACCGCCCACTCGTCCTGCGCCTCGTCTTTGGTGCAAGGCCCCCAGCCGGTGTCGAAGGCGTGAATCTGGAATTTCTGCGCCTCCCCGTCGTCGCTTCCCACCTCGACCTCGAAGCCCTCGCTGTGTACGCGCCACTCGAAGGGCGTGTCGATTGCCTCCTCCAGCCGCTCTTCTTCAAGTTTCTGAAGCAGGGTCTCCTGCTGCTTGACCTTCGTACGGGCTTCCGTGAGTGATGGCGCTGTCCAAGACCTCTCGCCCTCGATGCAGTACCCGCCCTCTAGGGCGATTCGGTACTCCGAGCGGGCAGTGCGGGTGATCGTGAATCGATGCTCAAAGACGATGGTCTCGCTCTCGCTGATTCTCAGCATCTGTCTAGCTCCTGTTCTTGCGAGCCATGCGCCGGAGGCTTCGCTTCGCGAGGACGATTTGTGCTTGGTCTTGCGGGCGGGCAGGAGATGCCGTCGAGTTGGCGATGTGCTGGAGGATCTGCTTTGCTTGTTCCTTGGATGTCAGTTCGTCGATCGTTGCGCCGAGTTGCGTGATTCCGTCGCTGTCTACGTGGTGCCAGTCCGTGGAGTTGAATGCTTCGTCGACTACTGATGCTGCTGTTGTCTGGTCGGTCATGTTCATGTCTCCTGTCGCTATGCGTTGGCGGTGGCTGGCCGCTATGCGGCCAGTCTATATACATACCCTACGGACGTCAAGGGTATACGGGCAGGTTAACGGTTGAACTGGAGATCAACCGTCGAGCATGTCCGGTGGTTCAGGACCGCCCCACAGGTTTCCTGTTCCCACGTTCCCACCCCTACCCCGGAACAGGCGGAACAGGAAATCTCAGCTACGAATTTGCCGGTGCAGGCATCATCGACCGGCAAACCCCCGGAACAGGAATATGGGGCTGCCCGAGAGCCCGTGCCCGAATCTTCAAGCCTGTATCCCGAAGACGACTGGGGGGAGCATGACAGATTACCCGCGGGTAGTCTGTTGAATCGTCGGCACGGTCGACTACTTGACGGACCGGTGGCATTCTGCTCTAGAATTAGCGGCGCAGCAAAAACTGAATAGGCGGCCCGAGACCTAGAGTCCAGCGCCACCACAAGCCGAGAGGCCACGAGCCCGATTTCCAGAATCACCGGATCTGGAGTCGGGTTTTTTTTGTTTGTTCAGGAACGGGAATGTTTAGAACGAAGTTCGTTCACGACGAGATTAAGGTCGTCAGCGAGGCCGAGGCGACCGTCGACGCCATCGTTTCATCCGAAGCGAAGGATCGAGACGGAGATGTCATCCGGGTCGCAGGCTGGGAACTCGGGAAGTTCAACGCCCACCCGGTGCTGCTCGATTCGCACAACTACCTCTCGACCCGCTCGCAGATTGGCGAATGGGTGTCGATGAAGGTGATCGGTAAGCGCCTGATCGGTCGAGCGAAGTACTACATCGATTCCGGCAACGACGCTGCTGACTGGGCGTGGCAACTGGCGAAGCGTGGCGTGGCGGCCTACTCAGTCGGCTTTATTCCAGACTTCGAGAAGGCGACCCCAATCGAGCAGGCGGAGCCGAGCAGTCAGTTCAGCTTCACGCCGATGGAATTTAACGGACAGGAGCTTCTGGAAGTCTCGCAGGTCACGGTGCCATCAAACTCCGACGCCCTCCAGCGGGTGATTAAGGGACAGGGGGCCTGCCCGCCCGCACTGCGGGACTTCTATGAAGACCTGCTCGCAGACGACACCTACGGCGAATCGGAGGATCTGGAAGCCAAGAGGCTCGCAGTCGCAGCCATTCCGATCGAGCTGGAAGAGCTGGCCGAGATCCTGATGCGCCGGTACGGGGACGAGCAGCTCGGTCTAATCGAAGAGCGCATGGGCGAGATCGCGACATGGATTGTCAAAACGACGCTGGAGGCGGAGCGCGCCAGACCAGCAAAACAGTTAGACACCCGGGACATCCGGGACATCGTTACAAACGCCGTCTTCGACGGTCTGGAGGTTACCAGTGGCTGAGATCACCACAGAAGCACAGTTAGATGAACTGCTGAACAGCCCGGAGGCGCTGACAGATCACGTCTCAGGCATCGCCCGGGAGACCATGAAGGAAACCCTCGGCGACGTCGTCCGAGAGCAGGTCGCCTCGGCGATCGCAGCGCCGGACAAGGCAAAGCGCCCGACCCTCGGCGGGACCCACAACCCCGAAGCCGAAGGCGCTGACCTCGACGGTAACTTCAAGACTCTGGGTCATTTCTTCAAGGCTGTCGGCTCTGCTGGCACAATCGGCGGCAGCGTCGACCAGCGGTTGATCAAAGTCCTCGGCGAAGGGCAGGGCGATCAGGGTGGCTTCCTCGTCCCGGAGGAGTTCCGCACCAGCCTCCTTTCTCTGGCGCTCGAACAGGCCGTGGTTCGTCCGCGTGCATTCGTGATGCCGATGGGCTCAAACAAGGTGACTATCCCGGCGATCCGGGACACCTCCCATGCCTCTAACGTCTTCGGTGGCGTGTCGGCTTACTGGACACCCGAGAGTGGCTCCCTGACGGCTTCAGAGCCGACGTTCGCGCAGGTCGCCTTGGAAGCCAAAAAGCTGACCGGCTACACCACCAGCTCGAATGAACTGCTCGCTGATTCCGCGATCGCGCTGGAAACGCTCCTCAGCCGTCTCTTCGGCGAGGCCATCGCCTACTTTGAGGACGACGCCTTTATCGCCGGTGTCGGTGGCGGCCAGCCGCAGGGAATTCTCTCGGCTGACGCCCTGATTTCGGTAGCGAAGGAGACCGGTCAGGCTGCGACATCCATCGTCGCTGAGAACATCGACAAGATGTGGTCGCGGCTGCTGACCTCGTCCCAGAATCGTGCGATCTGGATCGCCCACCCGGACACCTTCCCGCAGCTTGCCTCCCTGAGCAGGACAGTTGGTACCGGCGGCTCCGCTGTCTGGATCCAGAACATGACCGGCGGGCCTCCAACCTCGATCTTCGGCAGGCCGCTGATCTTCTCGGAGAAGTGCGAGACGCTCGGCACGGTTGGCGACATCTACCTCGTCGACCTGAGCTACTACCTGATCGGTGACCGGCAGCAGGTCACGATGGCAGCTTCACCGCATGTCCGATTCACCAACGACGAGATGGTCTGGCGATTCGTTGAGCGGCTCGACGGGCGTCCGTGGGTCGACTCGGCCCTGACTCCCCGGAACGGCTCGAACACAGTCAGCCCGTTTGTGGCGCTGGCAACCCGCTCGTAGAGAGCCGCCACCGTGAGCGTGTCACGGGATACCTGAATAAACAGGAGACGAGTTATGGCCTATCGACTGAGCGAAGACGCAGTTATTAGCGTGACCAGCCCTTCGGCGACCGACGTTGGCGGCACCACGGCGGCGACGGCATACGTCTCGATGGAGAACTTCAGCCGGGCAGTGTTCTTCTGCGAGCTGGGGACGTGGAACGGGTCAGACGACCTCGACCACTTCCGGATCGAGCAGGCGACCGACAGCTCCGGCACAAGCATGAAGGAACTGACGACCGACGCCTCCGGCGGGAACTACGACACCGACTCACCGCTCGACGCCGACGGCGATCAGGGCGTTATCGAAATCCGGGCAGAAGACCTTGATGTCGACAGCGGCTTCGACTTCATACGAGGCGTAGTTGGCGAGGACGGCAACTCCGGCACCGACGACGTGGTCGGCGTCCTGATTCGCTACGGCGCAGCCTACCGGAAGAAGGAGCAGCAGGGCGCAGCCTCTGCCTCCATCGTTTATGCCGACCCGAATACCTAAACCAGTGCCTCCTTCAAGGCGGCCACGTAAGGCCCGGCGACGTCAGCCCTCCTCCGCTCCGACGCGTCGGGCCTTCAGGCCGCAAATCGACAAAATGCTCCGGGAGACCGAGCAGAAGCAGTAGTTAGCCTCGCCCATACGGGCGCTCCACAAGGAGGAGCGAATGGCTTCCGTACACAGCAGACGAATCAGGGGCGCTCTCGCCTTCTACGACACCCACCGGATGCGTCTGGTGGATGCCATTGGGCAGGACGTTTTCAAGTACGAGCTTCTGGCTCCTGATCTGAACGCCGACGCGACCGACCCAACCGGCTGGACATCCACGGTCGTCGAGGCCGGGTCCGGCACCACTGAGTTCTCCCCGAACAATACGGCGGGCCGGGTGGGGACGATTACCTGCGCCGCAAACGAAAACGATGGCGGCTCGTACCAGCTTCTCGGCGAGAACTTCGAGCTGACGTCCGATCAGGACCTCTACGTCGGCGCAAAGCTCCAGATCAACGACGCCGATCAGACCGATCTGTTCTTCGGCCTCGCCGTCACTGACACGGCCCTTCTGGGCGGCGTGACCGACGGTGTCTACTTCGAGTCCGTCGACGGCGCGGCGACGATCTCAACGGTTACTGAGAAGGACTCGACGGAGACCCAGAACGACTCCGCCGGGACCATCACCGATGCGACCGACGTGCTTCTCGAACTCTACTTCAACGGCTCGTCCGTCTATTTCTTCATCGATGGCTCGCAGGTCAACGTCCACACGGCGAATATTCCGGACGACGAGGCGCTGCGTGTATCGCTCGAATTCCTGACCGGCGAAGCCGTCGCGAATACATGCAACGTCGCATGGCTCAGGGCCATCCAGATCGGTCGGTAATCGTGGCAGAGAAAGTGACGATCAAGGCTGATCCCGATTCCCCCGGCTCGGTCGTTCTCAGCCGCTGGCCGACTGAGGCCGAGAAGGCCGGGGATTTCGGAACGCTCGTAGAGGCGACGCGGGTGGTCGAGAACGGTAGCCCTACCCCACAGGCCGCAGAGACGGCTCAGGCGAGCGGCTGGGCGGGTTACACGGTCTCGGAGCTACGCGACTACGCCTATGACAACGGGATCAACCTGCACGGTGCCAGCCGGAAGGCGGACATCATCTCGGCGATCGAGACGGGAGATTAAAACATGGCAGGATCTGTCTCAGTTTCATCGGCCAAGATCGGCCCGATTCGCCGGTGGACACTCGACTGGCTCTCGGACGCGTCCGGCGATGTGGACATCGATGCCCGGGCCTACGGGCGCGGCTGGATCGAGCAGATCAAATACGAACCTGATGGCGGCGGGACCCAGCCGTCGAACGCATACGACCTTGTCATGAACGACGCCGGTGGCGAAGACGTTTTCACCGGCACCGGGGCGAACCTGTCGAATTCGGCGGGTAAGTATTCCGTACCGATGATCGGTGACGGCAGCACTACCGATCGTGAGATCTTCCTAGACGGCGAGACGCTGGACCTTGTGATTTCAAATGCCGGGAACGCTAAGGGCGGCATCGTCTACCTGTTCGTCAGGGAAGTCTGA
>Ga0114899_1001828_pt1 | contig 11939 bp, 7 predicted proteins | sample MalvireepMed_215_FD_83497 | JGI IMG/M metagenome (GOLD analysis project Ga0114899, IMG submission 83497) | Marine viral communities from the Global Malaspina Expedition - Malaspina viral metaG DeepMed_215 | ecosystem: Environmental > Aquatic > Marine > Oceanic | place: Mediterranean Sea... | reverse complement strand
TTTCAATAGGGGCGTTATTTGGGATCCTAATACGACCCCCACCAAGAGTCCTGTGGCGGTATGGCCGGGAGCCATCATACCTGATTTTAGCCACCTGTACACCCCTAGAGTTCCAGGTCCCTTACTTTACCCTGTGTATTGAAACTTGTGCAGATTACTTCGCCGCCGGTTATGAAAGCGTACTCCCTCGCCAGCTTCTGAGTTACACCAAGGTCTTCGTTAGCCACATAGGTAGTCGGGACCGCCAGCTTGAAGTGAAGCCCAGAGAGATCCATTAGGTAGATGTTTGAAATCCCAGTGCCTACACCGGTCGTTCCATTGGTCAGTGCTGCCTTGGGAGCGTGCTGGGTAGCGAAGATCGGTATGGAGTCGTAGTAGCCGACGCGTGTGTCGAGGTTCATACCGGGCATGGACTTGACGCCAGACTGATTCTTCGGGCTCTGCGCCTCCATCAGGAAACGCCAGTTCGCGTTGTCAGTACCGGACATGATCAGCTGCTTCCACTCTTCCAGTGTGTCGTAGCCGGTCAGGAAGACCAGGTTCTCGTAGGCCGCGCCGTTCTCCAGTGCATCTCCGATCACCGAGTCCAGCATAGCCAGAGTCAGCGTCCGGGCGGTCGCAAGGTTCGAAGCGACAGAGCCGGCACTCACATTCGCGTCCAGCCAGGCAACAGCTCCACCATCACGGTCGAAGTCGCCAGCGGTTGCCCCGTAGGGGTCAAGATCGCCTGCGGCAATGCTTGAACCGGTTCCGGTAAGTCCTGCCTCTACATTGTCTCCAATAAGACGGTCGAGGGACTCGAAGTTATTCGAAGCCAGCGTGTCATTTTGCTTCATTAGCATCTGGTCAATGTAGTAGGCGTGGTCTGTGGCTGCGTTATCCCTCAGGAAACCCTCAACATCGCCAAGGCCATCGTCCGCCCGCGAAAGCGTACTCGCGGCGGTCGAGAGATCCCATGCGGAAACGACTTCTTTCAGTGAAGCCGAGAGCTCAACGAGGTCGGGAACATCCGTATCCGGGAATGCTCCGCCCTCGGTCACGCCCGCATTAGAGGCAGAAGCGGTCCGGGTTGTCAGGACACGCCATCCGCTTGAGTTCCATGGCTGTTTTGGTAGCAGCTTGAAAACATCCGACTCATTGTTGAGCGAGTTGAAAACCTTCGCCCCGTACATCGTGTTGAAGTAGGCAGTGTCCGCAGTAGTCAGCGGATCGTCAGCCTTCTGGATGCCATATCTCTTGGAAAGTCCAAGCGTTCCGCCATAGTAGGCGTCCACATACTCTTCTAAAGTCATACCAGCCATGTTTATTCCTCTACTCCCGCGTCTTTCTTTAGACGGTCTATCTCATCAAATGATTTTGAGAATTCCATCCAGTTTACTTTGACGGAAGTATCTTCAGTGGTTTCGGGCATGGCGGGTGTATTTTTCTTACCGGTGTAGATCTCGACGCCAGACTTCTTCAAAGTCTCTAAAGCCTCTTCTACAGAAAGAGGCTCTTCCGACTTCTCGTACATCTCCTCGCCTCCGGCTTCGGCCTCTGGTGCAGCGCCACCAGCGTGGCCTTCCAGATATGCAAGTACAGATTGGAGTGCTCCGATAGCTGCAGCCAGCTCTTCGGGGTTGTCCATCTTCTCTACAGGTTCTTCTATGACTTCCTCGGCATCTTCCTCTTTCGAGATTTCCTCCTCGGGGTGGTCACAGGTGCAAACTGCTTCGCTCATCGAACTCCACTTGAACTAATTATATATAAAGTTTTGATTGCCGTCAATAGATACCTTTCCTCGGTATACGTCTTTGGATAATCTGGGGGATGTTTCTAGCCATCCATGGAGCCATCACATGTTCTACTACCGGAGTGACAATTGGTTTTGTAAATGTAACTGCAGCAGATACCGGGTTGAACATGGAAGCCGCGCCCGCGAGCCCGCCCGCGAGCCCGGCCTGCCTCTCGTTCAAGCCCGCCGCTTCAAAGAAGGGAGCATACTCATGCTGGCCGATCGCCGCCCCGAAGGTCGGCATCGGCAGCGCATAGCCCGCGACCGCCCCTCCTGCAGCCGCAGTCCGGTAGCCGGGCTCGCCCGGATTGATACCCATCAAAGTCGGAGCTGCGAAACCCCCGGACAGAGGAGCCAGAATTCCTCTTGCTCCGCCGGGTCTTCGCATTGTTCCTTCACTCATAAGCCAGCCGAGCGCTCTTCCTGGTCTTGTTTTTGCAGCCCATGCTACGCCTGCCTCTACTGGAGACTGGAATCTTCCTAGTGGGGGTCTATGCCTACTCTGGAATGGGACGTATGGTTTGGGTTTACTACTTCGTTGTACTTGTTCTGTTGCTCTCTCAACAGCCGCCCTGATTTTTGGTTTGGCTGTGGGCTTCTGGACAGAAGGTGGACGAGCTGGCGGTGGCGGACGGGGAGGCGCTTTTGTTCTGGCAGCATCTAGAGCAGCCTGCCCTATTGGCCTTCCAACAATGCGTTCGAATCTTCTCGCTTCCGTTGCAGGTCTGGTTCTTGTTGCCTTATAGTCTCTTGACTGTCTTTCGTGGCCTTCGTCTACATACTCCATGAACTCAAGTTTTTTAAGAACTTCTATTTTGTTTTCTTTAGCATACTTGACATAACGCTTGTAATGGGCGCCCATGTCGAAATAAATTCGATAATAATTGAATCTCCGCATCTCAAGCTTTTCTCTGAAAGCACGCTTGTAGGCTTCATCCTCGGCCATGCCGGGGTCGTAGCCTTCCTTTTCAACGAGGAATTCTCTTATCTTCTTGAATACTCTTTCATAGGTCTGTCTCCACTCGAAGTATTCACTACGGTTCTTGAAAGGTGAACCGGTCTTGGAGAAGAAATCATTGTTCCAGCGGAGAGCCCAGACGTTCCAGAGTTTCACTGGCTTGCCTTTTACTTCTATCGTCCGGGAGAGTTTTCCGTCTGCGTAAGCGTTTAACTCAGCTTTTACTTCCTCGGCTGATGCCTCGGGTATTTTTCTTAATACTTCAAGTGCAGGTTCAGTAGGAGTAGTCTCAACAATAACATCCATATTGGTTGAAACAGTTACTTTATCTGGAGCTTCAAACATATCGTACGGCCTTGGTTGTTCTCTGGCAGGCATGCGGTAATCCGTCCTTGTCCAAGGTATTCCCCTCCCCATACCATACCTTCCTCTCCTTTCAGGGAAATACCGAGGATCGGTTTCTGGCGTCATTGTAAATGAATGACTCGGTAAGGGAAACCCGCGTGAAGCCCTGCCCATATCTGGAGGAGGGCGATTTATTCCCAGTTCACCCGCCACTTCCCATGGACTCAATCCTTGCCTGGAAAGCCTTAATGCCTTATCAGTATCAAGCATTCTTCCTAACCGCCGTGTGTCTCTCGACAGACTGATAAACGGAGCCTTTGGTTTCGGTAAGGGTACTCGTTCAGCACGCCCCCCGCCCGGAGCTATGTCGGGCCTCGGTTCGAATCTCGCAGCCGTGGGTTTTATTTTCTCTCCTAAAATATCCGCTTCGGAAGGTATCCTTTGACGATAGCCGCGTTCTCCTTCCGTTGCCCCTAAGGTTGGTTCTTTTCTCTGACCGCTTATATCTACATCCTCAAAAGTTGCGAGCACGACATTTTCCAGCCCCTTCTCTTTTATTGCTATGGACATGAGGCGGTCTATTTTTTTGTAATCTCCTGAAGTCAAGTCACGTCGAAGCATGTGTTCTTTGATCAGGTTGATTAACTTCTCTTTTGTAACGCCCTTACCTGTAGATTTCAAGCCTCGTATATTTGCCTCGGCCTTGAGCTCCTTGTAGCTCATCTCTTTCAGGGGCTTTGAAATCTCTTCTCTGAAATATTCCTTTAAGTCTTTTTCCTTGAGAAGTTCGCTTGCCTGTTTCTTATACCAGTCATATTTTCTTTCTGCTTCGGCAGCGATGGCGTCTGTACGATCGGCAGCTATTCTTTCCAGATCGACACTGGTTCCCAGCGGCCCAAGCCTTCCTGAAGCATAAGGCTCTGTTTGTCTCCAATGCATTCTGGCGGGTGGCGTTCCGGTCAAACCCGGTCTTGTTGGTGGCATCTCGGAAAGCACCGGTTGCCGGAAGAGCATCCGCCTTCTCTGTTCTTCACCCGTAAGGTAACGGACGAGATGATCATAATCCCTGTATCCTGTTGGTATTGGTGCCTTTTCAGGAAGGGTAAAACCGTATCTCCCGACTTGAGCCGGAGGAGTACGTACTTGAGTACCAGGAGTCTTAATTGGTGATCCTCCATATAGTCTGCTTCCTATGTTTCTTGCTATACTGGGTTTTGTACTAGGTACTGGTTTCTTAGTACTCGGTGGAGGCATTTCAGCCCGTGTGTATTCTGTTAATTTTTCATTGAGATATGCATGAGTTAAAGGTGCTCGGGAATTTAGTTGCGCCCTGCCAGAACCAAGACCATCTTCGGGAAAGACAATAGTTTTTCCTTCTGGAATATTTTTGATTGCTCTGTCAATCGCCTTCTTATTCGCTTCAAGCTCTGTATCTGTGAAAAATGCGTCGGCGCCCATAGATGGTTTCTTCTTCGTAGGAATGCCATGTGCGTTTGGCTCTCCCCTTATTATTGCTTGACCGCCTTTTCCCTTCCCTTCAAGATTGTCTCCAAAAAGATATATTTTTTCAGGATTTGCTCTAAGCATTTTTACATCATATCTTGCTACAGTTTCTATTGTTGGCGGTACCGGTTTCTTGATTTCTAGTACGGGTTCTGCCATCCTTTGACCAAAAACTCCTTTATCTTTGGAAGGATCATATACTTCCATTGGCTTTACTTTGAAAGCCGCTTCAATCTGTTTTGGTGTAAATAATGGTTCCTGTGTTGATGTATTTACAAGACCTGTACTCGTAATACCGTATCCAGAGTTCAGCCATGGCTTCTCAGGATGTACCATTTCAAGGTATGGAGTGAGACTCCCCAGCTTCAAAGCACCCCTCACACCACGAATGAAACGGTGGTATGGCGATGTGTAATTTGCAATATTTGAAAGCCCTCTTACTTTCAGCCAGTAACCTCCTGCCTCAGCAGGTGCATCTATAGCACTAATGCCCGGATTGTTTTTATACCACTCGGGAAGGTTCTTTGGCTCATGTAAAGACAGGGGCTGGAAATCGTTAATGTGAATTCTATCCGGGAATCCCCTTATTTTCAATCCTCGGGCATTGAACCAATCTATCATTCGATATGGTTCGAGACTGAAATATTTTCGGTACTTCACATCGCCACGCCCCACTTCATAGCGGGCCTTTGCCTCCAGCAACCCCATCAGACTTACATTTGGGTTGATTTTCAGTGAGCTGCCAATGCTTGCACGCCCAGTTACACTAAGAACGTCCTTTGATTTTTGGAAGTCATCCATTAAAAGCCACGGACTTCCTTTCGTACCCGGCAAAGGATTCCAGGGGGCTTCGAAGAATTTACCACTTTCACGATATTTTATTATTGCATTATATTCGGCTTTAGTCAAGCCTGCCGTTTCAGGTAAATCTGCTAGCTCTGTATATTTCCACTTGTTTCTCTTAATCCAGTCTATATACTCCTGGTCGAGAAGGCGGATGTTCCAGCCATGCATTGCAGGATGCACGCCGGCTGGCCTGTAGCTTTGCATAACGCCATCAATCTTTGTCTGGCCTTTCTCAAAATAATCTGGTATTATTTTCCCCTTTGATTTTTTAAATGTATCGAATCCCTTTGGAATACGATCCCAATTCAATTTCTCGACATTCGAATTATAAATCAATTCAGATTGCGGCACCGTCACCGCCCTTAACCCAAACCGCTTGATGCGCTCAATGTTACCCAACCTTTCTGATACGAATGGCTTTTCTCCGCGATTGAGTTTCTTGACCTGATTTTCTACAAAATCTTCAATTAATGGTAGAGTTCCTGATCTTTCTGCTTCGAGATAGAGTTTTATATCTTCATTTACGCGAGCATTGTACTTATATTTTAAAATGGCATTACGGATTAAATATTTGCCGAAGGCCGCAACCGGGGGGGTTCCTAAAATGATCCCCCATATTTTCAGGTCGTCCTTCAATCCTACATGTGCTGCTTCCTCTTCTGTCTTGAAGAAAGCCTCCATAGGTACTTCAGCCGTTTTCTTATGCTCACCCGGTCCCTCGCTACGATAAATATTTTCATAATATTTTACAGGTTTACCTCCGTCAATACTGATATGAAGTGAATAATTCACATCTCCATCTTCGAGACCGAGATTATTTGGTGTTTCATGATCAATCCGGTCTGTATACCATAACCCTAACGATTCTTCAGGAAAACCATATCTCTCTATCTGGTATTCATTAACTTGATGCAACGAACGACTTGGGTGTGTAAGAATATACCTCATCTTTTTCTTCAGGGGCCAGGTCAATTTTTTCTTCAAGCTCTTCATCGTGCCGACAGGACTTACAAACCTTGGACTCGGGCTTGCGCCCCAGTAGGGATCTATTCCAAGTACCTGAGGAGCTCCGCTCCTGAACTCTCCGGCACCAGTTACTATTGATTGCGGAGCTCCAAGATACTGTGTACCGAGCCTCGTCCTTGGAGCATCTTCTCTCCATGGACTCATCCCCGTAAATACTGGCCGTCTTGCGTACGGGGATTGGAAATAAGCCTCCTGAGTATATGGGCTCCGCCATATATCATCGTTTCCAAGTTCATAGCCATAGGGAATGAACGGCTCACCCGGAAGCCACTTGTTGGTGGGGATGTCTGTCCAGTTATCGCGCTCGTCACGGCGAGTGTAATATGGTTTATCCAGTACTGAATTATCTGGAAGCGAATCCCTGAAGCTTAAAGCTTCCTCTTTTGTACCAAAGCGGATTTTTCCAAAAACATAATCCGCATTGTTTTTATCCTGATAGATTTGCTCTTCCGGTACTTCGGCTTCGCCGTGGTAGGTATAATACTCCGTCCCGTCGGGAAGCCAGCTATATGACCACTCGAATTGTGACAGCTTCTGGTTTTCAATGCCCCACTTCCGGTAATCGCCCCACGACTGTCTTTTCCCGTTCATATCGTAATAACGCCATTCGATTACCTTTTTCAATTCAGTATCAGATACAACATCTATAATTGTGCCATCCTTGTCATGCAATTCAGTAGTCTCCCCCGTCGGGATCTCTTTAAAGGTTTCAACTGCTATGATTTTCCACGGATCTCCGTACTTGAGTTCGTATGAAGGAGGAGGGTCTATCTCTTCTAACTCTCCCATTACGACCCCAGCGTTCTCAGCTTCTTAATCGCCTCTTCCTTCGTCTTAAAACACTCTATCTCTTCAGTACCAACCACAATACAGTACTTTCCGTCCTTTATTACAATCCGTGGGCGTGTCTCTGCAGCCATCTCTTCTTCAAAGCCACCACCCCCTCCCCCCTGGAACATCGGGGGAGCGTAACCGGAATCATACGGGGCGGACGGACCGCGAGCTCCATAGGTGGCCTGCTCCGGGTACGGAACGTACGTTCCGTAGTTCGGGTCGTAGTAATATCCGTTCTCACCCATGTACTGATCATAAGTGTATCCTAACGGCGTACCCAGATAATCATACATGAAACCGTTCGCATCAATCCAGCTGTGTGACTGCAGGTCATACTGCATATCGTGCGGTGCCTGGTAATCGCCAGATAGTATGTACTCCTCGAACTCCTCCAAGGTCGGTTTCGGGTACGGAACGTACCCTCCAGCCTCCAAGTCGTAGTAATATCCCTCAAGGTCTGCCGGAGTTGTAGACTCTGCCGGCTCGCCGCCCCTGTAAACCATTTCCTCTACCGCCGCATCATACTCTTCTTCAGTAATCTCTCCAGCATTTTTCTGCTCTACAAGCTCTTTGAGCTTCTCTGCATGCTGCTCTATGACTTTTTCAGCAATGGCCTCCCAATCCGTGTCTTCATACGAAAAAGGCACCCACCGGGGTTCTACCTCTTCCGGCGGAGCTTCTCCCTGCTCCATATCTTCAATGCCGATCTCGAGATCTGTTTTGTTTGATATATATACATCCCAGAGTTCTTTTGACCAGGAGTCGATCTGCTCTGTAGTAAATTCTCCAGTTGACAGGGCATAGTTTCTTGCATAATCGTATCTGGGTGTCCACCATTCAGGATCTGTGGAAGTTCCACTCTCTTCATCGGCTGGGGGAGTTTCTTCCTCGGGTGCTATATATTCTTCCTCACTTAATTCCAGAACCGATGGATTCTCTAAAGTCGCCCCTTCAGCAGTTCGTACTATAACGCGATAAGTTCCATCTTCTTCTTCCCACAGTGCAGTGATTGTGCCAACCTTACCGCTGTCATCATATACTACACTGTCTCCTACTGAGAAGTTATCAGGATTTACAAAAGTTGAATACACTTCAAAGTACCCGTCATGAAGCGAAGCGTAGCGTTCAATGAATTCCCCCACGGTGAGTGTCCCGTCACGCAACAGGTCAAATAGCTCATCTTTCTGGCTATCTATTGATGCTTGGTACTCTACTAACGTAGCAAAAGTCTCGTCCTCGGGGTCCCATGCATTTACATAATCCTGGTACTCATTATACGAACCGCCCGGATTCTCTGCCTCCCACTCAGCCTGGCTCATCGGGCCGGCCTCTGTTTCTCCTTCCTCGATCTCCAGTTCATCAGCCGTTCCTGCCCCTTCAGTGAGGCGAGTGTATTCTGCCCCCACCCGGACTTCTGTCCCGTCTGGTTTTCTTATCAAGTAATAACGTATGTCTGAAAATTCCCCGCTCCCCATAAAGGTGGAGATTATCACTCCGCCCACAGCGTCACTCCAGCTTTTCTTACCTGGAGGAATGTATTCAATCTCTGTATCCTCTGAAAAGACATCGGAGACCTCAGTCGAACCCGCCCCGAAAGTATCAGTCTCGACAAAAGTCTCGTCCTCACCCTCCGCCTCACCAAGGTCGGAAGGCTCCTCATCTTCCGCTTCCTGTAAAAGTCGCTCCAGATTCTTCTTCTGCGCCGCGTACTCATCCAGAGATATTGTTCCCTCTTCTAACTGCTTGTCCAGCGCCGCAATCTGGGCCGCCACCTCATCCAGCGTCGGCTTCCTTATCGCGCCCGGTCCCGCTCCCGTCGGCGTTCCACCAGTACCATACCCGCCACCGCCATCACCGCCGGGGAGGACTCCACCACCAGAACCGCCATCAAGACCGTTCTTCTTCAAACCGCAATCTGTACAGATTCCATGTACTTGGCAATCCTCGTTGAATCCCTTCGCCATCGAAACGAAAGTTATCTTCGCATCCGAATTAGCTGGATTGTCACCCACCCAGCTTACACTCCAGAGCCCCAGCTCATCTATCAGGTTATAGCAGTTCGAAGGCGAATCGCAAATCACCTTCCGGTCCAGAGCTTCACCCCGGATCGATGAACCCGCCGTGTTTCCCATCTGTTTAATTTCCTTCCACGCCTTGTCATGCATCGGCAGAGAATTATGGATCCCGATCTTTAACTTCACTTTATCATCCTTGATACAGTACGCTAAAGGAAGACCAATCGGCATCTCATCATGCTTCCACGAATAGACTCCGTACTTCATATAGAAATCCAGAGCGTTCTTGATCGCGTGCGTCGGGACCATATCGTTCTGCTTGTCTATATCCGGGCTCGAAATGAATGTCTCCAGAATCCGGTCGTTATACCAGTCGTCTCTCTCAACCGTCCACTCCGAACCGTGCAAGGCGCACTCCGGCTTCGCTTCCATCCGTTTGCTCAATGCAAAACGCTTAATAAGTTTGCCCTCCTGACAAACTCGGGAAGACGAAGGATGAGAATCTCACCTCAACCAGCACACCGCCTGTCTAGCATCCATAGTTTATACCTTACCTCTGTGGCCTCGGTTCGGGCCATTGCGGCGGTAGCTGCGACCGACCTTCGCTTCCCAACCTGCACATGAGCTTCCGTGGCGTCCAGGTCTGTAAGAAATGCAGCCTCTCCGCCCTGCAAGTCCATATCCTCGACCGAGGACTCTGCGAAGAATGTGAATGCGATATAGCGTGGAAGCTGGGCGATGCGAAGATAAAAGAATCGAAACGAAAAGGTACCTTCAATCCGAAATATAAACGTAGATACTGAACTTGACCTCGCTTCTGTCCTTACTTACCCAGACTCTTGGTTTCTCCTTCTTACTTGACATCTATGCCCTTACCTCCACCCTGCTCTCCCGGCTCGCCTCTTCGCTCCGGCTTCTCCATGTCAGTCTCGGGCGTGACCTTCTCCTTACTTCCACGATAAGTAGTCTCCTTCGGGACCCACTGGGTTTTTGTATTACGCTCCGGGCCATGCCAGTCATCCATGCTCTGCGGGAATATGAGCCGCTCCTCCGCATCTATACCCACCTTTATCCCCAGCTCTGCGAACTCGCCCATTATGTACACCTTCGCACTCAGATTCTTGAGCCGCTGGTTCTCCTGGCGACCCTCATCATGCGTTAGCTCAATCCGCCAGTCCGTTACACCCATCAAGCGCATCAACGGCTCGAAGAAACCCATCTCCAGAATATCCTGAGTAGCCCGTACAGTCCGGTCCATCATCGTTATCTGCTCGCGCTCGCTATACAGACCCGCCGTATCACGGAAATCCGAGACTCCCAACGGCATCATCCCGTACGCCGCGTTAATGTCCTGATTGACCCGGTCGATGAACGCCAGCATCTTGTTCTCGGCATTACCACTCATCATGTGGATGAACTGAACCTCATCGGATCTCCTCCCCTCCGTGGAAACAATCGGGATATAATTCGGATTGGATGCCGTCTGCTCCTGCATGTACTCTGTAAACTCGCTAAGACCCTCGAAATCAAAACCGGGAATATTTAGAACCCCCTTCGGCGTCCTCTCATACCGGAATAACTTATTCTGATAATTCTCGATCGCAAGGCCCGTCTCGATCTTCTTCGCTAAACCAATTATTGGACTCTCACCATAAAGACGGGCGGCGCTCGAATACTTATTCAGATGGATCATCTCGTCCCGCGCAAACGGGATCTCCTTCTTGCCCGCTCCACCGCTACCGCTCGAATCAAGATGAACATAAGCCACAGGCACCAGCTTCGTCCCACACTCCGGGCAATGAGTACCCTCCGCCCTCCCCCGACACAACTGACAGAAAGTCTCCTCCGTCTGGAACCGCCCAAAGCGGTCCGTCTTATACCGGATTTTTTTCGTATCCTCCACCCACAACTGCTTTACCTTCCGTCCAATTATAGTACCCATCTCGTCCTTCACGAAATCGTATACTATACTTACCCAAGCATCATCGAACACCTCCACCTGCCTCACGATCGCCTTTACTAAATCCAAACCCGATACGTCCGAATCACCACGCGTCGGGTCGTTCAATATATCCTTGATTATCTCCTTCTGGTCATCACTCGGATTGTCTACCCTCGGCTCTATATTCCAGCCCTTGATCGTACACTGACTTGAAATCCGTTCGATGACGGATTTCAAATGACTATAATTAGTCGCCAGATACTCCAGATAAACCTGGTCTATCGGAGGCTCCATGTACCGCTTCTTCTGTACACCACCGTAATTCTGCTGCCGATCATAAGCCGGAGTCCGCGCACTCTTGACCATATTCGAATCCAGATAACTCTGGATACTACTCACCGGCGGCACCTTCCGCTCCCACGGATTCCACCAGCTCATAAATCACCACGCTCGAAGCTCTTGCGCCAATTCAATATCTGCCGGTTCTCGTTCACATGCGCCTTCAACACAGGCTCAATCATCTTCCGTACACTCATGTCCTTCTCATACGCCAACTGAATCAAATCCGCCTTCAACTTCTCGTCCACACCCTTCAGGTAAAGAGTTCCCATCTGGACCCTCCCAGACTCTACCTATTTAAATCACTTCCCCCACGTTCCGTTTTTCAAAATTGTGTGAAAAATTCTACTCTCTGGT
>Ga0114899_1001824_pt1 | contig 11944 bp, 6 predicted proteins | sample MalvireepMed_215_FD_83497 | JGI IMG/M metagenome (GOLD analysis project Ga0114899, IMG submission 83497) | Marine viral communities from the Global Malaspina Expedition - Malaspina viral metaG DeepMed_215 | ecosystem: Environmental > Aquatic > Marine > Oceanic | place: Mediterranean Sea... | reverse complement strand
TGGAATTGGCATTCCTTGCCGGCGGGTTCGAGATGGTCAGGCGAAAATTATCACAATGAGGCTTGCACGGTGCCACGCTACCGTTAGACTTTCGGTATGAGATTGGCTCTCCTCCTGACAGTCCTGACTGCGACCGCTATAGCAGACAATCCTAGCTACCCGGCGAAAGCGTGTGTTCAACTAGGGGGTTGCAGCGGGACTGTTATTGCAATTGTAGGTAACCGCGCCTACGGACTTAGCGCGGGGCACTGTGCCACGATGGGTGCCACGGTCACCATGAAGAACATAGATGGGTCCACTGGCAAGGCTAGGTTCGTTGGTGTGGACCGAGAGGTTGACCTAGCCCTTTTTGTCTGTTGGGCGAAGGATGTCCGGGGAACAGCCCCGGTTACCATCAAGGTTCCTGACTCCAAGCCTGTCGGGCATAGCCGGCACGGCAGGTTCATTGTCACCATGGGTGCCAAGGGGCCGATTGTCGAGACAGGGACCAAGAAGGTGATGGTTCGCAGGGACTTCCTGTTGAAAGACGGTAAGTTCGACGACGGATCAAGCGGTGGAGGCATATTCGCTGATGGAAGACTTTGTTGGGTAGCCACTCACGGCGATGAGGATGATAATGTTTGTGCTGTCCCTCACACAGACATCGTGTCATTCCTCAGCAGGTTTCGGAAGCGGTGTGGACCACTGGTGTCCGTGGATGCTCCCACCGACGAAGCTCCGAAACTGCCGGCGGATTGGGGGGATCGGGATCGGACAAAGGAAATATTGTCCCTGAAACAGCGCATGGCTGCGCTGGAGCGAAAACTTGATGGCCTTTCGCTCGCTCCCGGTCCCGCCGGTCCCGCCGGTCCCGCCGGTCCACCCGGACAAAGTGGAAAACCGGGCACAACTCCTGACATTTCAGATACTTTGAATCGCCTTGAACGCTTGGAGAAGTGGCGATCTGCCTTCAAGGCGCGTGTAGTTATTAGACTGACGCCACGGGAGACAACTGATGGCAATCAACCTTGACGACAAACTGGACACTGCTGCCGGCGAGCGTATCGGCAGGCAAAGTGACTCGTCCGTCAACTTCATGGCACTCCTCGACCGGGTGTTCTTGAAGCTGTCTGCCGAGACCGATCCGGTTCAGGCCGCTGCGATCTCGCAGATTATCTCGCGCGCACCCGCTGGTAAAAATCCGGGTGAAGCTAGCGGTTGATGCAGATAACTAGCGAAGAACAGCGGGAGGAAGCCCAGCGTCTTGTCGGGCTTACTCCTGAAGAGTCCGAGGCAGAGGACGTTGCGCTGGCCCTGCGCATCGCAGAGCAGCAGGAAAGCGCCATAGCCTCCATGTGGACTATGGAGAACAGCATGCTCCAAGAGATCGTGGAGACCATCAATGCACGACGAACTGACAGAAGTAGCGGAAACCAAGAGACAGAGGTTCAACCTCCTGAGTAACATTTGGCATCACGATCTTGCCAACCGACTAAGGATGCGTCGTCAATCTGACGCAAGAGCCATGGGACTGGGCGACGATTACCCCATTGGAACCTACCCAAGCACTCCCGCACCCATCGTGCAGATGCCACAGGGGGGGCTCCTTCGCGCCGTCGCTCTCGGTGCCCTCCTCATGCTAGGAGGAGGAGGGGCTACTGCGTGGATGGGGGGCGCTTTCAAGGAAGCGCCGGCTGCAATAGCCAAGCCGACTGATGGACCAGAGGTGTCCGGCGAGCAGACCCCGCAGGAGTTTGTTCTAGAGATAATCTCCACGGAGGGTGGGTTGAGTGTCAGGCCAGTTGAAGACTAGGTACGTCTACTACGCTTCCATTTACGATGTGTACGATGGCGACAGCGTAACGGTAGATGTTGATTTAGGGATGGGCGTGTGGCTGAATGGTCAGAAGATGCGACTGCTGGGCATCAATTCCCCCGAACTCAGGGGAGACACACGTCAGGAAGGCATCGCAGCCCGTGAGTTTCTTGTCGACCTCATCAAGAAGTACTCCATTGTTCCGGGGAAGATGAAAGTCGTCATCAAGACCTACAAGGACAAGAAGGGGAAGTACGGGCGGTGGCTCTGTGAGATCGTGGGACGAAACCACGACACTGGATCACCTGTCCGTATCAACAGGGCCATGATCGAGGGTGGGCACGCCGTTCCCTACTGAGAGGGAGGCGGGTAGAATTTTTGCCAGTAGAGCATCTTGAGGGTGTCGTTCCATGGCGTGATCGCCTGATCCGGCTTCTGCCTAATAATTCCTCTTGCACTTTCTTTCCTGCTATTCCTAGCAGCACTACCTTTTCTTGGAGGAGGATCGTCCGGCCCAAGCGGGATAAACGAAACCGGAGGCTTATTGTGACGCAAGGCAGACTGGGATTTGGCGAACCCACGCAGGTTGTAAAGTCTCTTGGATTCTTGGTCGATCAGTTCTCCGATGTTGTCCTCGGTTATCCCATGCCTCTTCAAAATCCTGTATTTAGGATCATAAACCCACCCCCCCGTGGGCGATATCACATTGGGATCGGAAAGATCATAAGCTATGCGAGCCAAGTAGTTTCGGGGAACATTTCGTGCCGGCGATGTCTGTAGTGGAGCACTGACATACGATAGAGCGTCTCCAGTTTCTCGGGCAAGTTCCACGTTACCCTCTTCATGCGCATTAAAAGCCCTTTTTCGGAGAGGGCCGTAGGTCATCTCTGCCCATTTCTGAAGAACAGTCATGTTTTCTTCTTCCTGTGCCCACTGGACCCACATGGTGCTTCCTTGCTCTTCCCTACGAAGAAGCACCGCAAGATCGGCCCTCCGCAATGTGCTCAGGGCTTCATTCATGGCGTTTGCACTGGCAGGGATGTACCTGTGACTTAGCGCGTCTCGCCTAGACCTGACCTCTTCGGCGGCTTGGATCATATGATCACGCCATCCACGGTCACTGGCCCTGACGAACTGACGGGCTATCGGAATATTTCCAATGAACTGATGTCCTGTATCAACCCGATCTTCGCGATCTGACTCTAGCCAGTGATCAAAAATAGGACCAAATGTTGCCTCAATAGCACCACTTTGTCCAATGGTCCATCTCATCATCCGGCGATGGGGGTTCAGCCCGCCTGCGGCGAGTTCCCTCTGATTGACAATATTACGTTCTCTGAAATAGTCGTACCCCGGCTTGCCCCTAGCACCGACTGCTATCCAGTTAGCTGTCACCTGAAGAAGTGGGTGAGTGGTTCCAATAAGCTCTTTTTCAAGGCTGCCGATAATAGAATCGATAGCCTTTTGAGCGCCGCCGGCAGTAGTTACTACCTTCTCGTCGTCAGGCTTACCCATCTGTGCGGTTTCTACCAAAGCATCCAGTATGCCTCTCCATACCATTGAGATTGCCCTCTCGCTGTCATCCATTGGTATGGTGATCCCAATAGGAACAGCCCTGCGTCCCTTTAGTTCCTCTTCTGTCAATTCATTAATGCCATGCATTTCAGTTTCAGGCTCATCACTGTCATCATCGGTTAGCCATCCCAGTGGGATCACAAAATAGTTGTTGAGCAGGTAGGTTGGAAACTTGATAAACCACGCCTGAAGCCCTTCTCCAAGCACCCCAAGAGCACCATAAGTAGCCAACTGCTGCCAAGTTGTTGGAATGAGTGTGCTGACCACAGTTCTAAACCAGTAGCCGGCACGGGTAGAAGGGTCTGTGGCAACCTCGGCCTCTGACACCAAGCTGTTTGTGCGAATCTTGCTGTACATCCAAATAGAATTTGTGACAACTGTGGCCGATCCTCGCTGATTGTAATCAGGAGTCCCAACAAACTTTCTTAGGATTATTCCTGACACCCGTTTCGATACACCGGCCTTTCTGAGCATCTGCCACACAGCGAGCTTTGTAGCAGCCTCTTGGGCATTGACCCGGCGGCTCACCTTTCCTCCAAACCATCTGAACGGGGCAGTTATGGGCCGCAGGGGAGAAAATTTCCGGTCATGAAGTATGTCCGCCATCCTGTGCCACAGTATTTGCAGGTGGAAATTAGCCTCTGGGACCATCATCCACCTGCTGTACTTTCTTCTCCCTCTTCGGCTCCTTCCCTTCCTGCTATCTCTTAGAAAACCCTCGGCCCTGCGAATTTTGGCTTGTCTAGTGAGCTTGGGTCTAGTTTCTCCGGGGAACAGCGCCTGTGCCCTGCCGGCTATATCGGTTTCGACAACGCTAGGCTCTTCAAGAGAGATGCCCGGAATCGCTTCACTCATCGCCCGGTGATCCGCAAAGTTTTCACCTATTCCACCCTCTCTCTGCATCTCGTTTATTTCTTCGACATAGTCACCCTCGGACCATCGACGAGCCGGCCCGGCCTTGAGCGCCCCTGCGCTCAAAATCTGCATAGCCTGCCCCCAACCCATGGCTTTACGTCTATTGTTCAGCATGCCCAAAAAGCTTGCACCTACCTTCTTGGACATGGACGCAGCCTCTTCCCCGGTAAACCCATCTTCTATGGCCTGATCATGAACAGCCCTCTGCATGGCCTGACCAATCTTGCCCCACCCAACCCTCCACGTTCTTTTGATGTCCCTAAACGGGTTTTTAGCACCAAAGTCAATATTCCAAGACACATATAACCCGTGAAACATCTTCATGACGCTTTCGTTCATGAAGTTCAAAGCGGTATTTAGCTCCCTGTGCCCCTTGGTCTCGAACATCTTGGAAATATATTTGTCAGTATCCCATACGACCTGTGTGCCGTTCTCCTGAATGTAGACCATTCCTCGACCAGTCGCGGGCTTATGTCGCTTTTTTTTCTTCCTAAGCTCCAAGGATGTACCCACTCTGACAACGTCACCCTCATCGCCAAACTGACGCATCATGAACATCAAGTCTCTCTTGGCACCGTTGAACTCAGTCCACCTGATCAAGCTGATCATCTTTGAGTTGGTCATCTGAAACGGGTTGCCAATAGGTGCAAATGTTCCCTTGACTTGATCCCGCACGGCTCCATCTACATTGGGGGAGTCAAGAAGCTCGGCAACCTGAAACGTGGAATAGTTGTCGATGTTGGTTGGGTTGCTGACTACCTTCCACATCTCCTCGCCAATCAGGCCGGACTCATTCGCTCTCTGAACGATGGGCCATACGATTTCACGATTCCAAATCAGCATCGTGTCTTCTAGGAGCCTGATCTTTTCGTCAGCTAAACGATTTGCCTCTGTATTTCCATAAAGACCCTTATTCTCGTGTGTAACAAATTGGTCACGCAACCATTGCATGTGCTCCTCGGCAGACTTTTCATCCATTCCCCAAGGATTAAGTTTGTCTCCACGAAGATTGATAACACTTCTCTGAACTAGGTAATCACCTATGATGTCCATGCTAATGCCGGCATCGATCAGAGGATTCATGATCCTGTGCTGAACCTCTTTGTGGTAAGCCGAGACCCTTCCGCCAATATGGTGTAGATCGTCTAGGCGATACCTGACTGCATCGATTTCTTCTTGACTGGCACCTCGCCTTTTGTATCCCCTTGCCGTCCTCTTCCCAGTGGCATACAAGTCCACGAACGCCGTCATGGTAAAGTCAGTCATCGCCGTCATTGCGTCAACAACGCCCCGCCGACGACTATCTGACGCCACGATTGCTCTCTCTGCTGCATCTAGAAATCCCGCGCTATGAGCAGCATGTCTAGATTTACCTACTCCTTCAGCGCCCTGATACAGGATGTCGTGAATGTTGTTCCATGCCTCTAAAAACTTCGCGTTTTCACGAGCATGGTCCTTGAACATCTGCCAAAACATGGGTGCGTTCTCAATCAGAGTCTGTGGCTCCACGAGAAGGACGCTGAGAGCCTCTGCATACAATTCAGTCGGGTAAAAACGGTAGTTGAAATGATCCAACAACTCCATCTTGGCCTTCTCATCCATGCCGGCCAGTGTCTCTTGTGCCTCTTCCGAGAGAGGTATGGTGTTTCCGTCCGGATCTAGCCCCCAGTAATGCTGCTGAACTACAAGCTGGTTGTATATCTCTTTGTCTCCCATTCTCTCTAGGTGTGTTTCAAACTGTTGCCGAACGCTAGGGTCAGCCAAGAGGTAGGCAGCAATCTGACGGGTCTCAGGAGTAATGGGACTCCAATTGAAAGTCAGATTCACCAGTTCCTCGTTAATGGGCAACCAGTTGGGGTCATTCATGGGGAGCGCAAAATCAGCCATGCCCCCCGTCACAACCTCAATAGCCTCGGCCAGCCTCTGTGTCTCAACCCGTTTGTTGTGCCTATGCATCACCGCTAGCCACTCAACACCATGACCAATCTCATGTGCGAGAGTCTTGGCTAGCTCTTCGGGAGTCTCAGCAAGACCACGGTTGATACCTATGTGACCAGTTCCGGTATTGAACCAACCCCTGTTTCCTTGATCCTTGATATCGTCAAAGAGCCTTGTATTGCCAAACAACTCTCGTGCCAGCGTGACCAGTTCAGGAAGGGGCAATCCTCGCAGCCGGCGATCCATGTCTGTGCTTCGAACGTCCTCTTCACTAGAAGGCTCACCTTCCGGGGGAGGGTCCGTCACTTCTTCGGCAGGTTCTCTACGAGACAACGGGCCGGCTGGCGTCTCGTCAGGTGGGGCCTCCTCCTCAGATGGAACTTCCGGTGGCTCCGGGTGACCACCAACAGGACGACCAATAGCGTCCTCAAAGATCGGCAGAACCGGTCCTGAACTGAACTGAGGAGCAACCTGTATGACACCCGTTTCCTTGTCAAATCTATAGTGTCTGCTATCGGGATGGGCATTCATGTCAAACTGTATAGCCCCGATAATCGCCTGTATCGTCCTTCTCACATTGAGAACAGGATCAACGACGGTTCCGTCATACTTGAGAATGTCTCTCCCAACTGCGTCCAATCCAATAAAATCATTGACCAAGTCTTTCCACTCAACCGACTCCCAACCTATGACTACCCCCTCCTCATCCCTTGTGGGAATCATCGGACTTCCGTCAACACTTCTCCCCTCTACGTCCTCTAGCCAGCCCTGAACGACATCCCATTCAACTTCCTCATAAGGAGTTGGCTGTGGAAGTGCGGGAGGCTCGCCCAGTCTAGGCCGGCCAGTCACGATATCGATGATTATGGACCCACCATTGTTGGTGTAGTCATAAAGCAGCCTCATGAACCGATGGGCACTAGCCTCCCGGTCGAGACGCCACAATTTTCTTCCCCTGCGAACGACGGGGTTCTTCAGGCCAAATATCTTGGCTAGACGCTTCAGGGCACCAACACGCTCCCTGCCCATTAGCCGAAGAGCGTACTGTCGAACCCGGTCCCACTCATCGAATTCATGCTCAGTACCACCCTCAACAGGAGCCGGCAACCTGTGAATTCCGTTCTCCCCGAAACGACTTGCCTCCGCAACGGAGAGAACTTGGTTGAGCGCCCTCATTTGCTCAACATCAGGAACCCACTCAAGCTGACCTGACAGAGGGTCTACACGTTCGGTGTGGGCAAGTCTTCGTACCCACGGGATGATACCCGGAATTGGCTCGGGGGCGTAATCAGCAGACCTAGCGAAACCTTCATCTCTAGTCTTGAGGGTTTTTAACTGGTCCCTCCAGTCATCATAGGAAAGGTTGGGAGCATTATCCTCCCTATATCGTTCGGGGATACGTTCCTCTATCTCTTCGACGGGAGGCTTCACAGCCTGCGGCCATACTCGTCCGACTGCTTCCCCTGAACGAGCCTCTGCCAGTGCTGACCGTACAACGTCACCTATATCAGCACCCTCGTGACCAGTGATCTCGGAAATGTCTGACTTGTCCCATGTCTTGGACCTCTCGAGAGCATCAATGATCACTGGAAGCTGACGCGATTCAACTGCCTCCAGCAGACTTTGAGGACTGATCAGTTCCTTGAGTTGGCTCCTTTTGATGTCGTCATTCTCCAGTCTCTTCTGAAGACCCTCTCGGGATGCCATATGAGGATAAGCCTGACGCATACCCTCAAGCTGTGCCTTAGTATGAATGGCCGGCCTAAGTTCATGTGCCTTATCAAACCACTCATCGTACTTCTTCTTTTTTTTGCGAATCTTTCCCAGTTGTCTCTTCTGATTGCTGGTCAGTGTTTTTCTTACTAGGTCCGATCCTTTAAGCCCTTCTTCGTACTCAGCTTGCCTGAGAAGACCCTCTTCCTCGGAGGTCAAAAGTTCTGCCTTAGGAAGCGTTTTCCCTTCCTCGGTCAAAACCCAATTCTGCTCCCTCATGACGGAAAGCGCGTCGACGAGTTTTTTGTAGCTGGTCGGCTTCTTAGAAAGGTTGGCCTCCTCTGAGAGGTCCGCCAGTTTTAAACTAGGCAGGTTCCTGAGAGCAGAAGCCAGTTTCTTCCTGCCGGCATCGTCCAAGATGGAGACATACTCAAAGCTCAACGCGCGGCTAACTACCTCCTTCAAGTAGTCAGGATGTATCGTCGTCCCCTTTTTTTTCTCCGCTGTTATCTCCTCTATCTCTTCGACGGGAGACTTCGCCGCCGGCGCAGCCTGCTGCCTCCTCCGTTCTTGCAACTCCTCCACATATTTCATGACAGACGGAAGAGGTTCACCAGTAACCGGAGCAGCTTCTACTTCCTCTCCTAGAACACTAGGGGTCTCAGCCGTAGGTGGAGGAACCGCCGGGGGTGTGGTTGTTATGTCACGGCCCACCAGCATGTGAGGTGGTGGATTCTCAATCAGGTGGACTACCCACTGGGCGTAGGCATTTCGATATACTGCATTCTCGGATGGCTGAGTTCCCAGTTCATCACCAACAGCAGACTCAAAAAGGCTCCTGCTCAGGGACGGCCATTCAGAAATAGGGGTACCACTCTTGTGAGCCTCCTTGGCCTTCCGTGCATGGTCCAACAAAGGCTGTATTCTTGCTCTAGCCTCTGTATCCCCTGACCACCAGTCCATTGCAATTTGGGCCGGCGTGGTCCGGTTCATGTGGAGAGACGGGGTATTCCCATAGATGTTCGATACATCATCAATCCACTCCATCCCCTCGAATACCTCCGCAGCCTTCAGCTTTGCTTTGACGGCAGGAGATGACGAAATACCCCCCATGAGGACACCCATCAATCCTCCGATACTTCCCTCCCTAAGAGATTGCTGAAATTCCACCGGGTGGGCATCGTAGATATTTTCAGCGATCTCACTGCCGGCTTGGCTCTGAAAGAACTCCTGAAGGAATTCTTCCGTGCCACCCTTCAGCATCGGTTTTATTCGAGCACCGCCGGCCCAAGCTCTCTTAGAAAGTACACCCCTTTTCTTGATGCCCTTGAAGAGTTCCCTCTTGAAAGCACCTCCGGTACTTCTGTCCCACTTGGCTAGTACTTGACCAACACCAGCAGCCTCGGTCATTCCTACCGGGAGGCCCCATATACCGGACAATCTTGCTGAACGCTCACTGGCACCGCTGTTGATTGCCTCCTCGTACCCGGCAGCAGATTGAAGAGAACCCCCGTGAACAGCCATCATGGCATTAGAAAAGATGCGCTGACCAAGATCACCCCTTCTAGCAAGGCGTGCTGCCCGCAGGGGGGTAAGGCTAGCCCTGCCGGCTCGGGAAGCCTTGAAGATTGTTCCTCCCAACTTGCCTGCCGAAGTAGTGGGGATCATGAACCCTAGAAGCATACCGAATGATTCGGGAACCTCAGACATCCAAAAGCTTTCGGCAACTCTTGGGTCTTGAAACACCTTCTCGTTGTACAGGTCGTCTAGATACTGACCCCACTTGTAAAACATGGTCTTACTTGCGGCAGCGTCAGGAGAATCAATATCTATTCCATCTTTGATTATGCTCCAAGCAAGGCCGGCAGCTTTCAGAGGGCCCGTGATGACCGAAGTCTTCAGCCCTCTTACCGCAGCAACGTCAGCTTGTAGAAGCTTGTTTAGCCCAGTGATGCCTTGAAAACCGACTGCGCGCGCGGCTTCCTCTTTTGGAATCTCCTCCTCCCAAAACTTAGCCATGCTAAGCGCACGACCTACCGGGCCAAACTCCCCCTCCCCCATCGATCTCTTGTATCGCGCCTTCTGCTCACCCTTGAACCTGAGCACCCTCGACTCAAACGATTCCTGAGCTTCCTTAGAATACGGGTCAGAGGAAGGAGCAGTTGGTGCCCCACCGGTAACCCTCAGGCCGGGAGATGCCCAAGGAGACACGCCTTCTCGTAGATCGACCTTAGGCGAAGGGGGGAATAATTCGGGACGGCGCATTCGCCATTCCCTCATCCCTCCTTCGGGGGGGCGAGCCTCTAACTCTCTTGGGTCCAACAAAGACGGAGGTATCTCAGCAGTCGGAAGCTCCCGCTCAGTAAAAACTCCCGGCACCCTCTCCTCTCTCCACTCCGATAGTGGAATATCTGAGAGAGACTTTCTGACCAACTCTTCTATGTCGACTTGGGGAGGATCGGCCATGGCTTCTTATGGACTTCCCCCAATTGGAGGAAGTTTGAAATAGTAATCATCATCCTGCACGGTCGGTGGTCGTACAAATGGGCTTTTCTGTACATCAGTTCCGCTAGGCTTAGGAACATCAATCCGGTATCCAATAGCCTCAAGCTCCCTGAGCCACGCAGATATCTGCTGTGTAAATTTTTCAACCTGTTTGTCCTTGTCCGGTGAATAACCAGCATTCTTAATCTGCTCAAAATTAATGTGAGTTTCCATCAGGTCGATGGTTTTCATGATCTGTACAGAGACGCGCGAGGCTACAGCGCCGGCTGTTTCTTGGACCTCTTCATTAGAAATATCTTTTTCACTCACGTCCCTGATCGTGGCTAATTGCTTTCTTATCGCATCTTGGGCCTCTGCCGGCACGACCTCGGTACTGGTCTGCGGTATGTTTCCGGCCTTGGCACTCTTGAAAATAGACTGAAGCTGACTGAAAGCTTTCTGCATGCCGGGAACCTGAATGTTTTCTGTACCCTGAAGAGCATCGAACTGAGAAACGGGAGTCTCATCCACCATTCTTGGCAGTGGTGTGCCTTTGGGGAAATACCTCTCTGTGTATTGCCCCGGAGGTCTTGCCACTGAAGGAGGGGGGGCTGGTCCACCGGATTCATGAGGCCATCCTTCAGGTTGACCACGGGGCATAAATCCCTGAGGTGTACCAGAAGGTGCCGGCCCACCCGGATTGTAACCCGGAACGGGATGGGCAGCTTTGGGTCCAAAGAATCTCTGCTCCACGTCCGGCCCATAACCCGGAGGCATTCCCCCGCCTCGCCACCCCTGAATACCGCCAGTTGGAGGAAGGAGACGGGGAACGCTTGTCCCACCGGCGGGTTGTCCACCACCGAAAATATCGCCAACACCCATCTGGCCCAAAACACTTTGGTAAAATTTGAGCACACCCCCTATCTCTTCAGTCGTGAGGGGGGCGGGAACATCGAATGTTTTCGTTTCAGGAACACCGTCTCCGTCAAAATCTCCTGTCTTTGTAATCTGCACTTTCGGTCGATTCGGATTATTCATAATGGATTCTAAGATAGAGGGAAACTGAGACATAAGAGGAATTATTGTCTGCGCCTTATCTATATTTTGTCCTTGAGGGCTAGCTTTCCATTCTTCTTGTTTTACCTTAGCTTCATGCTCGCGAAGATTTAATCCACGAACCTCAGGCGAACTATTATATTTGGCCTCCGCTGCTTCTAATTCCATCTTTGCAACTACTGCCGCTGGCGGTCCAATCACCGTTTGCCCATCGGGACGGGTCATTACCGATTCGCCGTTTGGTCCGACACTGTAGTTGTTCAGCAGAGCTGCCTGAGCACCAGTCATCGGAATTTTAGGACGGCCCATTTTTTCTCTGTAGTGGTTCCTAGCCGCTCTCTCAAACTGCAACATTTCAGGAGAATTAGGACTGTGGATATGCCCACGCTCTAACGCTATACCAACATCCCGTTGGACCAAGTCTTCTATTCGTTTGTCATGCTGGGCACCGGCCTCAAGCCCAAGTAC
>Ga0114899_1001823_pt1 | contig 11960 bp, 10 predicted proteins | sample MalvireepMed_215_FD_83497 | JGI IMG/M metagenome (GOLD analysis project Ga0114899, IMG submission 83497) | Marine viral communities from the Global Malaspina Expedition - Malaspina viral metaG DeepMed_215 | ecosystem: Environmental > Aquatic > Marine > Oceanic | place: Mediterranean Sea... | reverse complement strand
CTGGTAACCAACCGCAAGCCCCCGGAGCGGCGTGGCAAGGTGCAGCTTATCGACGGCACCCGTTTCTTCCAGAAGATGAAGAAAAGCCTCAACAACAAGCGCAACGAGATCACCGAAGAGCAGATCCGCGACCTGACGCGCGTTTATGGCAACTACCGGGATGGCGAAACCGCCGAGGTCCAAAGCAACGGCGACACCGAAACCCGCGTCGTCTCACGCACTTTCGAGAACCGCGAGTTCGGCTTCCTCAAGGTAACGGTGGAACGCCCCCTGCGCATGAACTTTGAGGCCATGCCCGAGCGTATTGCGCTGCTGGATGAGCAGACCGTCTTTGCCAACCTGGCGACCTCGAAAAAGCGCAAGAACGAAGCGGCTGCCGCCAAAGAAATCGCAGAAGGCCAGCAACTTCAGGAGGCCATTCGCGCTCTTCTGACCGCATTGGCCGACAATGGTAAATACAACGACCGCGCCGCCTTCGATGCTGACTTGAGCGCCGCCGCCAAAGCTGCCGGTTTGAAGCTCCCCGCTCCGGTCAAAAAAGCCATTTTCAATGCCCTGGGCGAACGGGACCCGGACGCCGAAATCTGCCGCGACAGCAAGGGCCGGCCAGAGCCCGACAGCGAGTTGCGCGACACAGAGAACATCCCCTTGCCCGAAGGCACCGAACTGCCTTTGCCCATGCAATTCGGCCCGGACAAACCCAATGACGAGTTGGTGGCAGCCTTCCGGGGTGATATCGATGCCTACATGGCGCGCGAAGTGCTGCCCCATGTACCCGATGCCTGGGTGGACCACAGCAAGACCAAGGTGGGCTATGAAATCCCCATCAATCGGCATTTCTACGTCTACAAGCCACCACGTCCGCTGGACGAGATCGAGACGGAGATCACCGAGCTGGAAGGTGAGATTGCCGAGCTGTTGAAGGGGCTGGTGGAATGACAACGGTCGCAGAGAAAGCTCGCAGCGCATATGGTGATTTGCCAGAAGGCTGGACAAGCCGGCGCCTTCGTTTTGACGTTAGCCTGAACCCCAAAAAATCTGCGCTCGATATGAAACCGGACGAAGTCGTATCGTTCGTTTCCATGGATGCCGTTGGCGAATATGGTGGCATGAGGCTGGACGAGAACCGTGAGTTAGCTGATGTCTACGAGGGTTATACATATTTCGCTGATGGTGATCTTTGCATAGCCAAGATCACACCATGCTTTGAGAATGGAAAAGGCGCACTTGCGGAAGGGCTGACTAATGGTGTCGGCTTTGGCACAACAGAGCTGCATGTTGTTCGACCGGGCCCCAGTATTGATTGTCGGTTTTTGTTTTATATATCGATTGCGCACGATTTTAGGAAGATTGGCGAATCGGAGATGTACGGTGCCGGGGGGCAAAAGAGGATCGATGAGGGCTTTATAAAAGACTGGATGCCTCCGCTTCCCAATCTCGAAACCCAACACCGCATCGCGCAGTTTCTGGATGAAAAAACCGCCCGCATCGACGGCCTGATCGAGAAAAAACGCGCCCTGCTGGATCGGCTGGCGGAAAAGCGCCAGGCCCTGATCACCCGTGCCGTCACCAAGGGCCTGAACCCCGACGCCCCCATGAAACCCTCCGGTATCGACTGGCTGGGGGATATTCCGGCGCATTGGGATGTTAAACGGATGAAGTTCCTAGGTAGAGCACGCTACGGACTAGGGGAGCCCCCAGCAAAGGATGACGAGGGTATTCCATTCATAAGAGCGACCGATATTTATCGGGGGGTTGTCGATCTGTCCAAGGTGCAACGAGTTGACCGTAATGATGTGCCGTGGAAGCGTAAGCCTGAATTACGGCCTGGTGAAATTCTCGTTGTGCGCAGCGGGGCGTATACCGGTGACAGCGCACTGGTAACAGAAGAATTGGCCGGGTTTATCGCTGGTTATGACATGGTTTACACGGCCATAAATGCTAGTTCAGAATTCCTTGCATATGTTTTGTTGTCTAAGCCAATGTTGGATGGACAAATCCATCTCGCACGTCAAAGAGCTGCTCAGCCACATTTGAATGCCGAAGAACTGGGCGATTTTATTACTGCACTACCGCCACTCTCTGAACAGCGAGATATTTCAATCAGTCTTTCAGAAGAAATAAGTCGGCACCGGCACGTTCAGTCCCAAATAGAAGAATCAATAGAGCGCTTATTAGAATATCGATGTGCACTAGTCACTTCCGCAGTAACTGGCCAAATGGGCGGGCTGCAATGACGTTGGCAGCCTCAACCTATTTCGAGCATCTGAAGGCATACGTCAATAGTGACTATGTCGTGCATGACGGTTCGGATGGCAAAGTCATTCTGACCGAAAAGTACTTCCGCCCTGAAGATACCAAACCTCAAATACGCAATATAGAATTGCTATTGCCGGGTGCTGGCATGGCTTTCAAGCTGGATCATGATGACTTTGAGACGGCTAAGAGGAAGAGTAAGCCGGCCTTGTTCCACTTCCTCGACGACACGGCGAAGCCCTGGTCAAAACGGTGTGATTTTGTCATTTTCTACATCATGGGTCGAAAGTTTTGCGTTGATTGTATCGAGTTCAAGTCGAAAAGCCTGACAGCAGAAAAAATTGTTCCACAACTACGAGCAGGCAGTTGTTGGGTCAACGCGTTGAAGCGAACCATTGAGCAATACACTGGTGACAGGCGAAAAATTCATCTGAGGAAATTTGTGTTTGCCTCCAATGACAATCCGGATGCTTACATTGATGCTAATCGACAACTAATCGCTGACCCTTCCATACGTTTTTACCATTTTGACGAGGTGCATGGCCAGGCGCTGGCGGATTTGCAGAATACCTCGGTGCAGGAGATTTGACCCATGGCTGGTCATTCCGAACTTGCCTTTGAGACTGCCATAGAAGCCGGCTTGATCGGCGCGGGCGGCTATGAAAAACGCGACGCGACTGCCTATGATGAGACGCTGGCACTGTTCCCTGACGACGTGACCGGTTTTTTGCAAGACAGCCAAGCGGCGAAATGGTGGCAGCTGGAAGCGCTGCTCGGCGAAAAGACCCGTGCCACGGTACTCGACAGCCTGAGCAAGGAGCTGGAGATCAAGGGCAGCCTGCATGTACTGCGCTATGGCTTCAAGTGCTATGGCAAGACCTTCCGGCTGGCGCACTTCCGTCCCAACTCCGGCATGAACCCGGAGGCGGCCGCCGCCTACGCGCTGAACCGGCTGACGGTCACCCGACAGGTGGCGTTTACCTCGGTGATGAAGAAGGCGGGCGGCTCGGGTAAAAAACAGCACCGCCGCTGCATCATCGATGTGACCCTGAGCCTGAATGGCTTGCCGGTCGTTACAGCGGAGCTGAAAAATCCGCTCACTGGCCAGCGGGCAACGGATGCGGTCAAGCAGTACATGCAGGACCGTGATGAACGCGACCTGCTGTTTGCCTTCAAAAAGCGTGCGCTGGTGCATTTTGCCGTCGATCCGGACGAGGTGTGGATGACCACCCGCTTAAAGGGTAAAGACACGGCGTTCCTGCCCTTTAATCGGGGGCATGACCATGGCGCGGGCAATCCACCGGTGGAGAACAACTGGAAGACCCACTACCTGTGGGATGAGGTGCTGAAGAAGGACAGCCTGATGGATATCCTGCAGCGTTTCATGCATCTGGAGGTGAAGGAGCGGCAGGTCAAGACCGACAAGGGCGTGCGTACTATCCGAAAGGAAACCATGATATTTCCCCGCTATCACCAGTTGGATGCGGTGCGCAAGCTGGTCGGCCATGCGCGAATTAATGGCTCGGGGCATAACTACCTGGTGCAGCACTCGGCGGGATCGGGAAAGTCCAATTCCATTGCTTGGTTGGCGCATCGTCTTGCCAGCCTGCACGACGCCGACGATCAGAAGGTGTTCCACTCGGTGGTGGTGGTTACCGACCGGCGCGTACTGGACCAGCAATTGCAGAACACCATCTACCAGTTCGAGCACAAGACCGGGGTGGTGGAGAAGATCGACGAGAACACCCAGCAGCTTGCACAGGCCTTGTCCGGCGGCACGCCCATCATCATTACCACCCTACAAAAGTTCCCATTTATATCTCAGGCGCTTTCCACTCTGGATAAAAAGGGCGAAGGCGTAAAAATCAGCACCGCCGGCAAGCGTTTTGCCGTTATTGTGGACGAGGCACATTCGTCGCAGAGTGGGGAGACGGCGACTGAGCTGCGGGGCATGCTTAACAAGGATGGCATCGAGGCGGCGATTGCCGCCCAGTTGTCCGATGAGGAAGACGACGCGCTATCCGATGAGGCAAAGGCCGCCATCCTGAGGGACTCGCTGAAACGGGCGCGGCAGCCTAACTTGAGTTTTTTCGCGTTTACTGCCACGCCCAAATTCAAGACCAAAGCCCTGTTCGATGAGCCGGGCCCCTCGGGCACTTCCCCGTTTCACGAGTACTCCATGCGTCAGGCCATCGAGGAAGGCTTCATCATGGATGTGCTCCAGAACTACACCACCTACAAACGCTTCTTCGGCCTGATTAAGCAGGTGGAAAACGACCCTGAAGTGCCGCGCAAGAAAGCCGCCAAGGCTTTGAGCCGCTATCTGGAGCTGCACCCGGTCAATATCGATCAGGTGGTCTCGGTCATAGTCGAACACTTCCGGCTGTATGTGATGAGCGAAATGGGTGGGCGGGCCAAGGCGATGGTGGTCACCGGCTCGCGCCTGGCTGCGGTGAAATATAAGCTGGCGTTCGACGGCTACATCAAGGACAACGGTTACGATGGAATCCGATCGCTGGTGGCCTTCTCCGGCAGCGTCGAAGACCCGGAAGATCCGGGCTCGGCCTACACCGAAGTGGCCATGAACGACGGCCTTGCCGAAAGTGAGCTACCAGAGACCTTTGAGCGCGAGGAGTACCGTGTGCTGCTAGTGGCAGAGAAATACCAAACTGGTTTCGATCAGCCGCTTTTGCAGACCATGTATGTGGTCAAGCGACTGGCGGGAGTTCAGGCCGTACAGACCCTGTCGCGCCTGAACCGTGTTGCACCCGGAAAGGCGCGGACCTTCGTACTTGATTTCGCTAACGAGCAAAACGATATCTATCAGGCCTTCAAGCCATACTACGAGGCGACCCCGGTGGGTGAGAATGCCGCGCCTCATCAGTTGTCGGAGTTGCAGCATAAGCTGCTGGCGTGGGCGATTATCACACCCAATGACGTGGATGCTTTCGCCGAGGTTTGGTATAGCCAGAAGCGCGATCATTCCGCATCCGATCACCGCATGATGAATGCCGCTCTCGATCAGGTGGTAGAGCGCTTCAGTGACCACGATGAAGACGAGCAAGAAGAGTTTCGCGGCCAGTTGACCGCATATCGCAACCTTTATGCATTTTTGTCGCAGATCATCCCTTATCAGGATAGTGATCTGGAGAAGTTTTATACCTTTGTCCGAAATCTAATTTCCAAACTACCACCTCCTGGTGACGGAAAGAGTTTTACACTGGATGACGAGGTTGCTTTGCGTTATTTCCGCGTGCAACAGATGTCAGAAGGTTCCATCGACCTCAGTACCGGCGAGTCTTATCCTCTTAAAGGTCCGACGGATGTGGGGTCTCATATGGTCAGAGAAGAGCCCGTGACCTTGTCATCATTGGTTGAGAAGCTAAACGAGCGCTTCGGTACGGATTTTACAGAAGCGGATCAGCTGTTCTTTGACCAGATTAGTGCTAGCGCGGAGCAGAATGAGAAGATTGTGGAGGCTGCTAAGGCGAATAACTTGCCCGACTTCTCGGCTTTCCTGGAGCGTAAGCTCGACGAGCTGTTCATTGATCGTATGGAGAACAATGATGAAATATTTTCTCGTATTATGACTGACAAGGAATTCAGGTCTGCCGCACATGATCATCTGGCTAAAGAGATATTCGACAGAGTGCGTCAAGCCGATAATCCGGAAAAGCCATAATGGCGCCTCCGCGCGGAAATGCCAGCATCGATGATACTCATGGATTCGGCAACCAAACAGCCTGCCACGCTGAAAAGTCCGAGGGCTTTACCCGGTAGCGCGCAAAGTTGCCGGCGTGCAGGCTCAGGACCTCATTTTCGGCCACTTCCCGGAACCGCTGCCGGTCCTCTTGCGGAATATGCTGCTCCGCCCATTGAACAATGCGGTTGAACGCGGCTTTTTTGTTAAGTCGCTCAAGCACAATATTCTGGACGACTTCCTGCAATGCTGAACGATACTTCAGCCGGAAAGGGTCGGGTTCGCCGAGCGATTGTCTGACGGCGGTATAATGCGCCGCCGACCGCTCATAAGCCCAAATGAAGACGTCCTTAAGCAGGTCGATCCGGTTCAGCTCATACACGCCGAGCATCGCTTCGGTATAGATATCAGCGGGCACCTCCGTGAAGGAGAGCGGGATCAGGTTGGCTTTGATGAACGGTATGTTCGCCGCGAGCCGGGAAACGCGCTTGTTCACGTCATCGAACGGCTGCAGATACGGCAACTGAACCATGATAAAGAGCGCCTGCTCGAAGGGATCGGCGATGGCGCCGGCCGTCGCCAGGATCTGATCAAAATAGTCTTCAATCAGTGGCGGCACTTCGAGGGGGTGAAACACGGACTTCTCAATGCCTACCGCGATTCGGCGCAAGCGGCCGGTTGCCTCCGGGTCGGCCAACAGGTTGTTGGCCAGCAGCGCATGAAGGTTCAGGATCGTATAGCGGTTGAAGCCGATCTCCTCCGCCGAGCCCACAAGAAATTCGATGGCGTCCTTGTGGTTCAGGATCATCTGCGATTCGACGTGCGCCTTGCCCGCCGTCTCTTCCCCGAAGGTGATCAGCCGTTTCGTATCCAGCAGAGAGTAGGTGTTCCCCTCCAAGCGGCTGGAGTTCCACGAAAGATCGATCAGCAGGCGGTTCAGAATCTGTTTCGCATAGGTGCCCGCAGGCCGAGGCCCAGAGGGCGGCGTGCCGATTTTCCGAAGATGCGTGCGCTCGGCGGGTGCAAGATACGTCGTATGGTTGGGCCGGTACTGGTTCAGGAAGCTGTGTTGATACCCTGCGGGCTTGCGTGACCGGAGCGGTTTGCGCAAGGCGTTCTGGATCTCAGCGGCCTGGCGGGAGACGGGTATAGCGCCGGCCGCTTCTTCGTGGGAGGCTTCCCGAACGCTGCTGCCTGTCCTGAGCTCAGTATCCGCAGGCAGGTATCGGACCCACCGCTTTTCCCCGGTCTTGATGAGCCGGCCCGCATCCACCAGATATTTTAAACGGTACTGGAGCGTGCGCCGGGGCAACGATTGCTCAAGAGCGTCCAGGACGGCTTGAAGGCCGACACCCTCAGGGTGGGCGGAGACCACCGCCTCAATGTCCTGTAGTTCCTTTTCAGGTATGGGTTTCGCCATGATCGGGTATGTTGCGCATTGGGATTTATGCGCAATTAAAACACATCTATACGCAGCCATCAACGCCTATGCGCAACTAATGTTGCGCATAGGCTCAGGCGCAGCTCCTGTGGAGCGAAACGCTCTGGCTGCGGGATTCGCGGGTCTTCGCGGTCTCGTCAGACCTGAAGCTGGTCTCTGCCGTTCAGCAGCCCCCACAAGGCGTGTTTTCCGTGCCCTGGAAGACACTGCGCCGACCTGATGGTGCAGCAGGCTGGGGGGGGGGCCGCCGGAGAAGGCTAAGCGGATTGCTGAGTTGCCGTTACCGGGGGAGGAGGGCTAACTGGACTTGCCGCAGTGTAAGGGGAAAGTCTGCGATTTCTCTGATTTTGCTGATTGGTAAGGGCTTACTTAAAAGGCCTTTGGCGCTTGGGCTTTGGCGGCTTTTTTGTTCTTGGGGGCAGAGAGTTGGCCGAGATGCCAGGAAGATGGCGGTTTGAAGGGTTTGTCAGTGGCTGGCTTTTCTGGTTTTATTTTCTGTTAGGGGGAATCAAGAAAAGAGATATGGCGCTGGCGCGTTTATTGGATATTTGCGTCGGCGTCCTAATGCCTGTTAGTCGTCAGAGGGTGAGTCGGTGCCAGTATTTGACTTCAAGGAAATCCCCACTCCAGCCCATGGAGAGGCACGCGACCAGTTCGAGCTTTTCGCACGCGAATTCCTCCAACTTATTGGGCTAACCATAATTGTTGGGCCTGACCGAGGAGCGGACGCTGGTCGTGATTTGGTTGTAGAAGAGCGAAGAACCGGTATTGCCGGCGAAACACGTGTCAAATGGTTGGTTAGCTGTAAACATAAGGCCCACTCTGGCGCCTCGGTGTCTCCGGGGGACGAAGCTGACATCCACGATCGCGTTAGAACACATGGTTGTGACGGCTTTCTGGGCTTCTACTCGACCGTCCCAAGCGCAGCTTTAGCGACAAAGCTAAACGCCGCTGAGGTGCCATTTGAAGTCCTGGTGTTCGACCCCGAAAGAATTGAGAGGCACTTGTTGTCGTCAGATCATGGTGCGCCGGAGCTTGCCAAGCGCTTCTTCCCCGTCTCTCTTGCGAAGTGGAGCAAGGAACACCCGAAGGCTGCCGAGCTGTTCAGCCAAGAACCTGAGCTTTTGTGCGCCTATTGCAGCAAGAGCCTTCTTAAGCCGGAACCACACGGGATTGTAGTAGTGTGGACAACAATGGCACGCAACGAGAGCAGTACGAAGGAACGCACAGAGCACGCGTACTGGTGCTGCAAAGGGGAATGTGATAGGGCGCTTGGCATTAAGCACAATCAAAACGGCATTATTGACGGCTGGGAAGACATTCCAGACCTCATCAACCCTCTGGCCTATATTCGATGGGTAATGACGATGTTTAATGAATTTCATCGCGGAATGAGCTATTCAGATGACGCGCTGGAAAGGATGAAAACCCTATTGATCAACCTTTTTCCGTTGGTATCGAGAGACATGACTTTGGAAGAGAAGGAGCGTCTTCGTAACCTTTCGATGATTCCTAGCTATCTTGGAGGGTGGGGCTATGGCGACTAACAAGTCAATGCTGCGGACGCGGTCCCCGTGCCGATGATTTCCGACGTCAGAGCTCATGTTGAACTATAGGACTTACCCGGCAATTCTCGCGCTCGCAACACTTGTCGCAACTTTCGCGACTTCGAACATCCTTACCTCTTTGTGGCCACACATATGTTGGCTGCCACGCATTGGAGGTACGTTGGTTGGAGTATCAGTAATTATCCAAGGCTACGTCAGCGTAAATCCGGAAAAATTTTCTGTGTCTTGGCGTTGGGGGCTAACACGCGAGCAGGCATATTTGCATTTTTCCAATTTATCTGCGGTCATCGGTACGTTCATGTGGGCCTTCGGTGACTTGATTCCCAAAGTTCTTTGGGTTCCAAATACGGCGTGCACCATGCTGCGTTGAGCTCTAACATTTCGTTCAAGCGGACCGCCCAATGGTTATACCAGCGGCCGGCGTCTTCACTCCAACATTATGCTAATAAGGGGAAGTCATGGAATATGAGATAGATTTTTTACCTGTTGGTGATGGAGAAAAGTCTGGCGATGCAATATGCCTTCGCTATTCATATGATGGGGGCGAATCCTGGCATGTTGGCGTAATAGATGGTGGAACACAGGCGTCCGGCGAAAACCTATGTGACCACATCATGGAGCATTACAAGACAAGCAACGTGGATTTTCTAATATGTACCCACCCCGATAAAGACCATGCCTCAGGATTATCAGTTGTATTAGACACGATGAAAGTCAAGAAGGTGTTGATACACTGTCCATGGGACTGCGTTGACCACATATTTGATGCGGTCGATGACGGAAGAACTACAAAGCAAGGCCTAAGGCAGAGATTGATAGATGGGCATCCGTACGCATATAGCGTTTATGAGAAGGCATTAGCCAAGGGCATCCCAATTTACCACCCATTTTCTGATAATAATGATCACGGGATCCCTGCGCTTAGCATTGTTGGCCCATCAGGTAGCTATTATTTGAGCCAGGTTGTTAACTTTAGATCAATAACTGATATCACTGAAGACAAGGAGCATGAATCCGGGTTGCTGAAGGCTTTACTTGAGGCCTCAAAGAAGGCTGTTAACTGGATCTCGGAAAGCTGGGATGAAGAAAAATTGGTAGACCCAGCTGATGATGCCACATCAAGCGAGAATAACTCGAGTGTTATCGCGTTTTTCGATTTTGAAGGAAGCAGAGTTCTTTTTACAGCTGATGCTGGTGTGCAGGCTCTTGATGACGCGGCGACAAACATAGAGCGACTCGGGCATCCTCTTCAATCGTTTTCTTTTGTCCAAGTTCCCCATCATGGAAGTAAAAGAAATATTGGCCCCACTGTCTTAAATAGGCTCGTTGGCACACCAAAGCTGTTCGGTTCTGATATGCACTTCTCTGCCTTCGTCTCTGCGGCCAAGGGAGGTGCTCCTAAACATCCAAATAAGCGAGTCACAAATGCTTTTAGACGAAGAGGTGGCAAAGTTATAGCAACGCAAGGAAGCACCAAATACCACTTTACTAGCGGAACACCAGACAGAGGTTGGTCAACGGCAGAACCACTACCTTTTTATGATGAAGTAGAAGACGATGATTGATTTAAGTAAATATTTAGAGCCTTATGAAAGGAAGGCTCGTTTGTATCCGGCATTGATATGCATGTTTCCAATTATGTTAGGGGTTGCGGTGTCATTTAAGGATGTATTTACCGCCCTTTCAGGCTTAGTAGCGCTAGCGGTTTCTGTGGGGATGTTGCAGTTGCTTGCAAACTTAGCTCGAGACCGGGGAAAGTCGTTAGAAGGCACATTATTTGAACAATGGGACGGAATGCCCTCGGTAAGGTTCTTTAGGCATAGGGATTTAACAATTCCATCTCCTGCAAAAATAAAGTATCACGCTATCTTGTCAAAGGCTTCAAAGATCAAATCCCCATCAGCTAAAGAAGAGGAACAAAACCCACAACAAGCCGACGAAATATATTTATCGTGGTCAGATTTTTTAAGAGGAAAAACACGTGACACGAAAAAATACAGCTTATTGTTCAAGGAAAATATTGGCTACGGATTTAGGCGCAATCTCTTTGGTATTAGGTGGTTTTGTGTGGTTTCATCGTTAATCGGACTTGGATTGACCAACGCCGAGGTCATTGTGGGGGAACAGGCTACGGATATAACGGTCGCGGTGTCGTTATTGCTTAGTGTATATGCAGTGGTTTTTCTGTTCGTGGTAAATAGGGCGTGGGTTAAGGTCGTTGCTGATGCTTACGCGAAACAGTTAATAGAGGCGGTAAATGCATAACAACCAGCTACAAAAGGACAAAATTACTCGCTAGCACTCGCAATTTTGCCTGTGAGCGGTGGCGTTGCAAAGAAAGGAAATCGGATCTGTGATCCTCCTTGGTCAGTCTGCCGTTTGAAGCTTCAGCGATTCAACAAAGCCGATTTGATTGCTTCCGCACCCTTCCGATAACAAACCACCGCAAGCAGCTCAGAATCAACCCAGACGCCCCAATAACGGCTGCCACGATAGTGCCCAATTTCGATGTTCGGCTTGTTATTTTTCATGATATCTCCCTGTCTTTTGGGTTAGCCATTGATTTCATCCAGAAAGGCACAGGCCCACTGTTCGGCATGACTGCGGCCCAGTAAGGCGAGTCTTTTGGCATCCAAGATTGTTTTGTCTTCGCGGCCGAAAGCATCCAGCCGGTCCGCTAGCGCCGAGAACAGTGCTTCCATATAGTTAAACTGTTCAACAGCAAGACATGCCGCATCGCGTACGTCGCTCTGCTCCAGGTCATATGGCTTGGTCATCTCCGCCTCCTTCAATTACTCTCCGTAAATCGACCCATCCAGTAGAGCGCAGACCACGAATTACGGTCTACAGACGATAAGTAGCACTTTCCCGCTTTGTTGAGACAACCATGATCATCTCCTCCACCCACGATTACCGCCTCGCCGCCAAACGCCGCCTGCCGCCGTTCCTGTTCCACTACATCGACGGGGGCGCGTACGACGAGCACACCCTGGCG
>Ga0114899_1001822_pt1 | contig 11973 bp, 11 predicted proteins | sample MalvireepMed_215_FD_83497 | JGI IMG/M metagenome (GOLD analysis project Ga0114899, IMG submission 83497) | Marine viral communities from the Global Malaspina Expedition - Malaspina viral metaG DeepMed_215 | ecosystem: Environmental > Aquatic > Marine > Oceanic | place: Mediterranean Sea... | reverse complement strand
GGTATTATTATCGGTTATTTTTTATTTTCTACTGAAGATAATAATAAACAGTCATCTGAATCAACACTTTTGATTCAGGCTACAAAACAGCCACTTGCATCACCAACATCTACTCCAATACGGTCAGTGGCCAATGGCTCGCCAGAGAGTCAACAATCTTTAGAAAAACAGAATGAAATAATTGAAGCACAGCGTTTAGAAATAGCTGGATTACAAGAAAAACTTGCCAATCTAATTATAGCCCCTCTAAAACAAACAACTACTTCTGAAGAACATCAGGTTAAAGGAATTGAAACCTTAACCATGAAAGACTTTGAAGATAAGATGAAGAGCCAATTTTTAGACCGTTTTAAAGGTTACGCAATTGAACTTGAAGGCGAACGCCTCAACGATATTAAAACGCAATTCAATAGTGAAACCGATAAAGCCGAATGGAACGCAGATTATGAAACAAAGATCACCAGTTACATTCAAGAAAATGACCCCGAAAGAATTCACTATATCGATGAATTAACCTGTAATAGTAATATGTGTCGTTTAAAGGTTAACTCTAATCAAACCGCTAGTTGGCAACAATTATTTTTATCCATGACCCAACAAAGCTGGTACCACTCAATTACGCTCAGTGAAAATTCTGGTGTTCCAAGTGTGTTTATTTATTATATAACTCAGCCACGTAATATTTAACTCACTTACATCACGCACTTAATGTTCACCCACACTTATAAAAGTTAAAGGCTCCAATGATTGATTTAATAATGCAAGGTCGTATCGACATTTTTATCATGCTGCTAATTGCAATTGTGATCTCTTTGTCGTTTCATGAGTTTGGACACGCTTGGATGGCAAAACACTTTGGTGACAATACTGCAGAACGAATGGGCAGGCTCACGCTAAACCCAGTTGCTCATATCGACCCCATGGGTCTATTAATGGTCGCCGTTATTGGATTTGGTTACGCCAAACCAGTACCAACAGATCCAAGAAATTTTAATTCTCCCAAAGCTTCACTATGGATCTCTGCCGCTGGCCCTGGCATGAATCTAATTTTGGCGTTTATCTTTATCAACTTATTAGTTGCGTCAAAAGTCTATCAAATTGATTTTCTGACCACTGCCGGCCCGCAAATTTTTCTACAATATATTGCATTGATCAACATCATTTTGATGTTATTTAATTTACTCCCTATTGGTCCACTCGACGGACATTATATACTGCCTTATTTTTTATCTAGAGAGTACGCTTATAAATACGTGCGCTGGAACGCTCAATACGGTTCTATGGCATTATTTGGTTTGATTGGGCTGAGTATGTTAGGAGTTCCTATATTTTCGTTCTTAATGAATTTTGCGAGAAATGTTGCTCAGTTTTTAATTATTTTTTAAAGGCCATTATCTCAAAACAAAATAATCTCAACCCAATAAAAAACTTCCTGCTTAAACCTATATTTTTTAACGTGTTATTTTTTATTTCAAATTTGCTTAATTCAAATTCATGGTCCAACCTTATTTTGTCTTGGTTAAAAAAGAGATCACCAAGATAAATATGTCAAACAATAAAATTAAAAACTACCGAGGGACCCTCAATGAAAATTAAAATATTTCTCAGCAGTCTATTTATTTTAGCACTTTCGACAAGTGCTATGGCGAAAATCCATAATGGTATTCAAGTCACCACAAAAACCACTCAGTCTCTACTAGGCAATGATCAAAATATTTACGTTAATGTTTCCTATAAAAATAATAGCGGTCAGGCGGTCAAAATACTCCGTTGGTACTTACCTGATAGTGAAGGTAATTTGGAGGAGGCTATTTTTAAAGTCACTCGAGACGGCGAGAATGTGGACTATTTAGGACCACATTATAAACGCCCTGCGCCTACAGGCGAGGACTACATCACTCTAAAAAATAATCAAAAGTTGAATTTCAAAGTCGAGCTATCGGGTTTGTATGACTTTACCCAACAAGGTCAATATCAAATTGATTTGTCAGTAAAAAATCACGCTTTATTCTTGTCTGAAACTCCAGCGGTAACTTCAAAGCGAGGTCAGTTATTAGGGGTAAAACCTAATTTCTCAGCGTTAAGCTCGGATCAAGCGGCTTATGTTTATGTGACTAAGACTCGTAGCTACAAAGGCAAACCATGCAACCCACGGAAAGAAGACTGTAGTGGTGACGGCGGTGGTGACGGCGGTGGTTCTAATGGTGATGTTTCATTTACTGGTGCTTGTTCAAACTCTGAACAAAACAGTATTATGACTGCACTAGCAGCAGCTCAAGATATGGCCAATAGTTCTGTGAGTTATTTAAATGGTAACTCTGGTCCTCGTTACACCACTTGGTTTGGTGAGCATAGCAACAGCCGCTGGAGCAAAGTCGCAAGTAATTTTGATTCAATAAAGGATGCGCTTGACAATAAGTCCAAAACTTTTGATTGCAGCTGCAACCAACGATATTTCGCCTACGTGTATCCAAGCCAACCTTATAAAGTTTATCTCTGTAAAGCTTTCTGGAGTGCTAGCACAACAGGTACAGATTCAAAAGGCGGCACCATCATTCATGAGATGAGTCACTTCAATGTGGTTGCAGGTACCGATGATATTGTTTATGGCCAATCAGGCGCTATGAGCCTAGCTGATAGTAGTCCGAGTGACGCAATTAAAAATGCTGATAGTCATGAGTATTTTGCAGAAAATAAACCTAACTTAAATTAGTAAGCTCGTTGCAGCATGAAAAAAGCCGGGGTTTCCCGGCTTTTTTTATTTCAACTTTCTACTTCATCAGTTTCAATAAATCCTTGCCACAAAGACCTCAACTTCTGGTGCTCTTTTTGTTTTTTCTTTTTATACCAAATAAATATCCCAGCAATTCCGACAATCCAAATGCTGGCTAAAATTATACCTTTCGGATTATTTAACTTTGCTTCTGCAGGCAAAGTTAAATGATTAGTGATAGCCCAAATCCAGAAAAGTATTAATACCGCCCAACTAAATTTCTCACCCAACTTGCCAATAGTAACTCCCGCTTCTACTCGTTTTAAATAGAGCTGTAAAACGTCTTTAGTCGAATCTCCAACAGAGCGAAAAATAGGTAAACGAATTTTAAAGTCAAGATACACCCCGTAAACAGATGCTACCCCCATGGCATAAAGCCATATTTCTAACGACAAAGGTTTATCATCCAAAATGACCTGATAATAAAGAAACAAACAATAGCCAACAATTGCCAACACATCAAAAACCAGAACCGCGCCCATTCGCCAACTGACCCAGTTGATTTTCTTTTTGATTTTTTTCATATCGGGTTGATACGACTGCCACTCAGATTGCAGTTCTCCCCAGTCGCTTATAGGCTCACTCATGCGTCAGCCTCCACAGATAAAATTTGATTCAATTTAGTTTTCGCTCGATTTAATTTTGCACCAGTATTAGTCACGGATAATCCCAAAATACCGGCTATTTCTTTATAACTTAAACCTTCTAACGCCAAAGTCACTAACTGTCTGTCGGCCATTGGGATGCTGCGTAATGCGCGCACCAATCGGTTCATTTTTTGATTTTTTGACATTAACTCACTTGGACAATCATCGCTTCCCAAATGAGTATCTTCAACCTCCACCGAATATGGTTCCTTAACATGTTTGGCAACGTGAGAAACCGCGCGTTTATGTGCAATACTTAAGATATAAGTTTTAAGACTCGATTGGTTATCAAAACGTGATAGGGCTTTCCAAAGCGCTACCGATATTTCCTGATATAACTCTTCTTGTAACGCAGGAATACGCTCATAACTGCTGATCACACGCGCAAGCATTGGGTGATACTCGGTTAATGTCCGCTCAAAAAAAGCGTCGTAAGCTTTGCGGTCTTTTTGCGGCATTAAATTTGACTCAACATGAGCGCTTATTCCGAGTTGTAAAGCGACGTTTGACAAGATTAATTAATATCAGTTGAATTAAACATACTGACTTAGTCATTAACCAGCGGGATTTATTACAATTAATTAAACAATTAGTTAAAAATAATCATTCTTCGATATACTGAAAACGCAAACAACTATTGCCATGCACATTTATCGACTCGATAAACATATCATAGGGTCTAACCCAAAGCGCGCCTTCTCCGTAAAGTGGGCGATACAACACCATTAATTCCAAGGTTTCGCTGTGAAAAGCAGTGCCGACAACTTGGTACTCGTTGCCTTTATAGTGTTTATACTTTCCAGGCTTAACTTTTCTTCGATCTAGGGTCTGTTTAGACTCACTCATTTTCTAACCACGCCTTTTTATTTTGATAAGACTCTAAATGCTGTTGAAATTCTAGCAAGCGACTTTCTTCCACATCGTCAGGTAATAATGATATAGCCTGATTTTGCATTGTAATAGCAAGTTCAAACTCCTCAGCCAAGGCGTGAACCGCTGCTTGAGTATCCAGAAAAATAGGTTGCTGGATTTCATTTTGCAATTTCGTCGCTAAACGCTTTGCCCAAAAAGAAGCTTTTTCTAAATTGCGAAATGTTTTGTGGCGACTGGTTGCATGGATCCAAGTGAGATTATTGAGACTCATCAGGTGCTGTTTATCTGCCGCCTTTTTAAACCAGGCAATAGCAGAGCCAATATCTTTGTCTCGACCTTTACCGTCATAAAACAACATCCCGATTGCAAACTCAGCGTCTGGATCCTGATAAGCGGCGGCTTTGGTTAACCAATGGAACGCTTTAGAAAAGTCTTCCGCTACGCCATCAGCATACATATAAGACTCGCCAACGTAAGTTAAAGCTTGTGGCCAACCCGCTTCAGCGGCTTTTAAATACCATTGAAAGCCCGACTCGCGGTTTGAGTGATCATTATTTAAATTATAATAGTGAATATGCCCTAATAGCCATGCAGCTCGAACGTATCCAACGCTGAATGCTTTTTCACAACTTGTCGATGCGACCCGATAGCTTTTCGCGCGATAATGGTTATAACAGTCTTGCCATAACCCATATTCTGAGGATCGATTGTCGCTACAACCACTTAAGCTCAACAAAGTGATAAGCAGATAAAGCTTTCGGATGTCATTCATACAGTGATGCCTTGAAGCAATTGTTTAATCTTTTTTTTAATTTCAAAAAGTGTCTTATTTTTGGTCTTTTTGTCAGATAGGTTTATAATAAACCCATCAACACTAGAAAAGGAACTTCTAAATTGACTTCACAACTGACCCATGAAGATAAGAATTATATCTGGCGAGTCGTCGACCACGCCGTTGACAAAGCAGGCTCTCACTCCCAATTATTTGCAAACCGTCTCGAATTTTTCGAGGAATCTGGCCGTATCCGTTTCAACTGGCCGGTGTGGATGCATGCTGTTAAAGGATACTTAATTTATCAGTACGGTGAGAAAAAAGCGGAGTTATTGCTCGTTGGTATTTTACGAGAAATTATGTCTGAGTCCAATTACGACGCTTACTTACGTCAGTCTCAAGCGGCTACTCAGATATTAAACAGAAAAGTAGGTTAAATTGAAATCTAATAAATAAACAACCAGCATAACTGCTGGCTGTTTTATTCAATCAATTTAAGCTTAATTCAAATGCTGCTCAAACAATTGATAAATACGAGTATATTCGTCTAACCAACTAGACGGCTGTCTAAAACTGTGCGCTTCCACAGGATATATTGCAGTTTCAAAATAAGGCGTTTTTTCCAGCTCTATCAATCGCTGTACCAAACGCACGCTATCTTTAAAAAATACATTATCATCGACCATACCATGGGCTATCAATAAAGGTTTATTTAATCCTTCAGCAAACTCTATTGGTGAACTTTTCTCGTAAGCTTCCGGGTCAACTTGCGGTGTATTTAAAATGTTAGATGTATAACCGTGATTATAATGCGCCCAGTCAGTTACTGGTCTTAAAGCAGCGCCAGCGGCAAATAACTCTGGCGCTTTAAATAGTGACATAAACGCCATAAATCCACCATATGAGCCGCCATAAACACCTACCCGTTTCGGGTCAACATTGGCATTATCAATTAACCATTGAACCCCATCTTTAAGATCTTCTAATTCAGGCGTTCCCATTTGGCGATAAATCGCGGTGCGCCAATCTCTGCCGTATCCTTTAGATGCCCTGTAATCTAAGTCCAATACTGCATAACCTTGCTGAGTCAGCAAATTATGGAACATATATTCGCGAAAATACCCCGACCAGCCCTGATGAGCGTTTTGTAAATAGCCTGCACCGTGAACAAAAATAACTGCCGGTTTCTTCTGATTTTCAGCTAGCCTGTTTTCACTTTGGCTCGGATAATAACGTCCATAAATATTTCGATTTATGTGAGTTGATGGCACCTCGACTATTTGTGGTTGCTGCCAATTAAACTTGTTGAATAACTGACTGCTAGAATCAGTTAACTGCACGGCTTGCTTTGGCTGTGTTAATGACTGTAAATAAAGCTCAGGACGACTGGTGGTCGTCGAGTGGGTAATTAATAATTGGTCTTCTTGCGGCGATAATTCATAATTATTAACCCCACCCAAGTTAGTTAGCGCTTGCATTTGACCGTCTCTTACCGATACTCGATAAGTTTCGTAAATACCAGGATGTTTCTGGTTGGCTTTAAAATATATAAACTCGCCATTTTTAGAAACAGTTAAGTTACTCACCTCAAATTTACCTTCGGTTAACTGACGAGCGCGCCTTTTGCCTTTTTTAATATAAATATGTGAATAACCATCTTCTTCAGACAAGTAATAGAGGGTTTCAGGCTCTTCAGACTGACTAGGCATCCAACCAAATTGATTAAAGGTCCAGTCATTAACCCAAGCCTCGTCCGACATCCAATGCAAGGTTTTTAACTTACGCTTATTGACATCAAAACCGATAATCCAGCGGTCTTTGTTATCATAGGAATATAAGAGCAACGCGACATTTTTACTATTTGAGCTCCAAGCCACTCCGCCATTAGGTAACCAGTTATAAGCGTAAACCGCTCTGGCGCCTTGCTGTGGTTTAAATTTGTAACCAATTTTTTTGGCGGCATTTTTCTTTAACGACTCAAGCGGGTCGTCATTGATACCGGGTAAACTGTCAGTTTGCATAGCAATTTTTTGATGCTTGACTAAATCGATCAAATAAAATGTTTCATTAGTTGGCTTGGCAGTTCCCACTAATGGACGAACTTCACGGTTATTGACATATCCATCAGAGCTAACAAACTCGGGCATGTTATCGGCTTTACCAGAGAGTGATTTCTTCACCGTCCCCAAAATTAACCAATTAGCATCTGGGGATAAGCGGAAAGTACGGATATTGACATCTTTGCCTAAATACCAGGTTTTATTGCGGCTTACACTGACACTCTTTTCTCTATTCTTCTGAAATTTATCTTCTGCTTGACGATTTTTTATCGTTTGCAATAGTCTAGGCTGACTCTGTTCCAAATAAGTTTTAGGCTTTTCTTTATCGGGATCATTGTCAGTTTTAAAACTTGCGATCTGCGAGGCTACGCCTTGTTCTAAGTCGTATAAAAATATGTCGTGCCCTTGAAGGTAACTCAAGGTAAAGTCATTAGTAAAGTGCGAGTCAGACTGTGTTACTTGATCAGAAGTCAGCGCTTTAACTTCCCCCGTTTTAAAATCAGTCCAGTAGAGATCATCTTGATAAATAAATGTCCCTTGAGTGCCATCATTATTTTTCTCAGCTTGCTGGCTGGCATAATATAAGGCGTCTTTTGCAGGTAATTGAATTGCCTCAGTTTTTTGATCGGATAAAGAATTCTTTAAATTCAACTTAAACGAGTTGTTATGTCTGTGACCAATGGCTTTTTTTTGATAAAAAATAGCGCTCCCATCAACTGACCAATTAGGGTTCTTTGGCGAATTGCCCATCCAGTCTGGATCTGACATTATTTGCTTTAGATTTAATGCTTCACTTGTTGTCACGGGCTGGATGTCACTCGTTTCAGCGACAGCAACATCAGGATAAAAAGCACTAAAACTAAATAGTAACGCGATAGTAAGATTCGTTTTATTAAGTCGCATTGTTTTACCTTTTGTAAAATTTGAACCTAAAACGCCAAGAGCGCTATGTGATGGCCACAGAATAGCACTATTGCAAAGAAAATGACGACAAATTAGAGGTGAAGCTGGATCGAAAGCGTTACAAAGCATTAGAATACCAAATAACGTCATTTTCTCACTTTATAAAATATATAAAATTCAGGAAAACTTTGTGTCTGAACAAAATCAAAATAACTCAAATTCTGAACCGGACGACCAAACCACCTTAATCGATGGACAGCATTTCAGACGAGTACCAACTGGTCACGGTGTCGCTTGGCTGGTTCAAGCTTATTACTTTTTCAAACTGAACCCTAAAGTCTGGCTAGGTTGTATTTTGGCAATGATGTTTATTATGCTTTTCATATCCTTGACCCAAATCTTAACTCCAGTGATCCAAATATTAGCACCGGTATTTACTGCGGGTTTAATGTACGGCAACCAACAGCTAAAAAATAATCAAGAGTTTAATTTTAATCATTTGTTTAAAGGTTTTAATTTTCAGTTCAATAAACTCGCTCTGATCGGTTTAATTTATTTAGGCTGCGCTCTGCTCAGTTATATGATTAGCGAATTAATTATTAACTATCTAGGGTATCCCGTAGTGGAGATCACGCCAGAAATGCTTAAAGCAGGTGGTATTGATACTGAGACTATGCAAGCTTATATCATTTCAATGAGTTTGTTATCACTGTTCATGATGGCATTAATGCTACCTGTTTTTATGGCTTACTGGTTTGCTCCGGCGTTGATTATATTAAGAAAATGCGAGCCAATTGACGCGTTGAAAAGAAGCTTTTACGCATGCACATTGAATATGAAAGCATTTTTAATTTACGGATTAGCTGCAATGGCTGCCATTATTGTTATTGGCTTGATATTAGTCTTGTTATGGACCATTATTCCCGCTCTTTCTATGCTATTGCTACTATTTTCCACACTGGCTTTAACCTGCATTTTTTACGCCTCTATGTTTACTTCTTTTGATGACATATTTTTATTAGAAAGCGAACAAAACATTGATAGCGAAAAAGAAAGAAACATTTTTGATAATGATAATTCTGACAAGAATAATGCTTCTGACGACAATAACGACGGGCCGACCAGTATCACTCTTTGACGTCCAATGGAGCAAATAAAAATGTTTCAAAACAAGCAAGCAAGACTCGCTCAATATTTTTTTAAACTAAGCTTTTTTAGTGCTTTTTTGTCGATTATTAGTTTCAGTATTAGTGCAAAGCAGCTGGTCAATACTCTACCCGCTGAACTGAGTATGGGATGGCAACAGTGCCTTCTTTATCAATCATCACCTGCCGTATGCCAATCTGCTAAATTACCGTTAGATAGAAAACAAATCAGTCCGTTAGTCACACAACAAACATTCATTAAACAGTTCATTATGAGCAGTGCGCTCAAACAAAATACATTGGGAATTTGGATTGAAAATATTGACGAAGTAGACGAGGTCTATTTCAATGATTTCTTAATCGGGAGAACAGGTAAATTTTCGCCCGATTTTGAAACTGGATTCCGAGCCAACAGACTATATTTGATACCTAGTGAGAAAATATTATTCAATCAGACTAATCGACTCAAAATAAAAACTTTCAGTTCTCGTCATCAGAACGGCATTCAAATTTCTTCGCCGACCGTCGTTAAATATCTAAATAAACAACATCACTTACAAGAGCAAGATTACTTGTTCGTGGTCAGCGCCACAATTTTAATGCTATTAGCAATTTTTCAAATTTTTTATTTTGTCGCGGTTAAAGAAAAAAGAGAGTCTATTTATTGTGCTTTGTTTTTAATTGCTTTTGCAATCATAGCCTTAGCTAGATCTCAAATGCCATTGGACTCAGGGCTTAATCTAAGTTCGGCGTTTAAACTTGAAAGTTTTATGATGAATATAGGCATCATTTCAGCCTCACTGTTTTTATACCGTTTTTTTGAAATCGAGTTACGAACAAGTTATAAACTTGGCGTTTTATTCTTGGGCATTTCAGCATTAATCATCATTATCTGGCCTTTTGCAATTGATCTGCGATTCATCGCCGAGCTCAACTATATATTGGTTCTTTTCATCAGTTTTTTTGTGATCGGAAGCGTGCTTATTTTATCAATTCACAAACAGCGAGATTATACTAAAATAATGGGGGCTACCTACATAGGGGGCTGGTTGATTTTATTCTATGACGCATTAATGCAGCTATCTGGCAGCTTTGAACTGAGTTTGTCCATTCATAAAGAAATACTACCAATCGGCGCTGCAATAGTCGGTATTGTTTTCTGTTTGGCCATCACCCATAAATATTGGCAATATTTTAAAGGCTCAACTTATGATCATCTCACAGGTACTTTATTAAGACCTGCATTTTTTCAACGTTTATCAGAAGAAATGCAGCGCTGTCAGCGAGGTGACGAAAAACTAATAGTTGCGGTAATCGATATCCAACAAGCAAAAGAAATCAGTGCCAATTTTGGTTATAGCACAGGTAATGCACTCCTACTAACGGTGAGCAATTCATTAAGCAATGTTTTAAGACCTTTTGATTTAATCTGCCGCATTAGTGATGAACAATTTTGTATCGCTGCTGCAATTCATAATGAAAAAGATGCGGATATCTGTTTGAAGCGAGTCTACGAAGAGTTAATGAATATCGAGCAAACTTTAGAGCAAGGGATGGAGCTTTATTTAGATACTCGTATTGGTGGTATCATTTATGATCAGGAACAGCACCTTTCAGTATCACAATTGTTACAGGATGCAAACTACGCATTATCAAAAGCTAAGAGTCAAGATAAGCATAATTATCTTCTAGTACAAAATTCATTCTTAAAAGGTTAATTTTCTAACTTAATGAAACGATGATTATTTAAGCCAAATTTTAATCTAATATTCAACTGCAGGACAAAGCGCACTTCGCTTATGATCAACTTCGATTGACTCTATATCGGCCAGGTCTCTAATTCGAAATATAAGCGGCGTGTAAACGTCAGAAAAGAAGCGATAGCCTAACAGCGTATTTGCAAATGCCACTTCATTACTATTCGCACGAGCGTCGATATCTCTCACCAATACCAGATTTGGATATTCTGATTTTAAAGCTTGTTCCATAGCGACATATTTTTCTTTATCTCTCGGCCTCAAATGCGGAGGGTAAATATTAAATTCTTTTTCTAATTGAACCACTCTTAAACGCCCCCGACCACCTTCATCAGCAATCACACGAAATGTGACAAGTAATTTGGTTTTGGAATTATTTTCAACTTCGCCCGAGAGTGATAAAGGGGTACAAATAGCTTTCACTTTGGACAGTTTATCGAGTACTAACTCGTCAAATTTTTGCAACTGAATAATTTGAGGAACTAATTCTGTTAGTGTTTTCTGATCGGTGATCAACTGCTCGTTATAATCATAATAAAGCTCTTCAACAGTTTTTCCCTTCAATAAACCTTTTACTGCACGACTGGTTTTGTAGTCAACTTTGACTTTCTTCCATTTGACATCAAGGGTATCAACATCGTCACCGATACAAATATTTTCTAAGCATAATCGCTCAGCAGCAAACAGGTTTAATGAGCTGATTAATATCAAAGTTGAAAATATAATTTTTGATAAACTTTTCATTAGTCAACTCCGCTTAGATTAACTAGCTTCAAAAATTGCTCGCTTAATTAATCTCTAAAATTGTTATATTGTAATGGCCACTCAAGAGAACCACCTTTAACTAAAGCTATAACACTTTGTAAGTCATCACGCTTTTTGGCTGTTACGCGCAACTTCTCACCTTGAATGCTTGTTTGAACTTTAAGTTTAGCATCTTTAACCATTTTTATTATTTTCTTAGCCAATGCTTGTTCAATACCTTCTCGAATAATGACTTGCTGATTAACAATTTTGCCCGACTGATCAACGGAACCTAGCTC
>Ga0114899_1001820_pt1 | contig 11974 bp, 8 predicted proteins | sample MalvireepMed_215_FD_83497 | JGI IMG/M metagenome (GOLD analysis project Ga0114899, IMG submission 83497) | Marine viral communities from the Global Malaspina Expedition - Malaspina viral metaG DeepMed_215 | ecosystem: Environmental > Aquatic > Marine > Oceanic | place: Mediterranean Sea... | reverse complement strand
GCTTTATCTAAACGACTAATTAATTGATCTTGATCATCAGACGGCTTAAGTTCGGTTACACCAATACTGCAGCTAAGTTTGATATTTTCATTCACTAGCAATTCGCAGATCGCCACTCTTTGTTTCTCTGCGATAATTAACGCTTGCTCCAGTGTCGTTTCAGGCAATATAACAACGAATTCTTCTCCGCCCCAACGGGCACTAATATCTGGCTCACGTGTATATTTTATTAACACCTCGGCTATTGCTATTAGCGCATTGTCACCTTGTTCATGACCAAATTCATCATTGATTTTTTTGAAATGATCAGCATCTAATAACAGAATACTCATAGGGGACAAGTAACGCTTGGAGCGGGAAATTTCTTTAGCCAATTCACTTTCAAATTTGCGACGATTATAAAGCGAGGTTAGCACATCAGTATTAGCGTCACGTTCAGATTTTTTAACTTGTTCTTCTAACCATTGATTAATTTTTTCTAACTCAAGCGTTCGTTGTTGAGCGATATTCTCTAGATTAAAATTATCTTCAACCAATAGCTTATTTTGTCGTTCAAGTGCATTTTGAGCTAATCTATATTCGTGAATATCGATATGCGCGCCCACCATTCTGGCTAGGGTTCCATCGTCATTACGCTCGACTATTTCACCATGGTCGTGGATCCATAAATAATTCCCATTATTTTTTTTGCAACGATACTCAACATCGTATTCTTTTGAACGGCCAGTGATGTACTCATCAAAAACGGCCATTACCCTCGGGTAATCTTCAGGATGGATTAAATTTTCCCAAGTAAACACATTTTCTTCAAGACTATTAATTTCATAACCCAACATATGAAACCAACCGGGACTGCGTTTAACGACACCTGAATTAGCATTCCAATCCCATATTCCTTCTCTAATAATGTGGTAAATATGCTTTAAAGTCGTCTTATCCGGATTGTCAGAAAACTCTGTCATCGCTGCTACCTTTCTCTGATAAGTTAATTCAAGCTCTTTTATACCATTTATCACACGTTTGATCTGAGATTTTTAGTTTTTGCTATCTTTAGAATTATTAGATTGTGGAATTCGCTGTTTATTTTACGATGTGTAATAATCAAGTTTACAATTAAGAATAGAGCAGTCATTTCATGAGAAAACTATTAATTATCGCTTTATCAGTCTTAATATTTAAGGCTAATGCCGAAGCAAACTTATGGGTGGGAGTTGCATTACCAGAATTTAAACTGGCTGATCAGTCGGGTAATATTAAGTCTAATTCTGATTTTATGGGACACTGGATGGTATTGTATTTTTATCCCAAAGACAGAACTCCGGGCTGCACTGTGGAAGCGCAAAACTTCAGCGACGATTATAAGCAGTATCAAATGCTAGATACCAACATAGTTGGCGTAAGTTATGATGATGTGGCATCGCATCAAGATTTTGCACAAACCTACGCAATGCAATTTACTTTGTTGGCCGATGTTGAACACGATTTGAGTAAAGCGCTAAAGGTTGATCGCATTTTCCCCTGGCCTCACGCCAGCCGACAGACTTTTGTTGTTAATCCAGCAGGATTTATCGTAAAACACTATGAGGATGTAACTCCTGAGACTCATTCTCAAACATTGTTGCAAGATTTAAAGAAACTTCAACAAACGGATAGCAAAAAATAATCCACTTATAAATCTATTTTTTTTACCTTTAATACTTTTTTATTGGCTTTTAGATTTTCTCTTTCACACCAGTCAATAAAATCCTGCTGCTCTTGCACTTCAAAAATAATTTGCTCAGAAGAAGCGCTGTTCACGTTAGGCGCAATAATGAAAGAGTGATTGCTTGCGTTTCCATGGCGAGAAATTGAGGAAACGTTGTTAAAAGAAACTTCGGCCATTTTAAAGGCATTTTCAATTATTTTAGGGCGATTACTTTCGACGATTAATGTGTATTTTGAATGACTCATTATAGACTCCCTGTCTTAGTGGTATTCCTTCCTTGCTAATCATTGCAAAAGCCATCATTAATGTCTAATGTATTTGACATTATGGTCACAAAAAGGCCAAAGCAGGTTTGCTTTGGCCCAATAAATATTATTTTAAGCAACATTTAGCTAGTTTATTTAACAATTTCGTTAACTTCCAATAGAGACGAAGCAACCTCACGATTGGTGCGTTTGCACCAACCTTTAAATGAATTTCTGTAGGCCCACAGAATCGGTGCTTCTCCAGGAAATAGCTCTTCTGTTTCTCCACTAATAGTAAAGGAATTCGAACTGAGATCTAGTTTAGAAACATGTTTTGGCATCATCTTAATTGCCGTATGGTGAGCCATTCTTATTGATTCGCCATTAGGGCTAGTGATGACTAATAATCCATAATCATTCATTTTTTCACCTCATCAAAAGAAGCGTCTTTACTCTTTTCATGCTTCAACAGTATCTGCTTAAAAGGAATGATTATTTCACTCATAAACCCTTTTAGATTATTACCGCGCTTGTTTTGTGCACACTCTGGAAAAGGCTGGCATTCTATGAGAATCGGTTCGCTTTCAGGTGAGCTGGTTGGCTCTGTGGAATTGGGTTCATCGGCAATCGTTGTTTGAGGCACAGCGACTAGAAGTACAATAATGATTATATTTTTTATCATCAGAAACTCTCCAATTTAAAGATATCTCTGAACAGGATTGTTCAAAGCATCTAAGAGGAGAATTGACTAATATTACTGATTTGTAATCTGACGGCGCCTGACAAAACCTGACAAGCTTTTTAGATTATATTTTTCAATTAGTTAGAAGCTGAAAGCGCTCTAACATTGTTTCTGATTCTCTTCTAATAGAGCTATAAATGAGAGAATTTTTGTGGTCGAAAGAAAATTTATTTGAAGGAACTTTGATCAAACTTTCACTTTTATTAGTATTCAAATCATGGCTCATGAGCCTAGCATCAGAATTATTGACATGATAGATGTGGCTTCCTGAAACCGCTAACTGAGAGGAGTATTGAATATCACCTAGTTCAAGCCCGGTATCTTGAACAACACCATTATCCCATTTAAATAAGTTAGTTTGATTATATTTAATAAAAAATAAACACTTGGGTGTAGAACATGGTTTAGCTATGTATCCAGCAATTTGATGAATTGGGGCGGTTAAATTATTTAAGGGCCTCGACTCAATGCGCCAACTATCTTGATAATTGATCGAATAATATAAGATAGTGCCATCTTCTGAAAATGAAGGGTTTTTATAGGTTGCGTTATCATTCGACGAAAAAAGATTAACACCTTTGTCATCAATAATATGTATCTGAGCGTTGATGGTATAGGCCAAATGAGTGCCGTCATCACTAATGGCAAGACTACCTACACGAAAGCTACTTTCAAATTTTGTCAGCTGACGGGTATCGCCATTTTTATCTAAAATCCAAATTTGAGGCCGACCGGAACGATTTGAAACAAATGCAATAACGTCCATATTTTGGGCGTATACAGGCATAGAATCGTGAAATGAAGAAGATATGACCGTTAGAATTTTTCCACTGAGATCAAGCTTAATAATGTCGTCTACCTTTTGATTGCCTCGTACATAACCAATTGAATTATTCGGCATATTAAAAGGATAAGTGACTGGATAATTTGCATCTAATACAGTCGAAATTCTTCCGCTATTAATATCGATTGCCCCAAATTTCTTGGTCTCTATTCTAACAATAAGTTGCTCACCTGATTCTGACCACGCCGCTTGAAGCAGAAGCACGGGCATTGAAGCTAACTTTTTAGATTTTCTTTTAATCGGATCATAGAGCCAAATTTCTGTTCGAGAGTCACCAACCCAACGCAAATAAACTAGTTTTTCAGCAGCTTGAGAATAAGATACGTAGTAGTCGCCTTGAACGTTATTGGCAGGCTGAGTGATAACATTCAATTGTTTAGTTTTTAAATTAAGTAAATAGACCTGGTAAGGCAAAGATAAAGAGTTCGTCATTGAAAGGTAAATATTATTGTTATCTTTCCATGTAATCGATACGGACAATAATTCGTCCATACAATTATAAACTACCTCTGGTTTATCTAATGGTAATAACGATTGTTCAATTGGCGTTATTATGATTTGGCACTTTTTGCCATCATGACGCTGAAACGCTATTTTTTTCTTGTCAGGAGAAAATACGGCTCTTCTATCGTCCCAGTTTCCATTGGTTAATCTAAAGTAACGGTCGACTCCCTCTTTCTTGGCGTACAAATTCCAATATTTTTCTTCAAGCGGTTTATGTGAAAAGATTAATAAATCCTTGGCATAAGTACCATTAGTCTCTTGTCCCGTCAGTGTTGTTAATATCTCTGGCTTCTTGATTGCTTTATTGGAATTTAAACTAAAATAATCTGAGCGATAAAGAAATATCAAACCTAATGTGATCACTATTAAAGACAAAAATAATCTGGCTAAATAGGGCGGTATGTTTTTTTTAGTTTGAGTAAAAACTGATTCTGTTACTTCGGCTTTAAAGCGATACCCTTCAGTTCTACGATTTTCAATAAACTCACAAAGCGATGGGTCACTGGTTGAACCTAAAGCGGTGCGAACTCTGGTTATACCTTTGTGAATAGTATTTTCTTGGATTGTTCGACCATTCCAGACTTGGTTTTGTAACTCATCGAGTGAAAAATAGCGGTTAGGGTTTTTATAAAGCAGTTCTAATAGATCGGCAGGCTTTTTAGTAATTTTGTATTTGCTGCCGTCAGATCTCAGGATCAATCCTTTTGAAGGGTAATAAGTGCAACCACCAAGTTTTACCTTTGTCTGCAACATTATACTTTCCCGAAAATCGCCTCTAGTTCTCGATGATCACTTCGGCATTGAGCCCAAAAATCACCTAGAATTTATATTAAAATATTTTATTAGTAGCTTAAAGAATATTGACGATAATCGCTTCAGAGTCAAGCTAAGAAGAAAGCATCTTACGTAAGTTATCCATTTTGGACTTACCTTGCTCTCTTTTTTCGTCATCACTAGTTTGCAGACGATCTTCTTCCCAATCTAAATCATCTTGCGGCATTTCTTCTAAAAACCGACTCGGCACTGAGTTAACCATTTCACCATACCGCTGACGTTGCTTTGCTACGATGATAGATAGGCTTTCTTCGGCACGGGTGATCCCTACATAAGCCAAACGTCTTTCTTCATCCACATTGTCTTCTTCAATGCTTGATTTATGCGGCAGCATTTCTTCTTCCATGCCGACTAAAAAAACGTGAGGAAACTCTAATCCTTTTGATGCGTGCAAGGTCATTAGCTGCACTTCATTATGCTCTTCGTCTTCGTCATTGTTGCGATCTAACATTTCTCTTAAGCAAATTTTTGTCACCGTAGTGGCAAAGGGATCGTCGCTATCGCTATTATCCTCTAATCCTTTTTCAATCCAGCTGAGTAATTCAGTGACATTGCCCCATCTAAATTCTGCCATTTTGGGTGAGCTTGACGTTTCAAATAAATAGCCGTGATAACCGATATATGCCATTAGCTCGTTGAGGATCGTCATAGTATCGCCGCGTTTAACATTGTCGCTGGCACGGGCGATAATCTCACCAAATTTTCTTACCGCGCGTAGCCCTTTAGCAGGCATATGTTCTTCCAGCCCTACTTCAAAGATCGACTCGAACATACCAATTTTGCGTTCATTAGCGTAATTACCGAGCTTTTCTAAGGTACTCGCACCTATTTCTCTTCTGGGAACATTTGCGATACGGATAAAAGCATTATCATCGTCTTGGTTGATCAACAGCTTCAAGTAAGCCATGGTATCTTTGACTTCAGCTCGAGCAAAGAATGAAGTATTGCCGCTGACTTTATACGGCACTTGCTTAATCACCAATGCCCGCTCTAAAAGCCGAGACTGATGATTACCTCGGTACAAAATCGCGAAATTGCTGTACTTTGTATTGTGTTTAATTCGCTTGGCGATGATTTCATTAACTACTCGCTCGGCTTCCTGATCGTCATTTTTAACCGATAGAATCCGGATCGGCTCACCATAGTGTTTGTCTGACCATAAGCTTTTATCAAATAAGTGAGGATTGTTGGCAATTAACACGTTGGCCGCTTTTAAGATCCGGCCACAGGAACGGTAGTTCTGCTCTAATTTTACCACCTTCAAATTAGGGAAATCATGCTGCAACAACTCCAGGTTTTTTGGCTGGGCGCCGCGCCAGGAATATATCGACTGATCATCGTCTCCAACCACAGTAAATTGTCCAAATTTTCCGGTGAGTAATTTTACTAATTCGTACTGGCTGGTATTGGTATCTTGATACTCATCGACCAATAAATACCGAATTTTGTTATTCCATTTTGTCCGTACCGCCTCATTATTTCTAAGTAATAATGTCGGTACCAAAATTAAATCGTCAAAGTCGACTGCGTTATAAGCCTTAAGACTCCGGGTGTAGGCATCATAAAGCTTAGCAGCGAGTAGCTCGTCATTATCTTTTGCTTGAGCGATGGCTTGAGGCGGCTGAGTTAAATCATTTTTCCAACTAGAAATGCGGTTTAAGACCTCCAGCATTTCTTTTTTGTCGGCATCGATATCTTTTTTGCACAGCTCGCGCATCAGCGAGAGCGAGTCTTGATCGTCAAAAATGGTGAAATTCTTACGAATACCCAGCGCTTTATATTCCCGACGAATAATATTCATGCCCAAATTATGGAAAGTCGAAACAGTCAGTCCTTTGGAATTTCCGTCACCCAAAAGTTTGGTAACTCGTGCTTTCATCTCTTTAGCCGCTTTATTAGTAAAGGTAACGGCTGCTATTTGATTGGCACGATAGCCGCAGTTCTTCACCAGATGAACGATTTTTTGAGTAATTACAGCAGTTTTTCCACTACCAGCCCCTGCCAGAACTAACAAGGGAGAGCTGATCTGGTTAACTGCAGATTGCTGGTTTTTATTTAAACGAACGACTGACAAAGGAAAAAGCTTATCTCAAGAGGGTATAACTAAATTGTAGGTGATCGGTTAGGTACGATCCAACGGATTATTCAAATTACATCAAGTTAAATACGTATTATGAAATTGTCTTCTCAGATTGAAAGTTCTTCTTCTGACGGCCAATTATCCATAAATTCGATAATTTCATCACTGGGGATAGGTTTTGAAAAGTAATAGCCTTGTACAAAGTCACACTCAACTGAATGGACAAAATCGACTTGGTGTTCTCTTTCGAGTCCACTAGCGACAGTAGTAAGACCAAAATTATGCGCTATATCAATGACTGACTTGAGTAATTGTTTGCTGGATTCTTCTTTAGCGTCCATTGAAAGCATGCTGCGATCAATTTTTAATACGTCGAGTGGCAAATTTTGCAAACAGCTGATCGAAGAGTAACCGGTACCAAAATCGTCTAAAGCGATGGTGATACCCAGCTCTCTTAATTTGTTGAGTAATTCAGTGGCATTTTTTTCATCTTTAAATATCCCTGGCTCGGTAACTTCTATCTCCAGGTTTTTACCGGAAATACCGTATAGCGCCATATAGGTTTTAAGCAAGTTGTAAGTATCTCCTCGATATATCTGCATGGTAGATAGATTAATCGATACTCTGATGTCTGGGTAACCATTATCCACCCAAAGCTTAATTTGTCGGCAGACTTGGTCGAAAACCCAGTTACCTATTTCGCAGATCAAAATAGTTTCTTCGGCGACAGGCAAGAATTTATCTGGTGCAATAATTCCAACACCAGGACTGCGCCAACGGAGTAACGCTTCAAATCCGACAACTTGTCTTTTATTCAATTCAATTCTTGGATGAAAATGAAGGGCAAATTCGTTCTCTTCGAGCGCCCTATGGATATTGCTTTCCATGGTTTTACGTTTATAAGCAATATCATTCATTTCTTGGGTATAAAATTGAAAATTGTTTTTACCACTTTTCTTTGCTTCAAACATAGCGTAATCAGCGTTTTTCAATAGCTCTTCAACCTTGGTGCCATCTTGTGGATAAACTGCGATACCAATACTTGCGCTCACCTGAACCTCATGTTGCTTTAATGAGAAGGGCATCGCCAACCCATCAATAACACGCTGTGCAACCACCGAAACAATCTCGGGCTCTTCGATATCGGTTAATAATAAAGTAAATTCATCCCCGGCTAACCTAGCCAACAAGCTACTGCTCGGCTCGTCATCAGGCGTGCCATTTTTCTCAATGTAATCGCTGCCACGCAGTAGGTGCTGCATTCGCTTGCTCGCCTCTGCTAATAACAAATCCCCCACGTCATGGCCTAAAGAGTCATTCACATCTTTAAATTCGTCTAGGTCTAAAAATAGTACGGCTAAAAAAGATTTTCGGCGCTTGGCACTACTCAACATTCGTTTTAGCTCTTGCTTTAAAAATTCTTTATTGGGTAGCCCAGTCAAAGAATCATAAAATGCCATTTTCTCCATGGTTTTTTGATGAATGCTCACTCGGTTTTTTAAGTTGCTTAGCCGTTTTTTTAAATGATTGGTTTCCTCTACTTCAAATAAAGGGGGGTCATCTTCATTGTTCCCGCCAGTAACACTGGAAATGAACTCATTGATATAGTTAAGGATATTGTCGAAGTAGGCAGAAACATTGTGCCGAATAATGAGCAATAAAAAAGTAATTAGCACCACCGTTGAAACAGAAGATACTAGAGCGATCTCAATCACTGTTTGCTGGTTGAGAGAAGGTTCTAAATAAAAATAGAGCGCCGCACCCTGTAAAACGGCAAATATCAGAACATATGGAAAAAAGGCTAAGGATAATTTGTTTTTTAACTTCAAGAATAAAGCTCCATCAGACGCATCGCCTATTGGCAGAATTTTAAGAATGACCTTCATAGCCAAACAAATCGTATGCCGCTCAAGTAAATATAGCCTTTATTAATAAAATCGCTAATTTATCGGCTTAAATACAGGACAACAGTATTTTCACTGAATATGACTGGGCTTAATCTCTCTTATTGGCAACAGGCATCCAAAAATAGCGGTAATGATAAGAATTAAGGATAAAGACAAGTGTTTAAATTTGGAATAGCACTAAACCGTTGCAAGTTTAAAACTGATTTGGGTACCTTGTTTTGGCGAAGACTCAATTAGTAACTGACTACCATGCAATTCAACGATCTCTTTGCAAATTGCCAACCCCAAACCAAGCCCATCTTTACTACGAGAACTAGAAGCGTCCAGTTGGGTAAACGAAGAAAAAACTTTCTCTTGCATATCAGCAGCTATTCCGATGCCGTGATCAATAACTGAGATAGTGATTTGACCCGAGTTTTTTTTTCCAACAATACCTTGATATCATCGACTTCCGAAAATTTAATCGCATTATTAATTAGATTAAATAAGACTTGTCTTACACGGTTTTGATCGGCATTTACTTCGAGTTTGTTAATTTTATTTTTCACTTCTAAGCACAACTCTCTTTCGTGAAGTAATGGTTTCAATAACCTAGTTACCTCATTGATCATGTTTTCAATATCAAAGACCTGATAATCAAGCGTATATTGTTTGTGTTGTAGCTGAGAGAAGTCGAGCAAATCATCGACGAGATCTTTTAATTGATTTCCAGATTGATTGATCGCGTGTAGCAAATCTTTTGTTTCTTCGTCACTCAGTTCTTCTGATGGCGACTGCAATATTTCACTTAATCCGATGATGCCATTAAGGGGGGTTCTGAGCTCGTGTGATGTATTGGCTAAAAATTGATTCTTTAGTTGATCTAATTCTCTTAACTCATCTGCAATTTTTCGTTCATTAATCGCTTCTTGTTGTTGATAGTTTAATTTGTCTTTTTGACGCTGAGCGATTGACTGTTCTTTTTCTCTACGTAAATCATTTAACCGCAATACCATAATGGTGGTTAACAATAAGGCTTCAACAAATCCGCCAATATAGATCAACCACTGCGCAGTAAAAGAATCTTCGATATAACCCTTTAATCTGAAAGAGGCAAATAACATCCCGATAATAAAAATCATCCAACTTGCAGTAAATAACAAAGCATGAGGAACACCTTTCTTCCAGGCATAAATACCAAGCGGAGCCAAAAATATATAACCAAAAGCTGTGTAGTCAACAATCAGTCTAGAGTAATAGGGATACCCTAATAAATTAATTATTGCGCCGAAAATGGCAACCCCTAAAACGGTCAGTAATACTTTGTTTAAAATATTAGAATATAGTTTTAAATTTAAGAAACGTCTTACAAAAATTAGCGCGGTAATATGAGCAATACTTATTTGGAAAACCACCATTTTCAGTTGATAACCACTAGGCGTTATTAAATATCCCCACAGCCCGCTTAAAGACGCAAACAACGAAACAGCACTAATGGCGAAAAGCGCGTAGTACAAAAATATTTTATCGCGAGTGGTAAAAAATACGATTAAAGTTGCAATACCCATCAACATCTCTGTGCATAACAAAACAATGATCAAAGACATTTCAATTTGAGACGAACGGTCAAACGCATTTGTTTCCCACAGACGCATCGATGTAAAAGCATGCATGGGAAATTCATCACCGGGAAAAATTCTGAGATAAATATCTGACTGACTATTGGCTGCGATAGTGACAGGAAATGCAGGCCGATAAAACGCAACCACTCGACTGGAGGCAGGGATACTGTAAGTAAAGTTAGCGTGTTTAAAATCACTGCTTGAAGCAATTTTAGAATGATAGATGTCAATCGTCGTCACTGAAGCGTCAATATACTCTAATATCATATTTAATGAACTAGCAGACGGATTGGCCAAAGTGAATTTCATCCATAGTACAGATTGGGTGAGCCCCCTACTTGTCACACCGGCAACAGGTACTTTCCAACTCTCACTTTGGTTAACATCATCAATCGAAAGTTGCCCATCGATATCTTCCAAATATAAATAGTTATTCGCCGTGTTTTGACCGTTTTGATATTTAGTTAAGTCGATAGGCTGAAGCTGTTGAGTTTCTGCCATTAAGCTTGATTGAAAACAGAATAGAAAAGTGACAACTAAAAGCAGGGGAGAGATAGTTCGAGATAAACTTATAATTAAGTTTTTATGGCTCAATCTCAACCTCCCTGTTTATACAGATTATCTCTAATTGTAATATTAGACTAACTGAAGATAAAGGTCGTGTATATACTCCTGTATAACCTACTTACAGTTGAATTAAGCAATAAGTCTAAGCCACTTGCACTAACATTCTCTCCAAGCGACGATAACTCAACGCTTCCGCTAAATGTTTTTGAGTAACAAAAGCATTATCTTCTAAATCGGCGATAGTACGTGAAACTCTTAAAATTCGGTGGTAAGCACGTGCAGAAAACTTCAACTTTTCTAGCACCGCCAAAATAAAATCTTCAGCGCCTTTTTCAAAATTAACTTCTTTTTCTAACTCTCGCGGATTAAGCAGAGCATTACATTTTCCTCGAGTTTTTATCTGGCGCTGCATTGCCGTCAGTACTCGTTCACGTACCACTTCAGACGATTCGGACTTATCATCCGGAATTGCTTTGAGTTCAACTTGGGTCATCGCAGGGACATCAACGTGCATGTCGATTCTGTCGATAAATGGCCCCGATAGTTTTAGTAAGTAACGCCTGATTTTATCCGAAGTGCAACGGCAAACGCCGCGTGGGTTGCCAAAGTGACCACAAGGACAAGGATTCATAGCCGCTAAAAACTGAAACTTGGCAGGGTATTCTGCCTGTCTGGTTGCGCGTGAAATGGTGATGTGACCCGATTCGAGCGGTTCACGCAAAACTTCTAATACCCTACGGTCAAACTCTGGCAACTCGTCTAAAAATAATACCCCGTGATGCGCAAGAGAGATCTCACCTGGTTTTGGGTTACTGCCGCCACCAACTAAAGCCGCAGCGGAAGCTGTGTGATGTGGTGAACGAAATGGGCGTTTTTTCCAATTGGCGGTATCTAAACCTTGGTGGCTGACCGAAGTGATCGCCGCAGACTCAATCGCCTCTTGCT
>Ga0114899_1001814_pt1 | contig 12023 bp, 13 predicted proteins | sample MalvireepMed_215_FD_83497 | JGI IMG/M metagenome (GOLD analysis project Ga0114899, IMG submission 83497) | Marine viral communities from the Global Malaspina Expedition - Malaspina viral metaG DeepMed_215 | ecosystem: Environmental > Aquatic > Marine > Oceanic | place: Mediterranean Sea... | reverse complement strand
GCGCTCAACGTGTCCCTCGGCGCCCGCACGGAGCCAGACGGGGACGCCAGATCCGACCGGGTCACCGTTGATGCGAGTCGACGCGACCACGCAGACGAATTCGAAAAGACGGCGCACCATGAACCACTGCCGTTCAAACCGGAACCGGACCACATCGCACTGCACTCGGACAACCCCCGCAGCAGCGACTACCTCCACCGGCAGACAGAAGCAACCCGAAACGAACCATAAGATGCCGGAACGGACGACATTGCATGGACTCCGGACATCAGAACCCGGCCGCATTCCCGAGCCACTGTGTGCCCCGCCAGAATAGTCGCGGTAGGGCTATCAGGGCCATCCGACACCCTGGTGATCTGCGCCCGGGCGGACGGGAACCCGACGGCGGACCCACCGCAGTGACCCCCCTCGTCACCAGGGCCGGGATCTTCCCCGCATCGCACGCGTCGGGCCGATCGGTTACCCCTCGAGGTCAGGATGAGCCGGCGCGCTGGCCGGCCTTGAACCAGACCGAGAAGTCCTCTGCGGCTTGCCGGACCACGTCGTAGTCGGCCCCACCGGTGAGATCCGTGAAGCTGTCTCTGAGCCCCTCGATCCCGGTTGGCCGCGTGTCCTTGGGGATGGCGAACCCCATCTTCCAGTCTCCGAAACTGCGCTCAGCCACCCGTTCGACCACAAGCACCCGCACGCGGCTATGCCTGTCATCGCACGAGATGCGGTCCATGAGCGCATCCACTTCCAAAGCGGGGCCCTCGAGGAACTGAATAAAGACATTGCCCCTATACAGGAGCAGTCCGGTTATCCCTGCGTCCAGATTCCGTCTCCTGGAGGTGAACAAAATCGATTCGAGATCGTCGGGAAGCATCTTTCGCGTAGCCACACTGGTGTACACCAGATACTTCAGCTCGCCCGACTGAGACGTGCTGGCGGCGTCATTGTTCACAGTCATTGTCGACCCCGATCTCCCGAAGTGGCGAAGAACAGTGCATCGAGGCACGCCATCGATTCCTCCAAAGTGCTGGCCTCGCCCCGCAGTGTCGACATACTGTCGAACAATCTGAAAGCACCATCAGGGCCCCTGTCGATGTAACCAACGAAATTCCCCCGATAGTTGCCAACGTAGAACGCCTCTTCCACCTGCGACCAGCGGACCGCCCGAGGGCCCTCGTCGACCACCTGACTCCTCGCCACCTTCTCGTTCATTGCGTGCATGCGGCGACCACGGGCCCGCACACCGGCATTGCGCAAGTAACCCCGCCCTGGATGCTCGCCACAGTTGATCGCGCGACCACAGCGCCTGAACCGCGCACTGGCGACGATCACGGCGCAGCAGTCAAGCGCGACCTGACTGTGCCAAAAGAAATCCGCCAGTGCCACCGCAAACGAACCCAAAAGGACAGAAAACTAGGACGAATTACGGCTGGCCCAAGACGAGCTGGACCAGCATGCATTCGCCCGGAGGCCATACGCATGCATGGACGAGCCCCCGACAACTGCCGCCACCGCCCTCCTGAGGCCCCGCCGATAACCGAGGCACCAGGGCGAAGTGATGCCATTCATGATGACGGGCATGACTTCTCCACCGTAGGCATACTTGATAGAGCAGCAAACAAAAGGGGTAACCATGGCTCAGCAATTCCAGGTGCACTACATCGACGACCTCGACGGGACCGACCTCGGCCAGACGTCGAACACCATCTCCTTTGCCTTTGACGGCAAGGAATACTCCATCGACCTGAGCGACGATAATGCCGAGGCGTTTCGCCAGGCCGTAGCGCCGTTCATTGAGGCCGGCCATCGGGTAACCGGAAACAGGACCAGAACTGCCCGCAAGGCCACGGCCACGTCCGGGAACACCAGAGCGATTCGAGACTGGGCCCGCGCCAATGGTTACGACGTCTCAGACCGCGGACGCATCCCCGCCAACGTGATGCAGGCCTACGCAGCGGCAAACTAGCTCGACAGCAGGGCTCCAACCACGCGAGAACCAGCCCCGCCGCCACAGGCGCATGTCCCCCCATGGGTGGTTGACCCGTGCGGAAAACGCTCCGACCAGCAGCGAAGTTAACGCCGATAACTATTATTACGTAAAGCTAGCAGGTCACAGGGCCGAAAGTGCCGCCCCCTACGCCGCGATGCGGACATTTGATGGCTACATCATTCACGCGCGAACCGTGCACGGCCGGGTCGGTGTCGGCAAACTCAAGCCAACTCGCCCGGGCGCGAATGCCGCGACATCCGACTGGCGGTGATGTGCGCGATTGCCATGTTTAATTACGCGTCGACACCACTGCGGTGCGCCACCAATTATGTTGACAAGCATGAGTTCAGCGCCACTGGCATACTTGATGCCACAACAAGCGAAAGGCGATAACGATGGCTCAGCATTTCCAGACCCGCTATATCGACGATCTCGACGGGACCGATCTCGGCGAAACCGCCAACACCCTCTCGTTCGGATTCGACGGTAAAAAATACACCATCGACCTATCTGACGAGAACGCCGAGGCGTTCCGACAGGCCATTGCCCCGTACATCGAGGCCGGCCGCCGAGTGACCGGCAGCCAAACCAAGACAACCCGGACCCGCTCCAACAGCGGGAACACCAAGGCCGTGCGTGAATGGGCTCGCGCCAACGGCTACGACGTCTCCGACCGCGGACGCATCCCCGCCAACATCATGGACGCCTACGCCGCCGCGAACTAGCCTCCGCGCGCACACCTGAGGCGAACGGAGCAGATGTGTCGCCACGGCCGCACCCCGAAAGAACCCACGACGGGGAGTTCATTCTCGGAAGACTCAACTCTTGAGCATCGTTCGACCTCAGCATTGAAAGGACCACCATGGCACTCTTCCGAATCACTGATCCAGACGACAACCTGGTGACCTTCACCCAGTACACCCCTAGCGAAGGACTGTACGAGAAGGACATCGAGAACCTACTTTGGAATAACCTCGACGATCTTCTGGACACATCGGTATTCCGAATTGCTAGACAACCTCGCCTTCCCGACAGCGGCATCCCAGACATCCTGGCGCTGGACGAAGCAGGCCGACCTATCGTCGTCGAAGTTAAACGAGACCTCGACCGTCAGCAGCTTGCCCAGGTTCTCGAGTACGCAGGGTGGGCGCGGTCTACCAACGTTCAAGAAGTCGCGACACTGTACTCGCAAGGTGCCGATCAATTCTGGGGGGATTGGCAGGAGTTCACCGAAACGGATCAACCTGTACCCATTGCCACTACACCTCAAGTAGTTCTGGTTGCCGAAAACTTCCACGAGCGGACCCGTTCCGCGCTGACCTACCTGCGCGAGAACGGGTTGCCCCTCGTCGTCCTTTCAGTGCGCATTTATGAGGACTCCGACAACACCAGGTACCTCGACGTCGACCGAGAAGGCAGACTCGACGCTGCCGGTCAGACCGTCATGAATACTCGGCCACTCCAACCTGCGACAACAGGACCGCGACGGTCGTTCAGTGTGTCTGTTCTAGACCTCCTCAAGGCCGGAATGCTCCGAAGTGGAGAGACTCTCTCCTGGACTCGGCCTCGCAGTGGAGAAACCCATCGGATCACCGTCGAAGAGGATGGCAGACTCAAGCTGCCGACGGGAAAAATTGTCTCATCACTTTCCACCGCCGCGACCGAGGTCGTCGGCCACGGCAGCTTTCCAGGATGGGAATGTTGGCATAGCGAATCCGGTGAGCGGCTATACGAAATGCGCTCTCGGCTCCAAGCAGAGAGAGAAACCGCTACCGCGACACCTTGAACAGTCCAACTTGAACTCGCCGATAACCAGACCTTATGACAAGCTAATGGTGTCGAGTTTCCGATCGCGCGAACTCTGTACCCCACCGAACCGTTCCCCACATTCGTATCGGTCAACCCCAGCGCGACCTGCGCGTGGGTGGATCTCGGGCCTGCGCTTCGTTGCTTGCGCCACCTTGACCGCAGGGAAATGACGGAATGGTGGAGCAGGTCGCCACCTGCGGACCGTTGTCGAGACTCGTGTTTCATACCACGCGTTCGCACCACGCGGAGCCCCTCCGGACGGTGCAACATGCCGCAGCAACAATGGTGCACCATAGGGTGGTGTAACTCAGGCAATTCCCGTCTCGAGAGCCACCAGCGCGACATTCAAAGCAATGATTACAGCAGCGATCGCCCAGCCCAGGAATGTTGTTTCGCGCGCATTGACCGAGGCGCCCATGAGGGATTTTCGGGAAGTGAGCCACACCAATGGCACCAGCGCAAACGGGATGCCAAACGACAGAATTACCTGGCTCAGAATCAGCGCGTACGTGGGATCAACCCCGGCTGCTAGCACAATAATGGATGGGATAATGGTGATGAGCCTGCGGGTGAGGAGTTTCATCCGGGTACGAAACAGGCCCCCCATGATGTCGCTGCCCGCGTAGGCGCCAACGGCAGTTGATGCGAGCCCTGAAGCCAATAGCGCGATTGCGAACATAAGACTGGCTGTCGTGCCGAGGGTGTTCTCGATCGCAGCGTGAGCCCCTTCAATAGTCTCAGTGCCCGCCACTCCGGGGAGCACTGATGCCGCCACAAGCAGCATCACTAGGTTCACTGACCCGGCGATCGTCAACGCGATAGTCACATCTACCCGAGTTGCCCTGATTAACCGGGAAAGCGGGTAGGTCCTCTCTGTACCGAACCTGTCACGGGCGAGTGAGGAGTGCGCGTAGATTGCGTGCGGCATGACCGTTGCCCCGAGAATACTTGCTGCCAGCAACACCGATTGGGCGCCGTCGAAGCGGGGGATCATGCCACCTAGTACTGCACCAGGCTCGGGCGGAGCAATGAACAGGCCGTAACAGAACCCGATGACGATCACGAGCATGAGGCCGATGATCGCGAACTCAAACGTTCTCGCTCCACGTTGAGCTTGCAGCAAGAGAAGCCCTGTGGAGATGACTCCCGTGATAACAGCACCGGCGACAAGGGGGACATCGAACAAGATCCACAGCGCGACGGCGCCCCCGATGACTTCAGCGACATCGGTAGCGATCGCGACGCATTGGGCCTGCAACCCATACAGGACACGCCATGCCCGGTTGGCGATGCGCTGACCGAGAAGCTCAGCCATGCTCGACCCAGTAACCAACCCGAGCTTGGCCGAAAGGTACTGGACCAGCCACGCCGCTGCGTTCGCCGCAACAAGCACCCATACCAACAAGTACCCGAACTGAGCCCCGGCAGACATGTTGACGGCAACATTTCCAGGGTCAAGGTAGGCCACACCCGCGACTAGGGCCGGGCCCAACAGCCATGCTCGGCCCGATCCCCGAGCTCTCAGCTGCAGTTTTGTCTGTGCCCCCACTGTACGAGCCCCCTTATTCCACTCCCTCATACATTCTTCGGACGGACGTCTACCCGAGCCCGTTGTCGCCTGGCCACCAAGACGTATGGCCAGATCGACCGTAGCGCACGGACCAGCAACGGTTTGACCTGCGATGTTTCAAGTCTCCGGAGATCGCGCAAGACAAGACGATATGAAACTGTTACCGTTTCGAGAGTAATCGGAGACCGCCCGCGGCCAGCCGGAAGCATCACCACGTCAAAGGAATCAGCATGTCGAACTCTTCGCGGGCTGTACCGTTCGCCGATCTCATGGTCTCGCTCGGTGTCGAGACCACTGCGTCCCCTGCCGGCCGGCATCGGGCCCGCCACTCTGCGGGAATCGGCCGCATGGCTGCCACCACCCTGGCCGGCGCGGCGATTGCTAGCGGTGCAGCACTGAGCGCCACGCCTACCGCCTCCGCCCAATCGTCTGATCTCGACCAGGTCGGACAGATGGTCCAGGAGGTCGGCGCTCAGCACGGCATCGGGGCCGAGCAGGTCCGCGCGTACGCCAGCCAGATTCCCGGGCTAGATCAGCTCGGGCTCGGTTCTTTGCAGCTGCCTGGCAGCGTCGACGCACACAAGCCGACCGACGGTGTTGTCACTTCGAGCTTTGGCCCCCGGTGGGGCTCCAACCACAGTGGCACCGACTTCGGCGCTCCAATCGGTACTCCCTTGTACGCGGCCAAGTCTGGCACTGTCGTGGCTTCCGGGCCCGCCGCCGGCTATGGGCTGTGGATCCGCATCCAGACTGACGACGGCTACCTCCTGGAGTACGGCCACAACAACGCCAACTACGTGTCCGTGGGCGAGCGGGTCACTGCCGGCCAGGTGATCGGCGAAGTCGGCAACCGGGGTGACTCGACCGGCCCGCATCTGCACCTGGGCGTGCAGAACCCCGCCGGCCAGTGGATCGACTCGGTGTCGTGGCTTGCGACGAACGGTGTCATCATCTGACGGATGCGCCCACCGCGGCGGTCTCGGCGAACCGGAGGTCCCAGATATTGACCGCTTTGGTCCCGGGTCTACCGTGAACGGCGTGCAGAGGTTCTTTCGTGCGATCACGTCGGGATGGCTGATCGCCGTTATCGCCGTCGCGCTTTTTGTGTACGCGTGTTTCACGCTGCTTGCACCGTGGCAGTTGGGCAAGAATGAGGATCTACAGGCACGCAACTCACAACTCCGTGAGAGCATCGAGGCCGATCCGGTGCCGCTGGCGGAGCTGACGACTGGCAACACTCCGCTGGAGCAGTCCGAGTGGCACCTCGTGACGACGACTGGCCGCTACCTTCCGGAGGCAGAAGTTCTACTACGCCAACGAGCGGTCGACGGTAAAGCCGTGTACCAGGTCTTCGCCGCCTTTCGAACCGAGAAGGGCACTGACCTTCTCATCAATCGCGGGTGGGTTCCAGTCGGCGAGAACAATTCGGTGCCGGACTACCCTGCGGTACCGGCTGATCCCGTGACCATCACCGCCAGGCTCCGAATGGCTACCGATGCGCCAGCAGAGCCCATCGTTTTGCATGGTCGACACATGGTGCGCAATGTCGAAACCTCCGCAATAGGTCCGCTTGTGGGCCTCGACCTCGTGCCGCATCACCTCCAACTCCCCGGAAACCAACCCGGGTCGCTCGAGCCGGTGCCGACGCCGTCCATCGAGGCGGGCAGCTACCTGTCCTATGGGTTGCAGTGGCTCGCGTTCGGGGTCCTAGCACCAGTTGGCTTCGGGTACTTCCTGTGGAGCGACATCCGAGAGCGCCGCCGCAACCGTGCCGATGGCATCGACCTCGAAAACGACGCCGGCGAGGGCCCCCAGGGGCGGACCGACGACGGTGACAATACTGCTACCGACGCATCAGGCCGTCCCGTTGCTACTACCGCCAGCGGACCCATCTCGCATGAGCGCCTCATCGAGAAGACTGTTCGCGATCGCTACGGCACCAGGTTCGACGCGGAACGACGGCGCCATCTGCGACAAGGTAACCGTCTCGATTATTGAGTGCTGCTGCCTCAATGTGCTGACCGAACCTTTCCTTTCCGTCGCCGTGTCCCGCCAGGCGGCTACCCATCGACCTCTCGATTGACCTCGAACGACTCCGGGGCCTTCGAGGTGCAACCCGAAGCCTGGTTGGCGACGGCCTCGGCGGGCCCCGCTAATTTCCCTGGCTCCGCCGACAGCAGGACCCCCTTGGTCGCGATCCCCCTTCGTCCATTCCGGTTCTCGGGGTTGAGCTTTCTATGATGAGCCCATGAGTTCTCCTCTGGCGAGCGTGCGCCGACCTGTCTGGCCGGTCATTCTGGTCCTGCTCGTCATCGGTGCCGCTCTAGCGGTCATGCTGTCCGGATTATCAACAGCCCAGGCCCTGGTCCTTTTGGGTATTCCCGACCCTGGGATCCTCACCACTGCCGGGCTACCTGCCACACGGGTAGTCGCCGAATTGCTCTGCGCAGTCGCGGTGGGCACCGCGATGTTCGCGGTGTTCTTCACACCTGCGGCACCCGATGGGACCCTCGACGTGGCCGGGTATCGCGCACAGCGACTCTCATCGTGGGCGAATCTGGCATGGGCGGCCTCGGCCGCGCTGCTCATCTTGCTCACCCTCTCGGACACTTCGGGCAAACCATTATCCGCCTCGCTTCCGCCCGAGCAGTGGATTCTCGCCGTCGAACAGATCGAGGTCGCCTCATCGTGGCGGTGGGCTGCGTTGCTGGCTTTGATTGCAGGCATCGGCCAGCGCTTCAGCCTCTCGTGGCGTTGGTCGGCGGTGTGGCTCGCCGTCACCGTATTGTCACTGCTGCCGGTCGCGGCGACGGGACATGCGGCAGGCGCGGTGGCGCACGACATCGCCACCAATTCGCTGATCCTTCACCTCTTTGCCGCCGCGGCATGGGTCGGCGGCCTCATCGCCGTGCTTGTGCACGCCTGGCGGGGAGGCAAGAAGGTCGCGCTCGCACTGCGTCGATTCTCTGCGGTCGCGACCGTGGCGATCGTGGTGATGGCACTCAGCGGCGTCATCAATCTCTTCACCCGTTTGCGCCTGTCCGACCTGCTCACCTCCACATACGGATTGCTTGTCGTAGCTAAACTGTTCGCCCTGGCCCTACTGGGCTTGTGTGGTTTGCTGGTACGCGCCCGCATCCTCGCCGATCTGGACAGTCGGGACCCCGACGCACCGCTTCGCCGGCGCATCCTCATTCGTATCACCGGCATTGAGGCTGGATTGATGGCCGCGACTATGGCCATCGCTGTATCTCTGGGCCGCACCCCGCCGCCGGCACCTCGCTACCTCCCGAGCGTTCACGAATCGCTGATCGGCTTCCAACTCTCCGGGCCGATCACCATGGCCACGATCGTCGGGCAATGGCGGTTCGATCTACTCTCGGGAACACTGGCGGTCGTCGCGCTCGGTCTTTACCTCTGGGGCTTACGAACGCTGCGAAGGCGAGGAATCGGATGGCCGACCGGTCGCACCATCTCGTGGGTGGCCGGCTGTGTGTTCCTCTTTCTGACCACCAGCTCGGGCTTCGGCATGTATGCGAGAGCCGAGTTCTCCGCCCACATGACCGCACATATTCTGCTGTCCATCGTCGTGCCGATATTCCTCGCAATGGGGGGGCCGATGACCCTCGCCCTCCGTGCTCTACCTGCCGCTGCACCCGCAGATCCGCCCGGTCCGCGCGAATGGTTGCTCGAATTCATCAACAACCCGATCTCCCGGCTTCTCACCCACCCGGCCGTCGTCGGGGCGCAGTTCGTAGCTGGTTTCTACCTCTTCTACCTCGGAGGCATGTACGAGGAGCTAATCTCCGAGCACCTGGGCCATATGTTCATGAACGGATTCTTCCTGGTCAGCGGTTACCTGTTCTTCTGGGTGATCATCGGCGTGGATGAAACACCCACACCTGTGAGCCCTCGCACCAGATTCCTGATACTCCTGAGTTCGATGTCGTTTCATATCCTTTTCGGGCTTATGCTGATCAACTCGCAAACGATCCTCGCCGAGGCTTGGTACAGCGATCTCAACCTGCCGTGGATCCCTGATCTTCTTCGCGATCAGCAAGTCGGAGGTGGCATCTCCGTGGCCGCGGGCGAGGCGATGCTGTTGGTTGTCCTCCTCGCCCTCGGGCGCAGATGGCATTCCAGTAGAGGACAGACGCGGGAACGTGCCCACCGCGCCACGGCGGACGAGCGTGCCGAACCGCGCTCCGAGAAGGTGCTACAGCAGGGCCCGAGCTCGAACTGAAGCCGAGCTCCTTGAGGCTGCCCCGCATGCCCGCGGGCAGCAGCCAAACGACCCTCGCACGGGGGAGCCATCTTGCCCCGAGGTTTGCAGTGGCCGAATCGACTCGACTACCTTCGCACGGGTAAGATCACGAAAGCATCACGGCGCAGCGACAGAGGGGACACGGCGGCAGTGAAGAGAAGGCGCGCTCGCCGCAACGGAGACTCGCTCACAGTCGACCATTGGGGGCTCGACGGTACGGTTCGGCATCGCGGGGAACATCGCCGCCCCTCCCAGGCAACCGCCGTCCGCGATCGGGTCATCGTGGTCGCGGTTGCTGCAGGGGCGGTCACCTCGTCGGGCAGCGCTCTGGCCACCCCGCATGAAGACGCCTCCGGTGAACACATCGACCTGATCGCTCACCAATCGACGATCAGTCCGAGCGCGCCCGAGGTGCCTCCCACTGCGTCTGACCAGGCAGAGGCGCCCGTGCCACTTCCTGGCAGTCCTGAGCCCATCACCCCACGGGAGGACGCCGCGGACGAAGGTGCCGCCTCCATGGTCACTTCGCTGATGACCGGCACGGCCATCGATACGTACCGACAGGTCACTGAGGAGACCGCGCGTCGTCCGAAGGCAGCGATGCCGACGAGCGGTTCGCTGACCTCCGGATTCGGCCAGCGCTGGGGGGCACTCCACGGCGGTGCCGATATCGCCAACGCCATCGGCACTCCCATCTTGGCGGCCAGCGAGGGCATGGTCATCGATGCCGGGCCAGCGCAAGGATTCGGCAACTGGGTGCGCATCATGTCGGATGAGGGCACGATGACCGTTTATGGACACATGGAGGAAGTCCTAGTGTCCACGGGCCAGCGCGTACAAGCAGGGCAAACAATCGCCCTAATGGGAAATCGCGGTTTTTCCACCGGGCCTCACCTGCACTTCGAGGTCTGGACAAATGAGGGACGAGATCGAGCGGATCCCCTGGAGTGGCTCCGACAGAAGGGCGTCGACCCGTACTCCAACAATTCGCTTGCCGTTCAGAGCTAGCTCTGAACTGTTCTGAGGAGCTGGCGCCCTCGTGTGCGGTGCGCCGCCTCGGGCTGTCAACCGACTGTCGATGCCATTGGCCAGTACCTCGGACGGTTATCCCTCCATCACTCCTTGGCCGATATAGCCACCCTCCTGGCATCCGGGCGGAATGGCGAAGACAGCTGATCCGATCGGCACAGTCCAGGTGTTAAGCATGTCCTGCTCGGCGAGTCGTTGCTGGATCGGGAGATACTGCCGTACCGGATCGGCTTGGTAGGCGGCGAACAGCAGTCCGGAGTTGCTGATCTCACCTGGCTGCGGGGTGTCGTCGTAGTTGTACGGTCGACGTAGGATTGTCTCGCTTCGGTTGCGCGAATGCGCACGGGCGATATGCGATTCGGCGGGAATGACGGGCAAACCGACCTCGTTCATCGCCGTGAAGTCTGCGGGGTCGTGCTCGTCTGTGCCAGTGAGCGGAGCACCCGTGTCCAGTTTTCGTCCCACCGAAAGCTCGCGGCTGTTTCGGTCGATCTCCTCCCACGAGTTCATCGTCATCCGGATGCGGCGCAGCACCAGCGACGTCCCCCCACGCATCCATTGCTGTTCCGCGCCGTCTGAAAACAGCAGCGCCTCGAAGTCGGATTCGGCGGGGGCGGGGTTGACGGTGCCGTCAAGCTGGCCAAACAGATTCCGCTGCGTCCGGCCGGACGGATCGGTGCCAACTGCCCGCCGGAATCCGCGCTGGACCCACCGCTGGGTGGCGACACCACGGACACCGGAGGCCAGGACGCGGGCGGCGTGAGCCACCGTGAGTGGGTCATCCGCGCAGATCTGAAGCAACAGGTCTCCGCCGGACCATCTGTCCTCGAGACGGTCAATCTGCGGGAAAGCGGGGAGCGGTCGAAGCCACTGCGGACTGCGGCCGCCCAGTCCGACTTTGCCGAGCAGGTTGGGACCGAAACCGATGGTGACTGTCAGTCGGGCAGGATGCTCTGCCAACTCGGGCTGGAGATCGGCAAGTCCGCTTCGACCCCGCGCCAACCGGGCGGCGTCGTGAGTCCAGGTGCGCAGCACTCCAGTGAGGTTCTCTCGGTGCGCCTTCTTGCTGAGGTCAAAGGCCAGGAAGACCGCGTGCGCCTGCGGCGCGGTGGTCACTCCGGCCTGTCGGTCGCCATAGAATGGCTCCGTCGCGTCTCCGACCGCGCGAGAATCGGTGAGAACAGCCCTGTCTGCGGAGCTGGAAGTGGCGGTCCTATCGGCGACACCGAATCCTACGACGCCGCCGGCCAGAGCGGCGCCACCGGTCAGAAAGCCCCGGCGGCCGAGTTGTGGACCACGGTCAGACCTCGCCACCGTCGTTCACTCCCCGCCCTGATATTTTTCGTTGCCCCCCTCGAAGGATCTCCCTG
>Ga0114899_1001813_pt1 | contig 12031 bp, 7 predicted proteins | sample MalvireepMed_215_FD_83497 | JGI IMG/M metagenome (GOLD analysis project Ga0114899, IMG submission 83497) | Marine viral communities from the Global Malaspina Expedition - Malaspina viral metaG DeepMed_215 | ecosystem: Environmental > Aquatic > Marine > Oceanic | place: Mediterranean Sea... | reverse complement strand
GCCTCCGGGTATGCCTCCGGGGATGGCGGGTCCCCCAACTCAAATGGCTTATCAGGGTGGTGTTGTGGGGATGCAGCTAGGGGGGTCCCTTCCTTACGGTCCAGACGGATCAACGGAAGAAAAAATAGCAATGTTGATGAGTTTAGGACTTACGGAGGAGGAGGTTGCCGAACAACTTTTGCAGGAGAATGGTGAAGGTGGTTATTCTAACCCCGCAGTTGATGCTGGCTTAATTACTGAGTCAGGAGATCCGATTAATGCAGTGAAGGAGGATGGGAATAAGTTTGCCTCGTCGCAGGATATGTTAAGGGGCGCACGGCGGGTTCAAGGCGGAAAGAGTAGGGAGATGTTGGGCAGAGGCTGGCGCGAATTTAAAGACAAGTGGAATCGACAATTAGTTAGAGAAGGGAAGAAAGAACCTGGAACCGCAGAAGAAAAGCAGATTTACGACGCCATGAATTTGGGTACTGGCACTACTCGTGCTTTTGACGCTTCTGTTATTGATAGTGACAGCTTGGCAGATAGTCAAAAGCGGTACTTCGTTCCACAAGAGACTACCACGTCTGATGACGACGCTGAGGTTGGTGCGTCTGATGCGATGAAGGCCCGCGGACGACAGCGCGGACGAGGACCGGGATTCATCACTGAGTGGGAAAAGGTAATGGATCAAACACCCGCAGAACTTGCCGCCGAAAGGCGTAATAGTCTTGTGAATGCTGTCGATAACAGGGGCAGTACTCGCTTAGATAAGGGGGATGGTGCGTCTCGCCCTGATGCTGCTGATCGTGATCCCCTTGGTCCTATCAGTGATGTCCAAAGTTTATTCGCAGAGCTTAATAAGTTAAGAGAGCGGGGGAGAGATACAACGCATCCGTATGCGGGGCTTAAAGATTTTATTACCCGTTCTGAAACCAGGGCGCAGGAAGCCAAAGACCAGGCTAAAAGGGATGCTGAGGCCGCAGCCATTACTAATTTATTTGTTGGTATTGGCAAAGGCGACACAATAGGAGGCATTGAGCGGGCCAGAGAGGGACAAGTAGAGGCATTAAAAGAAGGCAGGACACTAGAGAGAGAAGAGCAGCGTATTGCCGAAACATATCAAATGAAGATGCTTGAGGCTGATTCAGAAGAGGATAAGGAAAGATTGGCTAGAGATCTTGAGGCTTTAAGTATCGGAGCAGATATTGTGAAGTCAGTCGGCTTAAACGAAAGGGAGCAATCGCGACTTTTCCAGGAAATTATGAAGCAACCTACGCTTTTTGATAACACAATGGCATCTAATAGAAAAAAATATCCAAACGCGACTACTCAGCAAATATTTACTCAGAGCATGTTTGATTTGAATGCTCCAGCACTCGCTATGGACGGTCTTATACAGAAGCACGGTTTGCTTGACCATGGCACTGCGGGCCGATCTGTTGGCCCAGCGAGCACGTCTCGTTTTACCTGGAAAGAAGTGAAAGGGCAGTAGTAGGCCGCAAATGCCTGTATATAGAGTTGAAGACTCTCAAACTGGAGTAGTTTTAGATCTGGAAGGGGACTCTCCGACAACAGAGCTTGAGTTGGCCAATATTTTTTCTGAGTATGCGGCTTCTGCTGCCGAGCCAGAAGATGAAACAACTTTTGGCGGTCAAATGTACGAAGCAGCCAAAGGGATCCCCCGTGGCCTTGCTAACAGTTTCTTGTCTGCTGGCGAAGGTCTTGCTCAGTTAGCTGACACAGTTACCGATTATGCTGGTCTCGAAGACGCTATTGATTCTGGCGATGACAACTGGCTCATTGAGAAAGCACGGGACGCTAGAGAGTCAATAAACCGATCTGCACTCGGAGTAGATGCTGCATATCGGGATAAATGGACAACTAAGTTTGGTGAAGGGCTCGGTTCATTTGCCAGCTTTTTGACCCCTGCTGGCGCCGTTAAACTCCTTGGATACACTGGCAAACTAGCGCCGCTGATTACGCGCGGTGTTCCTGGTGCAATTGCTGTTGGTGGCGGCGCGGGAGATCAGGCTCGCCGAATTGAAGCAGCCCGAGAGGCAGGGGTCGATGTAGATGACGCCCAGGAAGCCGGAGCAATTGTTTCTGGTGCTTTTGTCGGTTTGACGGAATTGATTCCTGTTGAGCGGCTATTAAGACGCATCGGGAAAGATGCAAGTCAGTCCTTTAAAAACAAAATCTACCAAGCTATCAAGCAGGGTGGCGTTGAAGGATCGCAAGAAGTAATCGCTTCTGTGATGCAAGATGCCATAGAAAAAGGGGTTTATAACGAGAACCTGCCAGAAGGTGGGTCATTATGGGATGACTTTACTGTTGGCGGCGCAGTAGGCTTTTCTGCGGATTTGGTTCTTAACGCAGCTGCTAATCGCAGACGCACAACAACGACAGTTGTTGCAAGAGAGAAAGAAGCTGAATTGCGGGAACTCGAAGATAAGATGGCGGCTGATTTCCGGGAGGATATGCAGCAAGAAGAAACACCTGTTGAGGCTGGTCCCAGAACAGTAAGTGCAGCAGCGGTAAATGCACTTCAGCTATTAGAAGAAGATGGCATTGATCCTGCCACTATAGAAAATCCTGATGAGCAGGCATTTTACGATCCGTCGACCCCCTCTGATAGGGTCAACAGCATAGCCGCTGACTATGGCAGGCGCATTGCACGGACCATGGGGCCTGCGTTTCCTAATAATACAGAGTTCGCCGTAGTAGAAGGGGAGATTGTTGATACTGCGGATGAAGTTATTGAAGGTGTTACACCAGAAGAGTTAGCCGAAATCGACCGTCGTGCTGAAACAGTTCAATTTGGTCATATGGCTGAAGATATGGAAAGAATTATCCGTGACAATTTTGGCGATAAGGCAGCGGATAGATTTAATAGGAGAGTACAAGAGCGTACAGATGAGGCAGTTTCAGCAAGGTTAGCAGGAAGAGAGCCTCTTGATACTGCCCCCAGAACAAGAACAGCGAGGGCGCAAACATATATCGTCACTGATTCAGCCGGTAAGCAATACGGCACACCTCAGCTTGAGTATGAGAGAGCGGCTCAGCTTGCTTATTCGCTGGATAATCAGCTTATCGAACAAAATGTTCGTGAGGCGGTTAAAGGTATTCTTCATACCTCCCAGGATAATTACACCCGAGAACAAGCTGTAGAATTATATAGATACGGGGTGCGTGTTATGCACCCTGATTTCAACACCGTTAGTAGCGCCGCAGTCAATCAGGCAGCCAACACGACGATAGACCAGGGATACGAGGAAGGGCTCTCTGCTGGTGAGGCGTTAGAAAGCGGCAAGAAGCTTACTGCTGCTCAGAAAATAAACCAGAAGCGGTTGAATAGAGGTCTTTCGGAAACTGACTCATTTACTATTAAAGAAGCCAAATCAGTTCTCAAGGAAGATTTCGACAAGGTTGGTCAGTATGGCTCGCCTCAACAGTTTGCTCAAACGGCCTTTGGTCCGGTACCAATTACTCCTCAAGATCTGGAGTTCTTCGCTCCATTCGAAGATGTAAATAAAACCATCGATGATGCAGATATTTTACGTCTGCTCGAAATGAAGAATATTGTTTCTGAGATTGATTCTCGCGAGATGAAGGTCTTATTAAAAGCGATAGTCGGTAAAACCGATATCGATAAGATGAACAATAATGAGCGACGGTTATTGCTAAGTCGCTTAGCTTCCATGCCCAGATTCTCTGTATTAACCAAGCTACCTGTGTTTGTGGCAAAGCCTTATACGCGCCAGCAATTTGCGAAGGCGGTTATTGCTGTTGAGCTTGAGAACAATGCCAGTATTGAAGTGATTTCGGCAGCAACAGGCATATCTCTTGATGAGGTCGGTGGTAAAAATAAACTGAATAAGATTCGGCAAGATCTAGCTAGGCAAGGCTTGTCTCAAAAAGAATTAGACAAAAAGCAAATTGAAGAAGAAAAGGCACCCCCTATTGCAGGGCTCCTTACTGGACCAGATAACGGCTTGTCAGAATTGCGTGCTCGCTTGCGGGCAGATCTTGATCAACTTGGCCTAAAAGATATCGCTCTGCGGGTGGACAAAGAATTGCAGGGCGATCTGGAAGCTGGTCCTGCAACGGAAGGCTATTTTCAGCCGTCAATGAAAACAATTTTTCTTGGCCTGGATAATGCAAGGCTGGCAGAGGGAGCAACTCCTGAGCAACGCGAAGACGCTGTTGCTAGTGTTATGAACCATGAAATGGTCCATGCCATGCGGCTGTTGGATTTATGGACTGCCAAAGAATGGTTTTTGCTTGAGAACCTTGCACGAAGACAAATTAACAAACAAACAGCCACCACCTATAGCGATTGGGCAGCGAGGACCTATAGCGATCTTTCCGAAGTGGGACAAATGGAAGAAGCCATTGCGGAAATGTTCCGACATGCACGTCGGGACAATACTGTTGTTACAGGGAAGCCGAGAAGCCTTCTAAAGCGTATATATGATTTCATTGAGCGGCTTAGAAGTGCGATGAGCGGGACTGGGTTCCAGTCATTTAATGACATTGTCAGCCGTGTAAATGTAGGTGAGATTGGAGCTAGAGCCCGCGGCGAAATAAGAACACTAAGAGCCACCGAGGCCGAAGCGGGTGTTGCTCCTGAACGAGGTATTGGTCGTCCGATCACTGCCGATGATGAAGTTTATGAAGGCACACCTGTCGCTCTTGAAACAGGACAAGAGATACCTGATTTTCTTGATTCAATGACAATAAAAGAATCCAGAGCACAGCTTGAGGGGATGCCATTAATATTGCCTGAGAGCAAAACGCGCACGGCGTTAGATGCGCTGATGAAAAGAACCAAATTCCCAACCAGCAAACAGCTTGGAAAAATTCCTGGTGCTCCGAAGAAAAAGCGTGGAGTTCTTCATAAAGATGTGGCGCCAACAGATATGCGTACCTTGCGGCACTATGGCAGAGAGGGTTTGCGGATAGCGAAGAATATACGCTGGTACGATCAATTTGCTTTGGGCATCCGGAATGTTGTCGGGCCTGCAAATGTAGAAGAGGCATCTATTGTTTTCGGCATAACATCGCAACAGCAGCCGCCGGAAATGAATCTTTCAGATACTTATTACATTATGCGTACTGCCAGAGAGATTGATCCGGTAACAAATCCCGAAGGTTTCAGGGCAGCAATAAAAAAGCCTAAGCCTAATGGCAATAAAGTATTTGCCGCCAACGACCAAATAGACCGAATCATTCGTATGTATAAGGAAGGTATTGTCAGAGGGGGGTTAAAGACAACGACGTATGCGCAGCTTACTCGGGATCGAATAGATAATGTCTTTAATCCGTATTCTGTACAAGATGTTCACATGGCCAGGCTTTTTGGGTATCGCACGAAAAAAAGACAAGGAAAACGTATTGTAGATGATGCCAGGATGCCGACTTCACAGCAGGCATATAACTATGCTGAATATTTAACCAGCATGTTGGCACGAGAAAACAATGTTACTCCAGATCAAATGCAGGCTGCATTGTGGTTCTATGGGAAAAACTACTTATCACCGGCTTCTAAGAGAGAGGGTTTTGATGGCACCTGGGAATCTGCTTATGATTACTCCAAGCGCGATAGGGAGGCTATAGAAGCACAGGTTGAGCAGGGAATATTTGATAAAAATGCTCCGTTAACTCCAGCTTTGGCAGAGGGTATTAAGCCTGTTTTTAGACGTGGCACAGGAGAGGCAACAAAAGAAATTCCAATTGAGGATGTGCGGCCTAGATTTACTGAACAAGCCCTAGAGCAAGCACCTGAGCTTCGCCTTGAAGCTGCTCCGGGTAATGCAAGGGGTTACGGATTTCCTTCGTGGGTCACGATGAAGCAGAAGGTGGACTTTAATAACCGTGCTATTGAAGAAATGACGGATGCTGAAAACCAGATCCCAACCCTTCGAATGATGGGCATACCGCACGAGGTAAAATCGACATATGGCACATACGATGCGGGTTTAGTTCCAGGTATCTCAATTAAACTATCGGGTGGCAATCTGGAACAAGCATCTATGGCAGCCAGTGTTTTAGGCGATGCGTTGTTGCAGGATTCTGCCGTCACAATGCAGCCGTCATACAATGATGGCGGCAACGTGGGGTTTGCTGTCAGAAAAGCTAATCGCGAGGCGTTTACTGAGGATGAACTCGTAGTTCTTGCAGAAAGCGTAAATCCAGGCCATGACCCTGAAGGATTGAATTTCAGTCAAACTGAGCCTGATACCGCTATTTTTATGGACTCTCGTCAGTATTGGGACAAAACCTACGATTTTGATACTTCACTTAAAGAGTTTTATGATGACTTAACGGCAAAATTACCTGCATCTTTGGATTTAGTAACGGGGGCATATACGCAATATGGCGACTACATCGAATCAAAAGACTATCAGAAAGGCATTACGAAAATACGGGATCAAGGAATTACCGCCCGACGATCCGATTTATACCAGCGGATCAACGATACACTTTACCAACCGCTCTGGGACCTCTACACCAAAGAAGCGGCTGACCTCAAGTTCACCCCGAAAAACACCCTAAGGCCAACAATAACCGATATTCTCGGCGTTCCGATAGTCTCTGATATTAAGCCTCTGCCCCGAGAAGGGGTAGACGCTGCGGTTAAGGCATCAACAGCGAAGGCTGAGGCTGTTAAAGCAGGAGGCGTTCCGCTATACAGCGCAAAAGCCTCTGAAGACGCGCAGTACATCGCACAAAATCCTGAAAAGGGAGAGTCGCTTCCTGAGAGTTTGCGTACCAAATTCTCTCGGAAGAACACAGTGCCTTTAGACGACACGGGTGAGGCTGTTAAAGGTCGCTTAATTGGAGGAAAAGGCGAAAAAGATATAACTCCGGGCGAGACATATCTGCAAGCTGCGCAAAAAGATTTTTTCGGTACTTTCAGCAAAATTATGCAGCGTTTCCGCGCCGCTGCGGTTAATAGCTATGCTGCCATTGAAAAACTAAATAAAGATCCAAGACTTAAAGGTTTATTGGCGGATAGCAGTTCGATAGCTGCGGTATTGTTTGCAGATCGTTCCAGGGGAGTATTGGCAGCTGCTTTAAAAGATGGCGTAGTTACTTATGAAAACGGCGTCACAAAGGTCCGCCCGTTTGTACATAAGGGCAAAAGAATACGCGGCCTGATCGAGCTTCTTGCTCCGTTGTACAACACGCCGTCCGGCGAAAATTTAGAAGACTTGGCGCAGATGTACGCTATAAGCCGCAGGTCAGATAGGCTAAACGATCAGGGTGTCGTCACCGTTTATAACGAAAAAGAAGAGGCACAGCGACAAAATGATAAAAGATGGGTTGAAGCTAAAGTAAAAGAATATATCAACCCCGAGACCGGAAGACCGATTGTCGAAGAGTGGTACGAGGCATGGCAAGCATATAACCAGCACACAGTACGATTCCTCGTGAATACGGGAGTGCTGAATGCTAAAGAAGGCACGCATTGGTTGCAGCACGCAGATTATTATCCGTTCTATAAACAAGACCACGAAAAGATAGACATACGCGCTCCGGTTGGGCAATCAGGAGCTTCCGCAAAGCCTATTGATGTGCCAATGCTTGATGCCATCACCCGTAATTTGTCCACGGCTATTGATTTGGGCATGAGAAACGTGGCAAGACAGCGAGTTGTCCGTGATGCGGTAACTATGGGTCTGGCAAGAGATGCAGATGAGATACCAATTACCGAAGGGGACAAGGTTGTTAACTTCAGGGTAAACGGAGTGGCTCGCAGATTTATTATTGACGATCCATTGTTGTATGAGTCTTTGAATATACTGGCAGATACGGGTCTTGGCCCAATCGCTTCTCTTGTTCTTGGTGGTCCCTCTAGCCTATTGCGCGCAATGGTTACTCGTGAACCAGGCTTTCTTATTGCCAACATGCTTAGAGACACTTTGTCAGCATATGCGACAAGTGGGGCGGATATTACGCCAGTCCTGGATACCCTAAGTGGGTTTACTGATGGCATGGAAACATTGTCATCTTATGGCGTTGTTGGTGGTTATGATTTTAAGGACGATCCTGCTGACATAGTGAAATTTATTGCCAGAGAATCTCGCAGACGAGGAACCAACGTTGGCAAGCTTGGCAAAGTCGAAGAACTGTTCGAGTTCCCTGGGTTAAAAATGTTTAAGCAGGCATGGCATGTAAGCGGGCAGGCTTCGACACTATCCGATGCAGCTACTCGTAATGCGGTTTATAACGATGTTTTGGCGCGAACAGGGAATGAGGCGGAAGCTGCGTTCCAAGCGTTGGAGGTTATTAACTTTTCAAGAAGAGGTGGGAATATTTTTCTCAGGCATGTTTTTGCTGCAACGCCTTTTCTCAATGCAAGGATTCAGGGGCTTGATGTTCTATACCGATCTTTCATAAAAGGAAGCTACAGTGCTAATCGAGAGCTATCTAATAAGATGGTAGCCGCGACAGCATGGAAAAGAGGTATTTACTTAACCGGACTGACAGTCTTGTACTACACGATGATTAGTGATGATGATGAGTACGAGAAAGCTAGTCAGCATGAGCGCGATAACTATTGGCTATTCCCCAGGTTCTTTGGCGAGGATACTCCTCCTTTGAGGATACCTATTCCGTTCGAAGTGGGGGTTGTCTTTAAAATGATTCCAGAAAGAATATTGGACAATGTCTATGGCGAGACTACCCCAAGGCAATTAAGGCAGTCGATGGAAAGAGCTGTAAGGAGCACCTTTGAAGTCGATCCTGTATATAACACGGCTCTATGGGGTCCATTCTTGGAGGCTTATACTAATAAAAACGCATACACGGGTCAGGCCATTGTGCCTGAATGGATGAACGGCGACGATGTCGAACCCGGACTTATCTCTTTTACGCAAACCAACGTAGCAGCTGACCTGATTGGCAAAAAAATAGATGTTAGCCCGCTAAAGATTGAACATATGGTGAAAGGGTATACGGGAACGCTTGGAAATTATGCGTTATCTATGATTGATTCGACGCTTAGACGCGGACTCGACTACCCGGTTTTGCCGAAAAAAGAACTTTATGAATACCCGTTAGTGAAACGCTTTTTTACCAGCAAGGAAGGCCGTGGGCTGCAAGAACAATTTTATGAGTTGAAGAATGAAACCGACAAGTTCACAAACTCATTGAACTATCTCGTGAAAAACAATCGTCTCGATGAGTACGAAGCGTATCGTGCAAGTAAATCCTATTTGTATGATGTTAAGCTTGATGTGGATGCTTTGAGCAAAAGCATTCGTAGGCTACGCAAGTATAAGAATTCTATTTTGAGTTCAGATCTTTTCGATGCTGAATACAAAGCAGAAGTTAAGCGGAATGTTGACGCCGAGATCAACACGATCTTGCAAGGAATGCCTGAATTAATGAGGCGTGCAAAGCTACCGACGTTTGGGGGGTAATTAAATGGCGGCAGGACAGACAGTTCCGGCAGGATACTACGTCAGTAACTCCAAGGACGAAGATGTTTTCTTCGTTGATGCTAAGGGGAACTACTACTTCAAAAAAGAGTCAGGTAAGAAGTGGTCATATACAGATAAGTGGAACTTTGACCATATCTGTGATGTAACAACGGTCAACGAAGAGCAGGGTGTTAGCGGCGATGTTGATACCCACGATGGTCGCGGTCTTGAGGTTAGTGTCAGCGCCCATATCGGGGTCACTGTTTCCAATGTAATGAAATGGAGCTACGTTAATCCTGATGGCAACCAAGCAAAGGTCTGGGCCGGACCTACAGGCGGCGTAGGCGATGGTGTCAGCATGGATGCAGGGGTTTGGTATGACAAGGATGGTGACTTGCATCTTAAAATGTCTACCTCTGGTGTGGTTCCACACATGGCTTTTGGTGCTGAAGTAACGATCAATCCAAAGACCATAGAAAATCTGGATAAGCCGACGGCAGGAGATAAGGCATTTGCCAAGGGCTTTACCGAAGGAGCCACTTTAGGATTAGCAAGCAAGCCACCAAAGGTTCTAACCCAGGGCGTAGCTGTGGTCGACAAAGTAGGCAAGAAGGTTCTTGGCTGGTTGAAATAAGATGCAGACAGAGCTACACGAAGGTGTCTTTGTGAGTGAAGGGCATTTTATCGAGTTTAGATTAGGCAATGATGAACTGGTGTGGGTCGATGAGGCTCTGTCATCAGAGTACAAGCTAACAACTGATAATGACTTGTTGACGGATAAAATCTTCACTCAAATTTATGAGCTAGACGCGGCTATGGATTTGCAGAAAGATTTGATCGACAGAGGCTATAATTTTTTTCCAGATTTCGAGCTGTCGCGCCTGCGTGACTCCGTAACTATTCATTAAAAGAGGGCAACGATAGTGGACGAGCAGCCAATCAAAAAGAAAATCGACCTTGAGATCGAGGTAACGCCCAATAATATAGGGGTGAACCCTTATCAGAAATGGATTCACCTAGCCAAGACTGTTGATGCATGGCGGATATTCCCACGTATATTTGTTGGTGTATACATAGTTCTGTTATACGACACTGTTACGTGGTTTATGAGTGTCGAGGAGCCGAATCTTGAGCAGAGCGCCTTGGTAAGCATTGTTGTTGGAGCAATGGCCGCAGTCTTCGGGATATATGCTGGAACCAGCGGACAATCGAAAACTTTTAAGGGCGAGGAGTAGTGAACGAGGCTGTCTCACTTATTGCAGATGTTGGCTTTCCGATTGCAATTGCATTGATAGCAGGCTTTTTCATATTCCTGACCATCAAGTACATCCTTGAAAGTGTTATAGGCCAAGTGAACGGTATCCACGGCATAGTGCAGTCACTGGATAACCGGGTTAAGACGATGAACCACGATATCGTCCGGCTCGATGCGACCATGTGTAGTGTTTTACGGATCCGCCCTGACCTGGAGCGTCTGGCGCGTGCTGACGGTAAGGAAGATGCGCGGCGTGACTGATGGATATAGCAAATGTTGTGAGCGAATACGGCTTCCCTATCGTTGCTACGATGGGCTTGCTGTATATGATCCATTTTATCTGGAACTTTATTACCCACCAGATCAAGAGGAAATTAGCTGACGCCAACATTACGCTTATCGCTTTGATCGATAGGATCCGTATGCTTGACAATGACATCATCAGGCTCCAGCAAAAGCTGGATACGGTCATTGAACTTAGGGAGGCAGGCAAAAATGAAAGCGTTGATCATGATTAGCTTGCTTGTGCCTTTGTCAGTGTCGGCGACCGACCTTGCTTTCCAATTCAAAAACCCGTCGTTTAGTGGTATAGGCCAATCAGCCCACTACCTTACGATTGACGAGCAGGAAAGAACGAGAAAGAAAGCCATTCTGGAAGAGATAGAATCTCAAGCGGACGAGATTCTGCGTGAGCAAGAGAACACCACACTTGCTAAGTTTATTAGGAATCTGGAATCGCGCATTTTCTCTCAGCTATCCAGGGATTTAGCAGAGTCTCTATTTAATTCTGAGACTGGTGGTTCAGGCGGGGTCTTTGACCTGGAGGGAAATCAGATTGCGTTTGTGAATACCGGTACAGAGATTGTTTTGACCGTATCTGATATCGACGGAGGCATTACTGAAATACGCATTCCCGTCGGAAGTTTTGGCATATGCTCAACGGACGATTGCGGTATATAGCTCTATGCCTGACTGTTTTATTGGTCGGCTGCGCGGGAGTTAACTCAGCCCGTAAATGCGCCGGGATCAGCAAGACCTACATCAATGAACGGGGGTACAAGGTCAATGATTGCCCCCGTGGGCCACGGATAGAGCGGCCTACTTTACGGGAACTCATCAATCTTCCCGCACCACGTCAGAAAGCTGTTGTCAGCGTTTACAGCTTTTTGGACCTGACTGGACAAAGAGCAACAGCCGACAACATGGCCCTGTTCAGCACTGCTGTAACGCAAGGTGCTGATTCTCTGTTGATTGATGCGCTACTGGCCGCTGGCAATGGCACATGGTTCTTGGTCGCTGAGCGTGGGAACCTGGATCACCTGACCAGGGAACGCCAGCTCATCGTCTCCACACGCAGCACATATGACGG
>Ga0114899_1001811_pt1 | contig 12050 bp, 2 predicted proteins | sample MalvireepMed_215_FD_83497 | JGI IMG/M metagenome (GOLD analysis project Ga0114899, IMG submission 83497) | Marine viral communities from the Global Malaspina Expedition - Malaspina viral metaG DeepMed_215 | ecosystem: Environmental > Aquatic > Marine > Oceanic | place: Mediterranean Sea... | reverse complement strand
TTTGAAAATAGTCCAGAAAGGGCATATGATCCTCTTAATATTAAAAGAGGAATGAAAGTTCCTCCATATAATGTTAGAGATGAATTGATAGCTACAGCATATGCAAGATATAGAGATTATGCAAATATTAGTAGTACTGAAGCTGATAAATATGCTGAAGATGCAAAATGGATTCTTGGTATTGATCTTAAGTATGAAGGTACGCTTAGACCAAAATTAAAGGAATTCTTCAGGGTGAATGCTCTTGAAGGAGTTATTGGGGTACCTGGTGGATACGAAGAATTTAATATGGATGAACTTACTAGTCGTCAAAAAGATGCTGCTTATGATTTAATGGAAATGATTAAGAATAAATATCATTATGATATAGCTGAAGATAAATGGATTGATAGTATTGATAAAGATGGTAATATAACTTATGAGTAGTGTTGATGAATTAAGACAGTGGGGATTAGCAAGAGATTCATTACGTGCAATGAATCAAACAGTATTAGATACCTCAGGAACAGATACTTCAGGAACAGATACTTCAGGAGCAGAAAGAGACAAAGCTATTATGGCTCTTACTCCATATTCGGAACTTCCGACATTGCCTGGATTAGTTCCTAATAGACCTTTAGATTTATTTATAAAAGGTACAATAATGTCAGGTCAAGCTCGGAGTATGGTAGCACAGCAACAAGCAGAACTTGGCAGAGTTGCTGCAGAAAAAATAGGCACAAGTATAGAAGAACATGGAGCAGATTATACTAATGCTATGTTAGCAAATGCATTAGGTGCTCCAGTAGATGTAGCAAATACACTTCTTTCTCTGTTAGGAATTGAAATGTCTGATAAACCATTTATGGGAGCCAGGAATATTAAACAAGCTTTGGATGCACTGTCTGGCATATCTCATTCTGAACGATATTTGATTGCGAAGTAAAATATGAGTAACGGTCTTTATACTTCTTCCATAGAAGAAGATGAGAATGCAGCGTATAGAGAACAGTTAAGATTAATAGAATCTAACAAAATGAATCTTGTCCCTCTTCTTGATGAAGATGAGACTAGCTGGCTTACAGATTTTACTGGTAATCTTTTATGGGGAGGAACTTCTTCCGCTTCTTGGGGTGCTTTAGATGTAGCTTCATTAACTGAAACTGGAAAAGTTGGAAGATCGGCTCTTTCTTTTGGTACATATAGGCCATGGGAAGAGCAGACAGCATCAGGTAAAACTGGATATATACTTGGACAGGGTTTGGGTATGTTTGCTACATTTAGTTGGACTGGTAAAGCACTTGGATTAGTAAGTAATGCTCTTACAAGAAAATCTACAAGTAAAGTTGCTACTCATTTAGCAAGTAAGGCAGGTACTGAAGCTGTAGAAAAGTATGGTGAGAAAAGAGGTATCCAGGCTTTATCTAAATATGGTGAGAAGCTATTAGCAGGTGAAGTAGATGATCTAGCTATGGAGGGTCTTGAACGAGGAACTCTAGAAGCTATGAGAGAAGCTACTAAGATAGTCAGATCTCCTGGATATAAGAGATTATGGAAGTATAATCAAGAGGCATATGCATCTGCAGTTGATGATATGACCAGTAAGCTTCTTAGCGAGATGCCAGATATGGGTCTTGAGTCTGCAATGAAGCTATCGGACAATTTAATATCTTCTGCTATGAAATATTCATCTCATCAATTCCACAATTATATGGATAGTGTTGTAGGGTTAACTGCTCAATTTGCTGCTAAGGCACCAGGAGCTATAGGAACGGCTTCTCAATGGACATTAACTGGTAAGACGGGTCAGTTATTATCTGCTATGTCTAGTGATGCTGTACTGGGTTTTACACATCATATGGCTCAAGCTGCTATAGAAAATGCTACTTATAAAACTGGAGAAATTCTAGGTGGAAAATTTGATGATAAGGAATTAAAGCATTTTGAAAATCTTAATTCAGGGTTTTTGGAGGTAGTTGGACATTCTGCTCAATCTGGTTTGTGGATGTCATTGATTGCACCTACACGATTTATTAAAGGTGGAAGAACTAATAAGCTTCATAAAGAAGCATTAGCTGGATTAAATACTTTAAGAAAGGCATGGAAACCTGCAGGTAGGATGTCAGGTAATCAAGCAAGATCTACATTAAAGTTTGTAGATGATGTATCTGAAGGTTCTTTGAAGTCTACTATATTATCTGAAGAATTGGCTGGAAAAGAAATAGCAAATCTTACAAAAGAAGAAGCTATATCTATGTTGCAGAAAGTAAGAAAGTCTTTTTCTAAAGAATGGTTAGGATATATGGGAAAAGAGATTAGAATGGATCTTACAGGATCTGGAGCTAGAATGGTAGCTGGTGCATTGTCTATGAATCTTCCAGCAATGAAACAATATTATGATGAGACTGGACAGTTTGATCCTATAGGTGCTCTTGGTGCTGATCCTTCTGAAATAGTATCTAATATGATTGTTGGAATGTTATTTGCAAAGTCTGGCAGAACTTTTGGAGAAGGTAAAACCAGTGCTAAACAATCAAGAATTTTTGAAACAGGAGAACTGAAACAATATTATACTGCTAATGTCAAAAAGATAAAAGCTATCAGAGCTGGTCTTGAAGTAATGGGATATAAATCATCTGGAGAAGGTTTGAATATTAATTCTGCTTCTGCTGAATTGATAGGTCGGTACTTAATTAATACTGGTGATTATAGAATAGTAGATGAAATTCTCAGAGACAAGTTTGTTATAGCTGAAGATTCTCCAGTAATAGAAGGAACAAAGTCAATAGATGCAGCTTATGAATCAGTTATTGATGTAGTAGGAGATCCAGTAGCGAAAGGTAAGCTGGATATTGCAATGAAAGTTATTGGTCATTATGATAATAACTCAACCGATATTGGTAATGTAATGAGACACGTTACTGCTGATGAAGCTGTAGATATTGTAAACAGAATAAATGAAATACCTGGAATAAAAGAGCATCAAGCTAGTCCTGAAATATGGTTAAGAAAGGTTGAATTACAGGCTGCATGGACTGCTAACGAAAAATTTTATGATTTACAGCTTGGGAATATAATTGGATTGCATGAATCTATTGGGTCAAGTCATTCATATGATCCTAGTACTGGTATTTTAAGAATTCCAGAGATTAATATTCAAAAGTTATTTGGCTCAAGACCATCTGAAACATTATCTGATTTTAGACAGACTTATGAAATGTTTGTTGATATAGGTACTAAAAATGGTAAAGTTATTGTTGAAGGTAGATTACCAAGAGAAAAAGAATCCCTGGGACATCAAAAATTAAAATCTGTAGAAAAGTCCTATCAAGGATATGTTGCTTTGATGAATGAAAGTGTTTATGGCAGAGATTCTATGGTTTATGACAAGAGTCTTATGTACGATACAGATATGTGGAATGCTTATGGTATTACAAATGCTCATTTGGATATCAATAATACTCTTCGCATGTTTACTGATGTCAGCAAAGACAGGATTTTTACAAATTTAGCCAAGGAAGATGTTGAATCTATAAGTGATCATATTAATAGTCTTCAGTTAAATAAAAGCAGAATACCTGAAGTATCGGATAAAGATCAATCAAGAACTGATTTTGAAGATCTTACAAAGTTTTATACCAGGATTCAGAATGTTTATAATATACTGACTGGCAATAAGAATATAAATGCTGGGACTAACAAACCCATTACTATGGATACTATTGCAGGTGCAAAAGATAACATTACTAATAAGTTAGGTGATGTTTTTATGAATGATGCTGTTTATGAAAGACTCTTAAATCAATCTGTTGATCATATGATTAATACTCTAGATATACAGAGTTTAAACAGGAACCATCAATTGAAACATAGCTTACTTGTTATGATGAATGGTGGAGTAGCTCCCAGTGGTACCAGTGTTGGTGAAATAAACAAGTATGGAGGATTGGTTGAAAGAAGGCAAAACCAGATAAATATACCAGATAGAAAGATATTATTCAGAATTTTAGAACAATCTCCTGATTTAAAAGGAGAAAATTTAGATAGTTTAAGAGAATATTATGCTGAGTTTCAAGAAGGTATGGAAGCTGCATCTGGTCCTGTAAATATTACTCGTGATCCAAATGTAATTACTGAATTGATTTCAAGTGTGGGTGGAGCAACTAATGCAAGAAATATATTGAACATCGCAAAATTATTTTCACGGGTAGGTCACATTAAAGATTTGCATAATGGATATATAAATTTGACTAATTATATGGACAAAATAGTAAATGATTCTGAATTATATATAGATAATTATACACAAATGGCAGATTTTGATCAAGCGACAAGCAGAAATCTTAAAGAACTTATTCATCAGATGGGAACATTGAGAGCTAATATAAAACATCTCATTGATACTCGTGAATATGAGGCACTTATAAACATTAAACTGGAAGAGAATTCCTCTCTCATGGAAAGTCTTGAAAGATTTAAGAATGTGGATTTGATGGATATTATTGATAAGGGGACAGGAAATGTAGTTGATGTAAAGTATAAACAGGATTTAGTTGATGTAATAGCAAGAACAAAAGAATTGCTGGGAAATAAAGTTCTTAACTATGAAAATATTTCTTCTTATGTAAATGAACAAATTGCAAAAAGTGAGTATGATGTATATAGTAGAGAACATACTTTAAGAATGAATACTACTCCACAGAAGTTTGAATCTGATTATGGAGTTTCTGTTGCAGATCAGGAAATTATTATAGATAATGCTTTAAGAGGAAGGAATATTAGTTCTCGTGAGATTACTAATGAACATGTTATAGATGCAGTTAGTAGTTTATATAGAGAAGCAGCACAAAGACAATTTGATAGATTTGTAGAAACAGGTGAAGTCACTGAAAGATTAACTGATGAACAATTATATAATGATGCCTGGCAGCTCACATCTGCCAAAGCTTTTTCTGGTAAGGTTAAGAGAGTTAAGTATGTTGGAGGTTATGATGGTGGAATGTTTTTATCTGATGAAGTTTCATATCCTGTACAAAGTTCAAATGATGGAAGAGGTGTAACAGGACTGAAAAATATTTTATTTGATGGTGGCGAAGGTTGGTATGTTCTTCAGCCAGATATGAAATTTCGTATGCAAGGAGAAAATATTGCTAAAGATCTGGTAATATTCGACAAAAGTATAATGTCTCTCATAGATAGTCAAATTGAAAATGGGATAGGTATAGATTCTAAAACTGTGAGGAATGAATATCACAGGCAAACATTGGAAAGAAGATTGGAAGAAGAGATCATTCCAAATAAGGTTCCAATGATAAGAGTGATTCTAAATGATAGATCACAATTGGTAGTAAGTAAAGAATTGGCTCAAAATTCTATAAACAGGGCATACAGTGAAGGTGGACCATTATCTAATCTTGTTAGGATATTGTATGGTACAGATCAAGCTGGAGCAACAGCTTTTCTGGAAAGATTCAGAACGCCAAACATGAATGTCAATGTATTGAAAGAAGGTGTTAACGAAGCTTGGAATATATTAAATCTACCTAACTTAATTATACCTGGAGAGAGAGGCAGACTGGAAAGAGTAGCAGAGCTTGATTATATGAAGCAGAGGAAGCTTGCTGATATCAGTAAAGGAAAAATTCTAAATGACGAATATCATAGTGCATTAACTGAATATTACAGGCTTCTTTCCGATGAAACTAACAGTCCTCTTGCTAGAGAGCTTTTGAGATCATATGAAGAGATGAGAGAAAATATTGTAGTAGAGGGTGAAGTAGTAGGTACAAGGTTGAGGCCTATGAGAAGTATATCAATAGATGATAGTGGAGAAGCTTTGTCTGTCATAAGCAGATTTAGACAAAGACTGGATACTTATGATGAAGATATAATGGCTGGTATACCAAGAGAACAAGTAGAACAATTTGTTGAAAGTATCAGTAAAGAAGTAACTGACTCTCCAACATTCTTAACCAAAAAAGCTTTTTTAAGATTTCTTGGTACGTTTGCTCCAAGTAGAGAGTTGGTTCAATTCAATCAACAGAATGAAGTTATTGGATTTAATATTGGTGCTATGAAGCCCAAAGGTGTTGACATTTTTATTGGAGAAGATGGTAGTGTTAGAGTCAATTATGATAAAACAGCATTTTTCTACAATCCAAAAATAGGAAATGTTTTAGAAAGACATGGAATGGATGAAGTAAAGTTTAAGTCTGGTAATAAAGTAAATGTTTCAAGAACTGGTATTGGAGATTTGACTGAGAATTATGTTCAACCTGTTACAAGAAGAGCTGAAGTTGAAGCTCGAAATATAGAAGATATAGTAGAATGGACTATAGATGCATCTCAAGGCAGAGTACAGGAAATACCTTGGTCAAATTATGATCTTACTCAAGCATCTGTTCCACATACAGGTACTGTTGGAGCCAATACTGGAGTGCATTATTCCAATAGGAGTGGATTGAATGATTGGACTGGTATTGTTGCTCATACAAATGAATTCACTGATTTGCTGTCCAAGCTTCAAGACTCACCAGAATCTCTTACTGGGATTGCCAGAAGTCTATCGGATATGTCGAGAGCTGAAGGAGATTTGAATCCTACAAGAACAGCTTTGGATTCTTTTCTTGATAGTCAGGGTGTAGTTTTGAGTGATTGGATGGGAGATATAATAGTTGATAATCTGTTGAGCAGAGATTTTCAAGGTTCTAAAATTGCTTCCAGAGAAGTCAGGGGTTCTTCTTATAGTCCTATGGTACCACTTCTTTTTGATCAGAATGTTGACCTACCATTAATTTATAATGATGGTGATAGTATAGGAAGACAGAGGATATATGGTGGATTTGGAATAAACAGTGACATTGCACAGATGCCTTTTAAGGCTCTAGGAAGGTCCACCTTGACCGAAACTACTCCAAATGGGGACCATAACAAGAACGTGACTGGATTCTTCATAGGAAGGCATAAAATCTATAATCCAATTATAAATAGAGCTAGTAAATCAGAAATTATTATTATACCAAATGAAAAGAAGGGTTTTACTGCTATTGTTGAAGGAATGGAACTAAATAAGGATGGAACTTTTGTAGATATAGTCAAAGGTTTGCTTGAGCCTTTAGGTCCTGAGCAAAAAAGTATAAACAGAAGAATATATGATGCTATAGAAGCTGATGTTGCAGAATTGAGAACATTCTGGGAGACTGAAGGCATAACTAATGAAAAAATGCTCGACAGATTGGCTTTGACTGATAATATGTGGATGGGAATTTTAAATACCAGGCAGCCACGGAATGCTTATGATGTTATTATAAATAAAGTTCATAGAGATAATATAGGTACAGAAGATGCTCCATATTGGCAACATTATGATGCAAGAGAAGGTAATAGTACAAGACAGAATGCTCTTGATGTTTTAAGACAGGATGCTGATCATGATTTTGATAAATCAAATGTTTATTCTACAGCTCCTAAAGATTTTATTAAAGAAGTTGCTACAATGGCTGGATCTCAAATAACAAATGATCCTATAGAATATTCAAACTTATTGATTAAAAAGCTTCAAGTTGATATGGGTGATCAAGCTGGTATTAGAGAATGGTTTATGGATGTTAATAATACCAGTGCGTTGCGTGGAAGGTTTGTAAAACTTCATCAAATAGCTACTTATCTCAGTAATTCCCTTGGTGAAGGTGGTACTTTGGGTACTTTGACTATAAATAATAAGCAAGTTCGCATTGATATGAAAAGCAGGAAGGATTATGTAGCTGTTGTGGGAGATATATCAAGAACAGTAAAGTATTTTCTAGATAATTATAGAGATATTGTTGATGTGCGAACAGAAGAAGGATTTGCCCCTGGTGTAGATAAATTTATTAGGGATGTTTTATTTGGTTCAGAAAATGTAGTGAATGGAGAAGTTGTAAGCAATTTTAAAGGGTTGTTTAAATTTGTCGGGGAAGGATCTAGACCAGATATTAATCAAGAACTTTTAAATGGTAGTGTTGGTGGAGAAGCATTATCAGAAATATTGTATAATCATATTGTTAGTCCTATTAATAAGTATCTGACATACAATAGAGGAGAGCTTACTGAAGCAGATATTAAAAGTAAGCTAACATTAAAAGATGTTAGTCGTGGATGGGCTGATGTTAAAGATTCATTTTATATAAGAAGAGGAAGAAAAGATAAAGTTATTAATCTGGATGCTATAAAATTAGATTTAACTGAAGGTAAGAATTTATTATATAGTTTTCTTACAACTGAAAGTAATAATCCATTTGAGATTGCAATGCGTTCTCTTTCAAGTGCTTATGATTCTGGATTGAAAGTAAAGAGACATGCTGGACACTTGACAACTAAAGTGGAAGAATTAATATTTCAGGGAGAAACTAAAACTTTAGAACCTGGTGCAGTTGTTGATTTTGCAAGTACCAGCAGAAAAATTTTAGAGATGGTTAAAGATGAAGGTTCATTAGCCAGGCTTGCTATAATTTCTGATAGATTGGAAAGTTTGGAAGGTGAACTTGGAAGATTACAAGCAAATCAATATTCTAATAAGTATGATATAAATACGACTGCAAAAAGAGTAGAGTATTATACTGGTCTTAAAACAGAACTTGAACTTTTGGTTGGTTCCAAGATAGCAATGGAAAAACTTGAAAATGTATTTAGATATTCAAAAGGAAGAAAACAAGGAACTGTTACTGCTTTTGGTGAAGATTGGGTAGTATGGGATGCTAGTGGGAAAAATATAAAGCAGGTAATACGTGAAGGGGAAACAAATTCTTTGGATATCGCTTCAAATGATATGGTAGTAAGGGGAGGAAAGAAGTTTGAGTTTCATCCAGCCAAAAGACAGGATAGATTGAGAGAAAAATGGATTGCTTATGGTAAACCCTTACTTGAGATGGTTACAGATGATGGTAGAATGGTATCTATGGATAGACTTCAGTATGATGGATCTGTCCTTCCTGCTTATATGGACTTTTCATCTCAGTATGGAAAAGTAGGTAGAGATTGGGGAGTGCATAGAGATGGAGAGAGATTAGCTGTTGAACGAAAAGCTTTGTTGAATATGTTTTTGAATGATATTGGTAATAGATATGGATTGTCTGATCCATTAAAGAGAAGAGCATTCATATTTAGGTTGATGACACCAGAAATAGATCAGAATACATATGTTGTCAAGGAAAGTAATGGAAAGTTTGCATATGATTATAAGTTTACTGAAAATGAGAAAATATCTAAGACTGTATATAGTTACTTGACTGATGTGAAGGAAGGACAATCTTTTGCAAGAGATAATTCTATGACTGCAATGGAAGCCAATAGTATCATTCAGGAATTAGCTAGAAAGGGAAGTCTTGCATACTATGGATTAACTGATCCATATGCTACCGTTAATATTCCTTTTACAAGAACTTCATCTTACCTTTCTAAAGTAAGCAAGAGACTGGTTGACATAGATAGAAATGTTTTAAGACCAAGCAATGTAGTGCCTGGAAAAGAACATGAATTTAATAATGCTATTTCTATGATTAATCAGTTTATAAATGGAGACAGACTTATTACTCCATTTGATATGGCAAGGATGTCAAGAAAGTTTATTGGTACTAGAGGGGGAGTTAGTATGTTCAGAACTGGAGAAAGTGGAAATTCTAATCCTGTACTTGTAAGAAAAGCAGGTCAGAAAGGATCTGTTCCAAAGCAAACTATTGATCAGCTGTTTGATGACATAGCTAAAAGAAAAAGATTTTGTCCAGAATAAAATGAAAAATAACGAAAAAGTTTTGTCATATATATTGACTTTTCAAATTGATTTTAAAAAGTCGCCCTGCCCTACACATCAAAATTTGATAACATGGAGTTATAATGGCTATAGCAGGTAACTGGATATTTTGTAAAGATTCCAAAAGGCTTTATCCTGAAATTAGTGAAAAAGAGTTGGATGAAATAGATTTCAGGTTAAAGGAAGTAGTAAAAAAATCTTTTAAGGATAATCCCACATTAAAGAAATTTGGCTGGAATAACGATGCAGAGGAGTTTAAAACCAGATGGCAGCAAGCTACACATAAAAACATTGAATTGCATCAACCTACCATGAGTGATGTCAGAGTATTCGAGTCATATATGAAAGGGTGGACAAAATCCATAGAAAAAGGATATGAAACAGCATTTCATTCATGGAAGTTATTGCCTCAGAGATTAAGAAAACTTCCAGGTGGGGAACAAACCTATAGAAATATATTGAAGATACAGTCATATGAAAGAAGGCATAAACAAAATGCTCAAATGAATCTTGGTAAAATACAAGAAAATATGAAAATTTTAGCAGGTAAGAAGCATTTTGATGTGGATACAAATGTATTGGCAAAATTAGAATCAGCAATTATGTCTACTAATGATAGAGCAGAAGTGGAGATCATATATAACGAAATACAGAAAGAACTAGGAAATAAAGGAAATATAAGGAAAAGGAAAAATGCTGGAGATTTATTTTATGGAATGGTAGATGTATTGGAAGGAGCAGATGTTCAAAGTTTAAGGAAATCTTCTCCTGATGGTAGATCTATTCCATGGACTTCTGCTGAAAAAAAATTAGCAGCGAATATTCAAAATGCTTGGATATCAACAAGAAAGGATTTAGCAGTAGTTGCGATTAATGCTTTAAGATTGGAAAGAGATTTTGCAAAAAGATTGGATATAAGAGAGAATCATGCAAGAGGTCTTGAAAAGCATCTTGATACTATAGAAAGCAAAATAAAAGAACTTGAGCTAACTATGGAGTCTAAAGATGAAAGCAGAGACAAAAGATATGATTTGGATGATGCACAAATCGAAAGGTTAGAAGTATCTGGTAAAAGACTTCGTAAAGGCTATATGCCCCATCAAATCTTAACTCTAGTAAAGCATCTTGATGTATTTCATGATTGGATGGAAGCTGATAGACCTAGCATGGATATGACTGCAAATGAAAAATTCAAGAATCTGGTTTTAAGTAGTGATAGATATTTTATTGAGAGACTTAAATCCAGGGGAGAAGTAGCAGAAGAATATTATTCAAGAAATCCTTTATTTTTTATTTCTCAATATATACATGACATAACAAGATATAATTATAAGCGATCAATGGAAACTGTATTGGCAGATTCTTTTGATATGCTGGTAAAAAGTAAGAAGCATGCTGAAAGAGAATCTTCTCTTGAAAAAGAACAAGTAATAAGATTTGTTGATGAAGCTATGGATACTTTACAAAATATTGCTGAAGAATCTTTGGTTACTAATAGTCAGTCGAATAATAGAGCTAGAAGATTGTCAAGATTTGCTACTACACTAGGGTTCATAAGAACCATGGCTTATAATACAAGAAGTCCATTGAGAAATTATACTCAAAAGTTTTTTGAATATGTTGATTTGGGATTTAGAGCACCAAGAGAAGCTAGAGCATATATACAAGGTAATAAGGAAATTGAGACTGCTAGGACTGATGCTCAGGAAAGGCATGGTTTGTATTGGAAGACTGATGATACCTTTATTAAGGAACTTACAAGTACTTACAATAAAGCAGCTGTTACGAGAGGTACGGAAGAAAGTAGTGCACTCCCTCCTGGAATGGCTGAAATTAATGGCAAGATAATGATTGTCAATGAAACAATGTTTGATAAAACATTGAGAGTATTAGATAAAGTTGCCGATGTAGGAGCTTGGGGGCATAGAAAAATAGAGGATGTAATAAGAGCTCATGCTTTTACAACTTCTTATGGTCTTTCTCATAAAAATTTGTCCACATTGCCTAAATGGTTTATAAATAAAGAAATGGGAAAAGAGTCTGCTACTGATGCAGAACGAAAAGCATGGATTAACAGAGCTGCTGGTGAATTGTCTTATGGTCTAGTTATTGATATACATTATGAATATTCTATGCTCCAGAAACCTGATATAATTAAAGGACCTGTAGGATCAGTAATAGGGCAATATAAACAATATAGATTTTCTAATATAGATATGCAAGAAAATTGGATAAGATCTGGATTGAGAAGAATTAAATCTGGTGGACTTGCTGAATATGAAGC
>Ga0114899_1001810_pt1 | contig 12054 bp, 10 predicted proteins | sample MalvireepMed_215_FD_83497 | JGI IMG/M metagenome (GOLD analysis project Ga0114899, IMG submission 83497) | Marine viral communities from the Global Malaspina Expedition - Malaspina viral metaG DeepMed_215 | ecosystem: Environmental > Aquatic > Marine > Oceanic | place: Mediterranean Sea... | reverse complement strand
CATTGTGATCAACGGCGCGTCGATGCCGAGACGTTCGAGGAATGGTTCCGGGGCCGCTGCCGCTGCCGCTTTGAAGGTGTCAGAGGGATCAAAGTAAGGAGTAGTTACCAGACCAGCCCCCAGACTTGCATCGAACGTGGGTGAATAAACAGGCGCTCCAGCGGGAGGTACGCCACCACCTGGAATACCTGCGGGTACGGGAAATTGCGGAGAAGTTCGTAGGCCAGGCCCCAGATTGAACTCTAACTGAGGAGAAATTCCCGGTGGAATTGATATTTCTGGGGCCCCTCCAAACGTAGCGCCCATTCGAAGTCCCTCTTGTCGAAGTATTTCAGATTGCAGTCTCTGCTCCTCTTGGAGTGCGATATTTTCTGCCTCAGTTCTTGGTATATCAAACTCCTCCCCTACTGCCACTTCTTCACCGCCAGGGATACCGTACGGCGTCATCCCAGGGGCGGACGCCTCTCCTCTTTTGGGTCTGGGTCCACCAGGGACTTGTACCGGAGGAGGGGCTAGTCCTGGTTCGTCATCAGGCATGCCATACGCGGTGACATCTTCTCCGGTGTCGCGGAGTGCTTCACCCATCAAAGCCCCAGGACTAATTTCAGCGTTAGTCTTCGGATCTACAAAAAGGCCCTTTGCTGCATTCCAAACGTATCCTAAGCCTGCAGCAATTAAAGCTATAGCGCCGCCCTGCTGAGTGGGGTCCGCACCAGCACCACTCTTACCAGCGGCAGCAGCCGCAGCACTAACGCCCTTACCTAGTGCGCCTAGTCCACTAGAAAGAGCATTATAAGCACCTAATGCTCCAAGCTGGGTACCAATGCCCATTTGCTCACCCGGCATTCCCATGACTGTTTGTTCCGGTGGTTGAATAGCTAATGTCTGTCCGAGTAACGCAGCAATTGTTTGATCCTGGGGAGCAAGAAGTCCTACTTGTGCTTGGCGGCGGGCAAAATCTTGAGCTTGATTAAATTGTGCCTGTTGTACTGCAGTACGGGACATTGCTTCGGATAGGGGATCAGAAACTTGCTGACGGTACAATTCTCCTGCTCTACGCACACCCTGGCCACTACGAGCAGCGCCAAGGCCTGCCATCAAAGCTTGGAATTGAGGGCCTGTATCCTCTGTAAACCTACGTTCTAACGGTCCCGCTACTCCGGGTAATGCTGCAGCAACCGCAGCTTCGGGCGTTGTGGGCTGCGTGGTTGGGAAGTACTGCTCCGCTAAAGCCCGGAGATTCTGTGGTTGCCCTAAAAGCCCGGCTGCTGCGGATCTTCCAACAATCGGAGCTTGTCCACCCACCAAGGCTGAAATTTCCGGCAGTACTCGTTGTTGATACGCCGTAACTGCTTCTTGCCCTGGGGAGAATGGAAATGTTTCCACCCTGGGTTTTCGTCCGGTATCAAATATATCACTCAGTGGCATAACTTACTCCGTATCGTGGATACGAACGATCCAATCAACATCCGAAGTCGATGAACCATTCGAGGAATTAATCGTGAACCCAGTAACCGCTTTAGAAGCCCACCTGAAAGTTTCGTTTTCATCTCCTGATAAAGTGATGCTATACGATGTTGTCGGAAGCGTATCGGTAAAGGTAACTGCCTTCGTTCCTGATACCAAAGTCTCAGTTCCCGTTCTAGTAAACTGATGTTCCACTTCGTTGTCCGCATCGATAAATTGAATGAACGTCTCGAGGAAAGCTGACATCTCTTCTCGATATAATTCACTCTCCGCAAATGGTATCGAGTTAAATAACTCAAGTAGTTGCCTCTTTGGAATCGCCATTATCTACGCTCAAGGGGCAGGCCAACAAACCGTGCCTGTCCAATAGTAATGGATGTACCGGAGCCAGTCTTATCCAGGCGCCATCGTACCTTGTCAGCTACAAAATCAGGATACCAAGCATATCGTCTGATCGTACCGTCATACGTTGTTGCTACGGGAGATCCCAATGAGGTGTACGAGCTTCCCTCATTAACTGAATAATATAGCGTAAGCGTAGCACTACCACCAACCGATGCTTCAATCTCTACTTCTTCCCATCGAGTAAATGCACGGGCAGTCATTTGTTGCTGTGATCCCGGTGGCATCTTCTCGGTAAGTTGCAGTTCAGGGAAATCAATGCGCGTATCGATAGCACTCGCATCAAAAGCGGAGCCGCCATCAGTCACCTTATAGACCATTCCCTTGGCGGTGAACACGTAACGTGTCTGGGCAGCAACCTGCGATTGATCCCATACGATGGATTGTGAGTCCCAGGAATCGGTTACATCATCCCATAGAAGCGTATCGACTTCTGGAGAAACTCCCCCTAGGACATATTCTCCTTCGGTGGTTGAAGGAGTGATTGGCCCATACCATGCTTTTTTAGGAACATTATATACCCAATATGTAGCAGGGTTTGTATTATCAACTGATGGGAACCAAAGCTGGTATTCGCGGCGGGGCTCATCATAGAAAGCCCATGATTTATCAATCGAGTCTTGCTTGATAAGATCAGTAATCTGGTTAAATACTTTCTCGGAAGTGCCGGTAATATCTCGCCCATCGAACATCATAATATCGCCAACACCCAGGAACATTTGCCGCCTACCACCAATGTTCATGAGCGTATTTGCAGCAACGATTCCTGAGTCACCCGCATATAGTGTCTGGTATCGCCAAGTGGGGACCGCTAGTCCAGAGAGGGTTTGTGCGAGAATGTCGCCGCGCTCTTTATAAATAAGCATCTGAGCACCCATCAATCGCACTTGCATGATTTGTCCGGGAGTATCTACCAAGTCAGTCCAATCTCCCGTACCACTGATATCCCAATCCCCATCACCTACCTGATCTGAAGAACTCCATTGATGCCGAGAAAGGTACTCAGTAGTAGTGCCGCCGCTTGTAACACTGGTATTATAAAGATTACCGTATGCGCCGAACCCTCGGAATATCCTTGCAGTTAGAGTAGATAATGAATTTGAAAGATTGCCTAGTTCATCACTGGCAGTCTTACGAACCTTCGGCTGGTCAGCATGATTAGTTATTACGTAGACACTATTATCTGAGCCATCGTTGAAGTTATCGCCCTGAGCTTTTTGATTAGTATCGTTGGATAAGTGGGTAAGACCCGTATGATCAACCCAGGATATCAAGTCTGCATCCCATTGATAATGCCTAAGCGCGGTTGTTACCACGATAGTGGGGGAACTGGTTACACCAAAATTATCGATATGTTGCGGCTCACCCAATAATTGCACTACTACCGATCCGCACACATTAGAGTAATCCGAAGTAGCAAGGGAAGTGGGTGTCATATGATTGGCATTTTGTGAGTTGCCGGGATAAGAATAATCGATTAGCTTGGGAGTCGCATCGAGGGCACCTCTCCACAATCCTTGGATATCATCATCTAATTGGAAAGTTGGCAGGGTAGTTGCGGTTACCTCGGCATCCTTGTACATGACATACGATATCTGGCCGGTAAAGAAATCGCTCCCACCATGCTCAGCCCCGATGGTAGTGCTTGGAGTGGTAGAGGAATTAAGAGTAGATAAGGAAGTAGATGCTGTCTTGGTTTGCAGAAGAACTCCTGCCGATGACCAGACCTGTATCTTCAATCCATTGGCTGCACTCCAACTACCGGAGATTACATATACAGTCGAAACGGATAGTGCAGTATCGGTTTGTGCATTCTCGACACTGGACCCATTAGAAACTTCCCAGACTACATCCCCGGTGCCTTCCAACCTGAGACGATATTGACTTGTTCCTGTAGTACCTGTCCATCGGGCGACAATTGTGTCGTCTCCGCTAAAAGAACTGTGCGTTTTAATAATGGCCGAAACGGTGACGGAACCTGTTTGGTGAAGGTTCGTTTGATTACCGTGGGTGATTGTGAAATAGTCATTTGATCCATCGAAAGTAAATCCAATGTTTGATCCTCTTCTCGAATAACCATCTACTTGCTTGAGATGGTTGCGCCTCCCAATCATGTTGCTAGTCTTGAGCATCTCCCCTTGCTCTAACCTATTGGGGAATGCTTCCGTATTAACTCCCTGGGCGAGAGTAGTTAAAGGTAGTTCTCGAAGTATAACAGATGTAGTAGACATTTATACCTCGTAAGCTCCGGCGCCGGGTGTGGCTGCATCAGTGATTCTATTAGTCTCTGACCGCCGGGCATGTAGTAATAGTTGACGCGCAATCGCTAAATGCTTCTCCGATAAGTCTGCCTGGGATTTTGCTTGGAATGCCCAGAAGACTGCATAATGGATTAGATATTCTTCTAATCGTGCAATAGGAGAAGATACACTTGTAGCTTGTGATGCGAAGGTCGAGGGCCAACGAGTTTCGAGGGAACGTACCACATATACCGCATCCGGTACTGGACCCAGATACAGCACACTACCCCAAAGAGTGTAGTGAAGGGGCACTCCGGTGTGATCGGTTCCCTGGTAGTACTCATCGTCAAATCCTTCGGGCGTCATATATACGAGTTTGGGACGCCGAATGGGGCTTGTAAGATTTAAACGTAATGAGAACAGTGATCGTATACTCGATGAAATCGTTACAGTTTCCGTATTTGCAACTGTATTGTATGTTTGCTGGGCCTGAAGATCATGCCAGTTGAAATCCCTGATAGCATTCTCGAGTCCGAAGTCGAGATAATTCTGCCATGTAGCATCAGAGACATCGCCCCGCACATATATCTTCTCAGCTTCCGTAATCATATTAGCAACTGTGAGGGCCATGAATTACCTCAGTAATGAGCACCACCATCTCCGGGCTGTGGGGTTATCCATGAAGAAGGTGGTTAATGGAAACGAATAGCGAGCTACAACTTGCTCCTCATTAAATTCCGGTTGTGCAATATGGTAATAGTAAGTGATGGCATGGAGGAGTTCATGTAAGAACGTCTCTGCCAAGGCCTTTCCCGATAGTGTGTCGTGCAATTGAATAATTCCATCTCCAAATGTGCCATCTACTTCTTTGTCATCCTCCGCTAATTTTGTAACAAGCTCCACTTTAACAACTGCCACCCCAATTCTTATCCTCTTTGGGGCTTTCATGATTATACCTCTATTGCTTGTCCACTTACCCTCACGCTAGTGTGGTCACGGCGGTCCCGGTGGAGCTTGACAGTGAATTTGACGTAACCGAGGCTTGTCGGCGGGAGCAGAGTTCGCTCCACATATGTCGTAGAACCGGGGATATAACCGCGCACAAATGATCCTGTTCGGGCGTAATGTCTGTCTGCTTGCTTGGTGTAATCGTAAGTTGCTCCATCCGGGAGGAGTAAGCTAGGGTTATCATGATGCACGTAGAGTCTGTGTGTGTGCCCGGAAAGGGCAATGTTGCAATTGGCGTATGGGCCAAACTTACGTAAAAGGTTATTGAGATCTCCTCCAGCGGTAGCTCCTCCACCAAGTCCATGGTGCGCGAGAATATGAAGATTAGCTTGTCTTTTTCCATAGACGAGAGTGAGCCGGATTGCAATAAGTCCTTGGGCATAGTCGAATCCAAGTCTTTCCGCAACACGCTGATCCAATGTGGTATTATCTTCATATGTCCACCCATGGTTTCCCTCCATCACAGCTAAAATCGTAGATGATATCGGTGTTAATAACTCCTGTACTGCCAATCGTTTCTGATCAGCAAAGTCATCGAGATCGGTCCGAGTTGATTCAACAACTCCAGACCCAAACGCTATTTCTAAAGTTTTCCGCGTCCTTGTATTTGTAAAATCAACCAAGTCACCCATACATATCGAATACACTGGGGCTTCGGTAGTAAGTATGTCATCCTTTAAACGATTAAAACCATCAGCATCAAATGCTGGACTATCTGCATGAAGATCCCCAAATCCAAATATAGTAACTACACTAGAAGACGAGGGTAGTTTTATTCTCCTTGTTAGGTAATTCAATAGGTGGTTCCTTCTTCTTGGACTTCGACGGGTCAATGGGCGGCAACCCTCGTGCGACCCTAATTTTATTGCATGTCTCCAGGCTTACGAAATATACAGCAGACCGTAGGACTCCTTTCGGATCATCCCAATGGACTACCTTGTAGACACACAACAATGGAGGAATCTCGAATATTGCTGTTGGGTCCACTAGAACTGTAGTCTCCGCACGAGCGGATATAACTAACGAGAACAAGAACACCATCGTCATCAATATTCGCATATCTAATCCCCCAATCTCCAAGGGAGAGGGCGAGGCGCCCCGCCCTCCCCGCAAGGGTTACACTACCTCAACGAACGGACCAACGTATCCGACAAGATACGCGTATCCAGCCGCAGTATCGATGCCCGAAGAACCCGTAATACTTACAGTCTCGGCTGCAAGACTGTCAGCATAATGGTTCAACGGATCATATTTACCGATGGTAGCAGCACTAGTGTCCGCACCTGCCGTGAACGTAGCCAGGAGGGCTCCGCGAGTGGTAGACGCGTAATAGTCAGCATTCGACCCGAGGGTCTTAGTGACTGTAGCGTTCACCCAACCAGCAGTTGCTAACGAGATACCGTCAAAGAAGCCATCGGCATCGCCGCCGGTTTCGCTTGACAGAAGTCCCATATCCATGGTTTCGCCCGAATCCACCGCGGTCACCTGGAGAACCGCGTCCGTTATAACTAAACCTTTACAAAGTTTAATCGTGCTGGACGAGCCCGCAGTGATGACACAACTAGCTTCAGCAGCATCCCACGAATTGGGAGTGTCACTCGAGTCAGTACCCGTTGCCAAGAACGGAATCTTGATAACACGCTGAGTCGAATAACGTGGGAGTAACAGAGTTTTATTGGAGCTTCGCGGGGTCACGCCATACATCATGACATAACGTCCGCACCTGTTACCAAAGTCATCGGCAGTAGCATCACCGTAGTCACGCACTACGATGTCTACCGATCCCGTACTAGTAAAGAATTCAGCCCGGTCGAAGTCCGTAAAGCTGGAGCCCGAAATCGGGTTGGTAAGGCTGTTCTGACCATGTGGATCAGAATAAAGCGTAGCCAGGGTACCCGTCGATGATTCTTCTTTGGTACCAGCTACCCGCACTTCGATTACCACGCCGCTCGTAATACGGCCACCAAGCACAGAGCCCAGTTCGTCTTTGAGGGCAACGTGATATTGGTAATACTGAATACCCATATTCCTATTCTCCTCTTAGGCTTAGGTGTGGGCCGTGCCAGCAACGGCGGAAGCATTCGTCGCCACAGCAATAACACCAAAATCTTCGGAGTTAAAGCGGAGCTTCTTCACGCCAAAAATTTGACCATATCCCACAGACCTCTTGTTGCCGAAGTCATCTTCTTCCTCGCCCCAAGTCGGAGGGGAACCAAACGCAATCGCCGCCGCCTGCGAACCCAGAAGGGCTGCATAAGCAACATTCGCGCTGGAACCACCAGTGGTTTGGATGGGCACATTACGGTTAGAATGGAGAATAACACCATCCCACATACCGAATGCGCCAGAGAGGATATTCTTGAAGGCCGGATTGTCATCGCCGCGAGATTTCGCATCTTTAATGTTGTTGCGGAACATCGTAGCAATAGCGCCGGTTCCATCAGTGTAGAATAGATCGAACGCCTGATTCGGATGCATCAACATGATGTAGTGTGGCTCTCCACCAATCATGATAGGCCGAATTATTGGAGATGCAAGCTCGGCCTCGTGACGCGCACGAGAGATTTCCTCAACCGTCATGCGGTCGGCCGCAGTATCGGTGAGGGCTGAATCTGCGGTAGCCGTACCGGCATAAATCTTACGGTTGGTCGAAGGTGCCAACGCCGTAGCCGGATACGTCTCGGAGGTAAGTCCGCAGACATGGTTCATAATGAGTTGATCCATCGTCTCCGCCAGCCACGTGACGAGGGCGTTGCGGCCCATCGACATAACGTCATAAGCGGTTTTCTTCGCTTCCAGACGTCCTGGGAAAGCAACGCCGTTACGAAGCTGATCGATGGTTACAGTGTCCTGGTAGACAATCAACTGCTCTTCGTTTCCTTTAAGCGTGTTGTCGCCAGAAACACCAGAACCGTTCAGTTTCATCTGAAGGTGAACATGAATACGATCACCACGGTCCTTTGAGAGATCGGTGAGTTCCTGCACAACTGCATTCTCACCTGACCCCATCAAGCCAGCCTGTTTGAAGAACATCTTCTCCTTAGCTTCGACGAAGACACCCTGCGCCCAGATTTGCCTGAAATGGGAAGTGTTTATAACGGTTTCAGCCATTTTGGCTTATCCTCTTTTGTAGTTACCCCCCGGCTCGTTGGTTCGTCATGACTTGAAGCACTGCGTCTCGCTTTTCTTTACCGAGATTCTCCATATACGTAGTGAGAGCCTCGCCAGTTAGACTAGCTAATCGATTAATGTGCCCCGTAACCTCGTCACCAAGATTATCACTACCCGAACCTTTGCCGAGAGAAGGGTGAACCCCTTTCTTTGCAGTTAACGACTTCTTCAACCGCTTCTTCTTTACTTCTTTTACTTCTTCGACTGCTTCAGATGGAGGAACGCCATCCAAAGAGCCAGCAGTCTTTCCAGTTTGCTCCAGATATGCTTGTGCAGTAGCGCGGATACGCCCGACAGGATCTGGGTGTGCCGCAAGTGCAGTGATCATCCCTGGATTCTGCTTGAGAGCAGATACCACTAGTTGTACTGCTTGTGAGGGGGCCAAGGGATCTACGTCAGTCTTTGGAGATCTGGCGTATGCATCCATTACCGATTGGAGGTTTGTCAATTGGTTATTAGCATGAAGCTGCTTCAATTGTCCAACTGACAATACATCATCATCATCCAAGTCCGCTAATGGGTTAACGGTACCCTTGGGGATGATGTCTGCAACCTGATTAGCTTCAAGATTTGCTAACCTTTCCTCGAGTTCTCGTCGCTTGGCTCTTTCCTCATGGAGTGCGGCAAGCGGGACAGTTTTGGCTTCCGGGGCTTCCTCCTCGTCAGCCTCTTCCCCATCCTCTTCTTCCGCTATAACCTCTTCATCCGCGGTGTCTTCGTCAGCCTCTTCCTCATCCGTCGATTCGGCTCCAGCCATTACGAGATTAACCTCATCACCCATTACTTCACGAACGGCAGTGGTTACATCCTCCGCACTATCTCCTTTAGCTACCGATACCCCCTGGGGATCAGTAACCTCGAACCCAGCTTCAGATTCAGAAATAGTGTACTGCACTTTCTCACTCATACTGTTCCCCTTTCGTGGGGGCGCTCGCCCTTTGCGGTAGGCGGCACCGAGTTGTTAGGTTTAACCCATACTGCTATATGATCCTTCACGTTGGGTGCTTCCTTGCACCACTCTAAGATTTCGTAAGCCTTAGTCACTTGTCGCCAAGCTTCTGGCTTGATGTAGATGCATTTAACGGACACTTATTTCTCCACCGTCTTTTGGTCCCCCTGTTCGGTAAATTCAAATGCTTTGCCAGTGCCCTCTAAAACGCGATTTTTATTATTATGCAGGTCATTTAGAATCGGGCCACTACTATCATTACCCGCGCCTAGAAAAAACGTCATCTTGGTTCCCCCTGAAGTGCCACTCGCATTAAGAAGCTTTTTAAGACTGATCTTATGCGCCTTAGCAATTTTACCCAGAGTATCTCCTTTTTGTACAACATACTTATCAGTTTTCCCTGGAATAGTAATCTTATCCTTTGGACGAATTATACTTTTCATTGTTAACTTCTTCCCCCCCTCACCATCCTCATACAACACTTTAGTAATAATGCGATGACCTTTCCCCTGCAACACTTTATTGATATCTTTAATACGCCTATTGACGGTACCTCTTCTAAATTCGCCAGTAGATTTGGAATTTGTGATATATCGTTTTATATCGTGGATATTGATATCCTGCGCCGTTGGAGCTTTAAGGATGTTAAACAACGACTTAAATTTTGCATTCCGGCCAAGATTCCACATATGTGATAAGGCACCAATCCTTTGATCCCTACCTAAAGTATCCCAGTTTGGTATATTTTTTGAATAGTGACCGATAGACCGCTCTATCTGTTTGTCCCAAAAGTCTGGCTTTATGTCCCCAGCCTTCATTGCTTTTTCAGCTTGCGCACGATTTTTAAATCGTGGTTTGCCAGCCCTATACAGCTCGGGCACTACGTTTGGACCCATCGTTTTTATTGTATGAGTAGTCAAGCCGCCTGGAAAAGTAATGGCATCGTACTCCTTACTTGTACGATCACCGCCTTTACCCTCTACTTTATGAAGATATGTAAGAAAGTCGGGAAGGAAGGTTGAGTCCCCTTGCGTTGTTTGATCCCCTTGCCCGTCAGTTGACGTATTTGACGTCTGCGCCAACTGCACTAATCCTTGCAAATTCGGATTCGGACCGCCAAACACCTCAGGCCGTATACCAAGAGCTTGCCCCAAACTATCCGCCACTACGGGATTCCGATTACCAATAGGTGCAGAACGCGACTGCGCGTTTTGTAATAAAGGCTCTACTAATAAATTAGCTGGAATTACCATTAGGTTTGTACCTGCGCGCCCGGTGCAGCCGCTGCTTGCTGTGCGGCTTGCTGAGTTCTCGTAATCATCTCAGCCTTAACATCAGAGGGAAGGCCCGTCATCAATCGGATAATGAGTTCCGATGGGATTGGTGCCCCTGCAGTTGACAGTTCGATGAGCTTAGTAAGATGGTCCTCTCGCAGTGCCGTACTCGAGGCTACATGATCGATACGAATATCGTATTGGCCTACGGAAAGGTCATTCATAACTCGTACAACGCCGTCTGCAGTAGCCATGGGTTGATTAAACTCGATGGTTTGCACCTGTTGCTCCGGTACACCCTCATCCTCGTTGATTATCCGAATCATGTGAGGCTCGGTTAGAAGTCTCTGTGCTGCATCTATAGTCCATAAACCTCGAAGTATTTCAGATTGCAGCCAGTTATTCACTGCCATGACAAGAACATTCTGCCCTTGTAATTTTCGCATTTCAGCAGCGCGGGCAGGTTCACGGGAGCCAGCAGCTTGACCCGATACAGCAGGAGGTAATCCTGTTACAAATTGCGCCATACCCTGAGCCCGGTCCTGGAATGTAAACAGTTCTGACGGGAAGGGGGGCGGTTCACCCCATCGAGGTGGCGTAGTACCTGCTTTATAGGTTACCGGATAACCGGCTCGGTTCATGTTATTAGCGGTAACCTGGGCGTTATCGACTGAACCCTCCTCCATGAGGATGGGACGGTTAGCCGACTGATTTATAATATGCAGTGCTTGCGCTGCAGTCTTAGAATATATTCGTTGAACATCCTTCATATCTTCGACCAAGCCAGGAGTCTCGCCTTGGAAGAAGTCAGGGAAGAATGGGAAATAAGGGAAGACACGATTACCATAGGGGGAATCAGTTGGTTCAACTAACCACCGCTTATCGGATAGGATGGCATATCGAATCACGTTTGTTGGGAGTTCCTGGATCTCAGCCTCGAGTTCAGATTCATTGATAAAGTTTACAGCGTCTTCTTCAGATTCAAATCCTCTGAATGAGGTGCCATCAAACCCCATTGCGAAGAAGCGATTTCGATATTCTCTCCACCATATCTCTACTACACGTTGACGGGAGTCATCATTCGGCGCCCGGTCTAAGGGGTTTACATCATCTTCTGTCCAGCCCTCGAAGATATCCTCACCAATTCGGGGGGCATCCTTAGCATCAGGGAACAATTCTTGGAATGTCCGCGCTGAGAACCATTTAGACCGGAACAAGTATTCCATATCCGATAGGTCGGGCATGCGCGCATAGGTATCAAACCTCACATGTGAGGGTGGTACATAGCCGTATTTAAGCTCCCCAAAGGGGTTATTAGCGAAATCCAGGTACCCTTCTCTCCAACCCCGGCCCAGCACAATGCCATCACGAAACGACATGGCCTTGATGGAGACATACTTGGAGCGGAATTCCGTATGCCGGATTAACTTATCCAAAGCCTGAGATACCTCATCATTGCTTGGGTCGGTAGCCAGGACACGTAGGTTGGTATCTGCAGAAATCTGTATGCCGGTAATAAGATTGATATATGGCCGGACAAGAT
>Ga0114899_1001807_pt1 | contig 12069 bp, 11 predicted proteins | sample MalvireepMed_215_FD_83497 | JGI IMG/M metagenome (GOLD analysis project Ga0114899, IMG submission 83497) | Marine viral communities from the Global Malaspina Expedition - Malaspina viral metaG DeepMed_215 | ecosystem: Environmental > Aquatic > Marine > Oceanic | place: Mediterranean Sea... | reverse complement strand
CGCAAGGGAGGTATAGACTTGGGTGACACATCCCACGCCGGTCAGCGGGAAGGTGCAGCGCTCGACCAGTTTCGGGCCGCCATCCTTGGTGACATGATCGGTGACCACGGCCACCCGTTTGGCACCATGCACAAGATCCATCGCGCCGCCCACGGCAGGCACGCCTTTGGTGCCGACGCGCCAATTCGCTAGGTCGCCATTCTGAGCCACCTGATAGGCTCCCAGCACGGCGAGATCGAGATGGCCACCGCGGACCATCGCGAAACTGTCGGCATGGTGGAAAAACGCGGCACCGGGCTTGAGTGTGATGGGCTTCTTGCCAGCGTTAATCAGATCCCAGTCCTCTTCGCCCTCTTTCGGGGCCTGACCGAAACCCAGAACCCCGTTTTCGGTGTGATAGGTCACATCGCGGCCTTCGGGCTGGAACTTGGCGATCATCTCAGGGAAGCCGATGCCGAGGTTAACGTAAGATCCGTCTTCGATATCCTGCGCCGCGCGCCATGCGATCTGCGCGTTCGAAAGCTTGTCCTGCATGATGTTGAACTCAGCCATCAGTAAACCACTCCCGTGCGCACAAGCACTTCTTCCTGTTGAGGTTCTGCCACTTCCACGATTGCGTCGACAAAGATGCCCGGGGTGATGACCTCTTGCGGGTCGATGCTGCCGGGCGCGCCCAGCACGCTGACCTGCGCGATGGTTTTCGCTGCCGCCATGGCCATCAGCGGGTTAAAGTTACGTCCCGCCATGCGGTAGGTCAGGTTGCCGGTGCGATCCCCGTCCTGACCCTTGATCAGCGCGTAATCCGCCTTCAGCCATCTTTCGCGGACATACATCTTGCCGTCGAATTCCTCGGTCGGTTTGCCTTCGGCAAGTTCCGTGCCGAAGGAGGTCGGCGTGTAGAAGGCGGGGATGCCAGCACCGGCGGCGCGGATGCGCTCGGCCAATGTGCCTTGGGGGACGAGGTCCAGCTCGATCTCGCCCGCGAGGTACTTTTCGTTGAAGGCTTCGGCATTGGAGCTGCGCGGGAAAGAGCAGATCATCTTGCGGACCATGCCCGATTTGATCATCGCCGCGATACCACAATAGCCGTTGCCCGCGTTGTTGTTAATGACGGTGATGGCTGCCGGGCTGCCGGTGGCGCGGAAGCGGTCGATAAGGGCATGGATCAGTTCGATCGGCGCGCCAGAGCCGCCAAACCCTCCGATCATAACCGTCGCCCCATCCGGGATGTCGGCCACGGCCTCAGCCACGGTAGGAAGTGCTTTGTCCATTGCTGGTCTCCTCAGGTTGCAGAGGGTCTAGCGGCCAGGTTCATGGGGGGCCAGAAATTTGTGCGTATGTTGACATTTGTTCGCTATGCGTAGTCTCATGTGCGCATGACGAACAAATCCAGCAGCACAATTTCCTCTCTCGCTAAGGGGCTTCGGGTGATCGAATGTTTCGATGCGCAGCGCCCCAAGCTGTCGATTAGCGAGGTCGCCGCGCTGACCGGGCTTGACCGTGCGACTTCGCGTCGGTGCCTGTTGACCCTCCATGCCGAAGGCTACGCCGCCTATGACGGGAAGTTCTTTACGCTGACGCATCGCTGCTTGCGCCTCGGTACGGGGGCCATCGGTGGCTTGCAACTGCCGCAGGTTGTGCAGCCGTGGTTGGATCAACTGACCGAACAAATCAGCCAAAGCTGCTCCGTCGCCATTCTTGACGAGACCGAGATTGTCTATCTCGCCCGCGCGTCGCAGCGGCGGGTTATGTCAATTGGCCTAATGCCCGGATCACGCCTGCCGGCACATAGCACCTCCATGGGGCGGGTGCTGTTGGCCGCGATGCCAGATGCGGAAGCGCGCCGCGTCATTGAGGCGTCCGATCTGTCGCCGCGCACCCGGTTCAGCCTGACCGATCCAGAAGAAATCATGGCGCAGGTACAAACGGCGCGGACGCGCGGCTATGCAATGGTCGATCAGGAGGTTGAGATCAGCCTGCGCTCGCTCGCGGTGCCGGTGCTCAACAGCAAGGGGGCCGTGGTTGCAGCCCTGAACACCGGGATGGCAGCAACGCAACCTGACCCGGCGGAATTAGTCGAAAGTTACCTGCCAGCGCTGCTGAAGGTGCAGGCTGGGATAGCCCGTGTTCTTGGGTAGTTGTATGCGGGGCAAAAAGCCCCCTGACCTAAAGTCGTTTTATGGTCTCTGACCGGGACTGATGCTGTAACCGCCCCCGCATCCTGCATCTGCTCACGATCCGGCAGATCGGCCAATGTCTCCAACCCGAACGCCACGAGAAACTGCTCGGTCGTCACAAATGTATAGGGCGCGCCGCGGCGGGGGGCGCGTGGGCCGGTGCCAATCAGGCCCCGCGCATGCAACCGGCCGATCAAGTCGCGGCTGATCTCCTTGCCAAAGATGTCCTTGAGCCCGTCGCGGGTGATCGGCTGGTGATAGGCGATGGCGGCCAGAACGGCGATGTCGAATTCATTCAGATCGACGAGCTGATCGCCCAGATCCGCCGCCGCGCGGATCGCGGGGGCATAGGCCGCCCGCGTCCGCAACATCCAGGCGTCAGCGACGCAGGCAATTTAATAAGGACGATCGGTCAATACCTCCGCCAGATCCTCGACCAACAGATCGATCGACACCCCCTGCCCCACAACACGGGCCAGATCCTCGCGTGGCACCGGCGCCGCGGAAGCAAAAAGCACCGCCTCGATCCGCCGCATCCATTCCCGCCAGCGCAGCTCTGACGGCAGGTCGGGTAACTCGCGGTCCAGCTCGGGGTCGGGTCGGTCCTTTGCCATCGCTCAGATCCCATACAGCCGAAAACTGTCGCGCCCGGTCAGCTCGCGCACCGCGCCGAGATCGACCAGCCGGTCACAGAGCCGCCGCGCGGCCCGATCCGGCAGGGGCAAGGCCCTCGGCGTCACAGCATCGCGGGTCAGGAACATCTCGACCGCGTCGCCCGCCCCCTTGGCGCGAAGCTTGGGCGTCACCGCTCTCAACTGCGCCGCCCGGCGTGCAAGCTCGTCCGCGAGACGCAGAGCCTCAGCCGCCCCGACGACAAGAGCACGATGACAGGCCAGATACAGCTCCTCGCCCCTCTTGCGCAGATCGGCGCGTTTAAGACCAGCCGCCAAGAGCGGCACCAGATGATCCCAGCCAAGCGATTGGGCCAGCGCCGCATCGGCGAGGATCAGCGCCGAGGCCTCCGCCCGCGGCGCATCGCGCAGCACCCCTTCTACCACCATGGCGGCCCGGGCCACCGGCCCACCCTGCCCCGCGCTGCCCGCGTCGAGCCATTCCGCGATCCTCTCGGGCGCGAGCCTGGGCAGCGCCCTGTGCAAAGACCCAACCGACACCGACCGCTCCGCCGCGCGCTGCCAGGCCAGATAGCTCTCGCCCGCCGGTCCGGGCAAATCGCCGGGGCGCGAGAGGTGGAGCGCATCGCGCAGCTCCCCTGCCCGCTCGGGCCGGCCGGAAAACGTGACGCAGGCCGCCGCCGCCCTGAGCGCCAGCCGGTCGCGTAAGAGGGCTTGCGGCACGGTGTCTTGCCCAAGGGCCAAGTGAAGCTGGCTCAGCGCCGCGCCCGACAGAAACGCCATATCCGCAAGGGGTTCGGCGCGTCCCAAGGTGACCCATTCGGGCATCCGGGGCAGGCTTGGCTGGTCGCTTCTGGGGTTGTGGAGGGCAAATGTCATGCCACAACACTAATCCTTCGCGGCGCTTTGTGCCACAATATACTGTAGAAACCGCCCCAGGGTGTTGGATGTAGTTATGTCCAATAAGTTTACATTATCGGACATTCTGGAATACCCTCCCAGCCATGGTAGTGTCGTTTTAGTTTCATGGGTGGATTCAACCGAAATCGCCTCTCTCGTCGAGGAAATTTCCATTTAACCGGCGGACGGGTCTCTTGCTTAATCTGTGGACGCGTTCCGCTCCTGCGTCAATCGTGCGCTTTCCTTTACCATTCGGTAGGTCCCGCCCATCCGTGAGCCACGGCAATTGGGCCGCACGCCGGAACAGGACGAGGGCGGCCTCCGGCAGGACCGCGCCGGGGCACCAAATCTGTTCCAAAGAGATCATGCAAGATCACCAGCGTCAAAGCCCGCCAGCTCACTGGTAGGTGCTGAAGAGGCGCAGACCGACCGAAGGCCGCGCGGGCCTCGTAGGGACAATTCCACCCCGGTTCATCGTACCAGAGCGCGAGGACGGGCCGGGCCGCACCGTCGCGATCAAGTGGCGCCCAGAGAGTGCGAATTGCATACTCGAGACGATCAAAACGGCCTGGGTTAACTCTGACGATCCGGCTGATCTGGCTTTGGAGATCGAGGACGCCTCCGGCGAAATCCGCCTTCGAAGGGTCCTCTGCTGTCTTCCCTCCCCCGCCAGTCAAAACGGCATCGCACTTGCGACAGAAGGGGCGCAGCGGTCCAGGAGCATGGTCCGGTGCGTCGGGCAAATCACCAGCTCTGCCAATCGCCAATGCGTCCGGCTTTAAACATCGCCCTCACAAAGGACTGAACAATCGGGCCGAGAACAGCCATCTGCCGTTTCGAAAACGAGAGCGGTGCATGCAAGGGTTTCGCTCTCCGGGCGGGTTACAACGATTTGTGACTTGCCAGTCTGCCGCCAGAAACCGCTTCTCAATACTCGCCCGTCGCCGTTCCGCAAACGCAACACGCTATCACAGAATGGAGGCCTTCGACGCTTGGAAGGAGGCCGCGAACATCTGACGCTCCAAGACCGGCCATCTCTTCGCGGCTGGCGAGTTAAGTTGACAACACCCCAACTGCCGATGTCGCGTTTCACCTGGCTGGCCAATTACCTTGACCTAACAGCGGCGAGCCTGCCGTTGTGGCAGGTCAACGACCTGCCCGCCGGGGCGCAGTTTGTGATGCAGCGCGATCAAGATGCGCGGCTCTTGGCGTTTCTTACCGCGGCTGAAGGGATCAAACCGCGACTGTCGGAAAGAGCGATGGCATAAACGGCGCCGCCCTCAAGTTAGCGCCGTCTTAAGGACCAAATGACCGGGGGCGACCTCATCGTATTCCGACGGACCGGGCTCGTGCCCTACCGGGAACACGGGCGAAGGAATTGGCTTGAACGTCAACTCTTCGCCCAGGCTTCGGCGGGTCGGATCTGCGATAGGCACGGCGCTGAGCAGCGTGCGGGTGTAGTCATGCTGGGGCGCTTCAAACACCTGTGCGCGGCTGCCAATCTCGACCAGCCTGCCGCGGTACATCACCCCAACCCGGTGCGAGACCCGCTCGACCACCGCCATGTCGTGGCTGATGAACAGAAACGAAATGCCCATCTCGGCCTGAAGCTCCATCATCAGGTTCAGCACCTGCGCCTGCACAGACACGTCCAGCGCACTCACCGCCTCATCCGCGACGATCAGTTTGGGCCGCACCGCCAAGGCGCGAGCGATGGCCACGCGTTGGCGCTGCCCGCCTGAAAGCTCGTGTGGAAAGCGCGACATGTAGCTGCGCGGAAGATGCACCCGGTCGAACAATCCCGCGACGCGGTCCTCGATTTCGCTACCCTTGGCCAGATCGAAGTTCCGCAGCGGTTCGGACACCTGATCGCGCAGACGCATATAGGGGTTGAGCGAGGCGAAGGGGTCCTGAAACACCATCTGCATGTCGCGCCAAGCACGGCGCAGGTTGCGGTCGCTCAACACGCCCACGTCTTCGCCATCAAGCAGCACCTTGCCCGATGTCGGCTCAGACAGCCGTAGAATGGACCGACCGCAGCTTGATTTGCCGCAGCCGGATTCGCCGACCAGCGCGAGTGTCTCGCCCTTGCCGATGGTAAAGCTCACATCCTCGACCGCATGCACATTCGCCACCACCCGTCGCAGGATACTGCTTTTGATCGGGTAGCGCGTGGTCAGGTTCGAGACCTCCAGCAAAGGCGCGCGGGTTTCCGGAACGACCGGCGCAATGGTCCGCCCCTCGTCCCCGATCAGCCGCATAGGTTCGGGCGCTGTCTTGCCGCGCATTTCGCCAAGCCGGGGCACCGCGGCGAGCAGCGCCTTGGTGTAGTCCTGCTTGGGATTGGCAAAAATTTCCTCAACCGGCCCTTCTTCGACCAGCTGACCACGACGCATGACCACCACCCGGTCCGCCACCTGTGCGACCACGGCCATGTCATGGGTGATGAACAGCACCGCCATGCCAGTCTCGGCCTTCAGCCGATTGATGAGCGAAAGGATTTCGGCCTGAATGGTCACATCAAGAGCTGTGGTCGGCTCATCCGCGACCAACAGGCGCGGTTTGCAAGCCATCGCCATGGCAATCACCACCCGTTGCCGCATGCCGCCTGACAGCTCGTGCGGATATTGCTTTAGTCGACGCTCGGCCTCCGGAATGCGGACCTGTTGCAACAGCTCCAGCGCACGGGCGCGGGCGTCTTCTGCTGACATCCCCATGTGCATACGCAAGCCGTCGGTCATTTGACGCTCGATGGTAAAGACCGGGTTGAGCGAGGTCATCGGTTCTTGAAAGATCATGCCGATTTCATTGCCCCGGATACGGCGCATGGTGGCGTTGTCGGCCTCGGCCACATCCAGGAGCCCGGCGTTGCTGGCAAACTCCAGCTTACCGCCCGTAATCTTGCCGCCGCCAAACTCAACCAGCCGCATCAGCGAAAGCGAGGTGACCGATTTGCCCGAGCCGCTTTCGCCGACCACGCAGACAGTTTCGCCCGACGCGATGGAAAAGCTGACATCTTCGACCCCGACGATGGGGCCGTCTTCGCCCTGAAACTCGACCCTCAGATTGTCGATCGATACCAATGGTCTGTCATGCAGGGTCATCCCGCGCCTCCCTTTGATCTGGGGTCCAGCGCATCGCGCAAGGCGTCACCGAACATGTTAAGCCCCAGCACGGTCAGCGCCACGGCGGCACCGGGCACCAGCGCCGTCCAAGGCGCGCGGTCGAGGTAGTCGCGTGATGCTTGGATCATCAGCCCCCAGGAGGCATCGGGCGGCTGGGTGCCAAGCCCCAGAAAGCTCAGCCCCGCTTCGGCAAGGATCGCAAAGGCGAGGCTGATGGTCGATTGCACGATCACGGCCGGCATGATGTTGGGCAGGATATGCCGCACGATCAGCCGCAGGTCCGAATTGCCCGCCGTTCGGGCGGCTTCGACATAGGGCATCTGCGCCACGCGCAGCGCCTCCCCCCGGATAATCCGCGCCAGAAAGGGAGCAAAGGCGATGCCGATGGCGATGATGGTGTTTTGCAAGTTTGGCCCCAACACCGCGCTGATGGTCAGCGCCAGCAGCAATGCCGGGAAAGCCAGCAACGTATCGACCAGTCGCATTAGTACATTGTCGGTGGTCCCGCCCGCATAGCCCGAGATTAGGCCAAGCGGCATGCCGATCAGAATCGACATCAGCACGGCGGCACTCGCAATCAGGATCGAGGTCTGCGCCCCCAGCAATACCCGATAAAGCAAGTCGCGCCCTAATTGATCGGTGCCGAGCGGATGCGCCCATGTCGGCGGCGAAAGCCGGGCGCGCATGTCCATCTTTGTGGCGAGCGTGTCGGGAATGAGCATCGGCGCGATGATCGCAATCAAAAGCACGGTCACGACCAGCGCGATACCCAAGATTCCCTTGGAGGTTCGGAAAGAAGCAGGCAATTTCATGACAGGCGAACCCTCGGGTCAACGACGACGTAGAGGATGTCGACAAGCAGATTGGCGAGCATGACCACGGCGGCGATCACAAAGACGCTCGCTTGGATCAACGGCATGTCCCGGTTCAAAAGCGCCTGATAGGTCAGCCATCCCATGCCGGTATAGTTGAACAGGCTTTCGACCACGATGATCGAGCCAAACAGATAGCCCACCTGCAACCCGGCCACCGTCATCACCGGGCCGACCGCGTTGGTCAGACCATAGCGCCAGACCACGGTGTTTTCGCTCAGACCCTTGGCGCGGGCCACGCGGATGAACTCTTGGTTCAGGATGCCGGTCATGGTGGCGCGGGTCATCCGGGTCAAATGCGCCATCAGCCCCAAGCCGAGCGCCAGCGAGGGCAGCAACGCATGTTTCAGCGCCATCGCGAAATCCGTACCTGGGTCGACAAAGCCCGAAGACGGCAACCACTGCAGCCCCCGTGCGAAAAGCAAGATCATCATAATGCCCCAAAAGAAGTCCGGCAGACTGACCCCCAAAAGCGCGGCAGAACTGGCCGTGGTGTCCTGCCACCGATTGGGATGCACCGCCGCCCAAACCCCGAGCGGGATCGCACAGCTCAGCGCGATCGACATCGACATCACCACGATCAACCCGCTGGCCTTCATCTTTTGTAACAACAAAGGCGCGATCGGCTCCTTGAACACCAGCGAGGCGCCCCAGTCGCCGGTGACCATACCGCCGATCCAACGCCCGTATTGCACCACCAAAGGCTCGTTCAGCCCGAGCGACTCGCGCAGCCCGGCGAGAGCTTCGGGGTTGGACTGCGTCCCCATGATCATCATCGCGACATCACCCGGTAGGATGTTCGTCACGGTAAAAGTGATCGCTGAGATCAGAAACAGCGTCAGAAGCATCGATAGGATGCGGTTGAGGATATAGCCCACGGCCTGCCTGCCCTTTTAGATTGCGCAGGCCCGGAGGCGCTGCGTGTTTTTGCCGTTTGTGCCGGGGCGGTCGCGCGGTCGCGCCGCCCCGGCACTTCGGATCAGTTTTGCAGCCAGACCTTGTGGAAGTTCAGGTTCGACCCGTTGGGATGCACAATGGTATCCAGCCCCTGCACGGCGGGCTGCGCACCGATGGTGCCATTGCGGAACCACAAGAGCACGTCCAGCGTCTCGTCATGGACGATCTTCTGCACCTCTTTATAGACCTCTGCCCGCGCTTGGGGATCGGTGGTGACCCGAGCTTTGGCCGTCAGTTCGTCCACCTTGGGGTGCGAAATCTTCCGGTAGTTGAAGGCCCCTTCGGTGTTCCACATCGAGTAATACAGGAAATCCGGCTCCCACAGGGTGAAGAAGTTCATCATGGAAATCTGGAAATCCTTGTCGACCCAAACCTGGCTCAACCAATCCGACCATGTGAGCTGCTCGATGGTGGCGTCAACGCCGGCCATGCGGAACCATTCTAGCATGATCTGCGCCGCCTCGATGTGGTAGGGGTAGTTTGTCGTCGCCTTGAACACGACCGACAATTCGCCCGGCCCATAGCCCGCTTCCGCCAGCAAGGCCTTTGCCTTTTCGATGTCTTGCGGACGCTGCTTCAGATCGTGGTTGTAGGAGGCCGAAGTGGGATAACTTGGCGAAGCGGTCACCTTGCCCTGACCCCATAGCGCGCCTTCCAGCAGCGCTTCCTTGTCGATCATGTAGTCAAAGGCTTCGCGCACTTTCGGGTCTTTGAAAGGCTCGAAGTCGTGGTTGAAGTTCACGAAGTCCCAGTTCAGCGGGAACCACGACACGACCTGAAGCCCCTCCTCGGCCTCGATCTCGGTGATGCGGTCGGCGGGGATGTCGTTGATCATATGCAACTCGCCGGTGCGCAACCCGGTGAGGCGCACGGTAGGCTCGGTGATCTCGCGCGCGATGACCTTGTCGAGGTAGGCTGGCCCGTCCCAGTAGTCGTCAAACCGCTCCAGTTCCACTTCGTTGCCGAACTCGCGGCGCACGAACTTGAAGGGACCACAGCCAATAGGCGTGTTGCCCTGCTCATCGCCGCTGCCGGCTGGCATGACAACGCCCGCGCCGTTTTCGGCGAGGCGGAAGATGAAGGGCGCGTTGACCTTGTCGAGCGTGACGACCACGGTCGTGTCATCCGGTGTCTCGATGCCAGTGACATTGTTGAACACTTCAAAGTTGACCGCCCCTGTGGCCGGATCCTTGCAGCGCTCAAAGGAATACTTCACGTCTTCCGAGGTCATCTTCTTGCCGTTGTGGAACATCACGTCATCACGCAGCTTGAACGTATAGACGGTGCCGTCGTCGCTGATCTCGTAACTCTCCGCGAGGTTCGGGATCACGTTTAGGTCCTTGTCCACGGTCACGATGGAGTCGTGCACATTTTGCAGAACACGCCCGGTCGACGCGGTGCCGGTCTGGTGCATATCGAGGTTCTGTGTGGTTTCGGAATGGCCCCAAATTAGGGTGCCGCCCTTGACCGGCTCAGCCTGCGCCAGCGCCGGCAGCGCGACAGAGGACAGCAGCGTGCCGCCAAGCAGGGCGGAGGTGGATTTCAAAAATTGCCTTCTTTTCATGGTGGTCTCCTTGTTGGTCGCGGGCACATGGGCCCGCTGTTTATCCGCCCCGTTCGGGGTCGTTGTATTTGGGTTATTTCGGTAGGTTTGGTCGTTCCGCAGCGACGCCCAGTTTTGCCTCAAGCGCTTGCCCGAGGTTCAGGATCGTGCCCTCTTCATACAGCCGACCCCAAAGCGAAATGCCTTGCGGCACGCGGTGGGTTTCACCTCTGTCGTCGGCGTCGCCGGTGGTTAGCTTGCCTGCGCCAAGCGACGCAGGGCTGCGCGTGCCCAACTGTTCGAAGCCCGCGCGCAGGTGCAGGCAGGGATGCCCGGTGAAGTTTGACGCCACCAGCATCGGCCCAGTCATGAAGGGGCCGATCAGGGCATCAACCTCGTCAAACAGCCCATCCAGAGCCTGCATCACGAGATAGCGCAGCCGATCAAGCTGAACGTGATCCACAGCCGAAAGGAAACGCGCCTTGCGGAAAGTGTTGGGCCATGCGCCCTCGTCCTGCCATGTCAGCGTGTCGTCGGCGTCGGTCAGGGTGAGCGGCTCAAAGGCGGCAGCGGCTTCGGCATAGAGAATGTTCATCAGCGCGCCGTAAGGCAGGTCGGGCAGCGAGACTTCGACAACGTCGATCCCAAGCTCACGTGCCGCCGCCAGCGCGGCGTGATCAACCTCGGTGGCGCCCTCAGCGAAGGCCTCGGGCAGATAGCCTAGCTTCAGCCCCTCGATCCCCTTTCCGGCGTCGAAGGCCAGCGGCGCCTGCACGGTGCAACGGTCCCCCGCATCGGCTCCGTTCAAAGCGTCCAACACCAGTGCTGTATCCTCCACGCCGCGGCAGATCGGGCCGACCTTGTCGAGCGACCAACACAGCGCCATCCCACCTGCCCGGCTGACCCGGCCAAAGGTGGGCCGCAGCCCGGTGGTGCCGCAGCGCTGACTGGGCGAGGTGATCGAGCCGAGAGTCTCGGTCCCGATGGAGAAGGCGCAGAGCCCTGCCCCCGTAGCCGAAGCCGACCCGGCGCTGGAGCCGGACGACCCTTCTTCGAGGTTGAACGGATTGCGGGTGCGCCCGCCATACCAGATGTCGTTGTAGGCCAATGCGCCTAGCGTCGTCTTGCCCAGAATCACCGCCCCGGCATCGCGCAGCAGCGTGACGATGCGGGCATCGGCCTCGGGCACCCGATGTTGGTAAGGTTCGGCCCCCCAACCGGTCACGATGTCCTTGGTGTCGAAGAGGTCTTTCAGCCCGTATGGAATGCCATGCAGCGGGCCAAGGTTCTTGCCCTCTGCCGTCAGGGCGTCCATCTTGTCTGCCTCGGCCAATGCCAAATCGCGGGTCACCGTGGCGTAGCAGTAAAGATGCGGGTTCAGACGCTCGATCCGGTCAAGATAGATTTCCGTCAGCCGCCGACTGCTCAGCACGCCCGAACGTATCCAGACCCCCAATTCAGGCAAACAGGCAAAGGCGATGTCTTCGTCGTTGTCCGGCAAAGGCCGCTGGGGCTCGCTGGCTTGCACACCGTCGGCGGTGGGCATTTCGAAGCCCGGCAGGCGCGGGTCGAAACGCGAGGCCATGGGCACCGAATTGGGCAGCTCCACTGTACGCCGCGCCTCGGCCGAAGCAATCTGCCCCTCAAGGTTCCCAATCATCTGCGTGCGTTCCTTGGCCGTATAGGCGATCCCCATCAGGCGTTCTGCGGCTTCGATGTCTTTTTCGGTGATCGGTCGGGAGTTCATGGGTTTGCCTCGGATAATTCAAATGGAATTCGGAATGCTGCGTCCGCAAGATCGGTGCAGCGGATTGACAGGTGACGCGGTGACGTAGGTTGCTATACCCCCAAGCTGGACAGCGG
>Ga0114899_1001800_pt1 | contig 12103 bp, 24 predicted proteins | sample MalvireepMed_215_FD_83497 | JGI IMG/M metagenome (GOLD analysis project Ga0114899, IMG submission 83497) | Marine viral communities from the Global Malaspina Expedition - Malaspina viral metaG DeepMed_215 | ecosystem: Environmental > Aquatic > Marine > Oceanic | place: Mediterranean Sea... | reverse complement strand
GCCTGACGGCTCTGACTCTAAGCGCGGATCCGGTTTGGATGTCGTCAAGCCCTCTGGTTGGGAACCCCCGAACATCGAGCGCGCTATGTGGATGCCGATCTTTGAGACTCAGCCGATCCTCCTTCGAGCTCATGATATCATCGACAACCGAACCGAGGAGCGCGAGCGCCAATACGGCTCAATCACTGAGAATTGCGAGCATGCCGCACAAATAGCTGGTATCATGCAAAACAAGGACTTCACGAAGTCGGACGTCCTGGCCGTCCTGGCTGCATTAAAGCTCGCGAGGCATCGTCGCTCGTACAAACAAGATTCACTACTCGACGCATGCGCCTACCTGGGCGCCATGGATAACCTCTTTCAGGAGGAGGGCGATGATCGTGGCAACTGATGAATGGCGTCAACACGTAAAGGAAATTATCCTGGACATCGAACCGGGCAGTGATCCGGTAAACCCCCGCGGGATGCCTTCATGGGAAACCCGGGCTAAGTCCATTCAGATCTCGATGGAAACCCCCATCGTGCTGTGTAAAATACGCAAGCTGAATTATCGTTTCATGTTTGGTGAGGCATACTGGATCCTTTCAGGGTCGAACGATCTTAAGGGTGTCCAGGAACACATGCAACGCATCGCGGACTACTCAGATAACGGACGGACACTAGCCGGTGCGTACGGTCCACATGTCGTGCGTCAACTCCAATACGTCAAACGCGCCTTACTGAATGACCGTTCAACAAGGCAGGCCGTTTTGACTATCTGGCAGGAGAGGCCCGAGCCTTCGAAGGACATCCCGTGCACCCTGTCCATGCAATTCATGATTCGCCAGAACGAGCTTCATTGTGTCACTTCGATGCGATCATCCGACGCTTATCTCGGCTTGCCATACGATCTCTTCGTATTCTCATGCATCGCTGCCAGGGTCCGTGACATGCTAGGCATCAAAGGACTGAAGCTCGGCGAGCTCACGGTCTTTGCTGGATCCTCTCACATCTACAAACGCGATTTTGGCAAGGCCTTCAATTGCACCATTAACCAGGGCAGCGACCCCGACGGAAGGCTGAGATTGTACCCTGGTGAACAAAAGCATGATAACCCACCGCGGGCCTTCGACGTTTACGCGCGTTGTGGGGTCATCCACGAGTTAGAGCGGGTGTTGGAGGCGATCAAGCATGGCGATCAGGAATAAAGCTCGCCGCGAGGCAATTGCACGGCATCGATTGAAGCGAATGCTCGAAGAGACCCCGCTTAGTCGCAGGCGGTCTTTGAGGCTCCGCTTAGCACGTAGTATGGGCTACGGTGGGAAGCCCAAGACTCGCAGCGACGCGATCACCGCGATCGCTCGTGGTCGGCGCGGCCGTTGGACTGAGCTTCGTATGCGAAGGGTCAACGAATGGTATCGACGCAGGGCACTCGGTCAGGTGCCTGGTGTCGACGTGCCGGACATCAACGCTAGAGATTACACAATCCTCTATGACAACGAGCGTATGAACCTGGCTGGGATGCACATATCCGACGTCGATGCGGACACTTTTGCCGCGGACCCCGATGTTTGGACGATCCCGCCACCACCAAACTTGATCATCGACACCGTGGCGCACATCCGCTCATTCGCTTATGCAGTGATCCAATATGGCGGTGGCCTCGAGGTCGGTGCGAGCTTCATGATCCCCTGGGGTGACATGCTACGCAAAGCGGTCGGCACAGACATTCGGAAGCTCTTCGCTAGGTTCAACGCAGTCATCTATGACGCTTTTATGAGCCCACCACCTGATGGTGGCTATAGGATCCTGGCCCTGGCCTTCAACAATGCGGGCGCTCAGGCGATCGCTGCGGTCTCGGACACCGAGGTTGATGCCTATGGCTATGGTATTTTCCTGGAGTCACGACGACGGCCCAAGGGGCAGACGTACAAGTTGAAGACGGTGAGCCTATGAACATTGATAAGTTTCACTTCATACACCCGCAGAAGCCCATCGCCAAGAAGAACAAGGAGCAGTTTGTCGTCGACATCGAGACTCGCGGCTTGGACGCCGGCGAGTACATGTTCGGCGTCATGATGAACATGGACACAGGCGACTATTGGGTTCACATGGACCCTGTCGAGCTACGTGATCAGCTCGAGGCGAGCCAGCCTGCGGTCGTCTACGCACACAACGCCTTCGGCTTTGATTTTTGGGCCTTTTACAATAAGGAAGAGGTAAAGCAAGCACCCAAGATGTGGAAGGGTTCAAGGTTGTTGTCGGTCAAGATCAACAATGTCGAATGGCGCGACAGCAAGGACCTGATGCCAATGCGATTGGCAAGCATAGGTGATGCCCTGGGGATGCCCAAGGGCCAAACGCCTGAGGAGTACATCCTGGGCACCGTGACCGAAGTCACGCAGGAGCACATCGATTATTGCGTGCTCGACTGCAGGATCCTCGTCGCGGCACTCAACGGACTCGAGGCTGAATTCGCCACTTGGTGCGGCTTGACAGCAGGGTCCGTGGAGCTCCCACGCACCGTGGCGAGCATGGCCTATCGTGCCTGGTCGAACGTGTATTGGCCGACACATTGGGGGTATGAAGCTGAAAAGTCATGGAAGAGGTGCGGAAGATGTTGGGGTGACCATAACGCCAATGCCGGACGGGCGTATTACGGCGGCAGGGTCCAGTGCTTCAAACCGTTAGGCGAGCTTTTGGGACCGATCCGCTCGATTGACCAAAACTCGATGTTCCCAACCATGATGAAGCAACATGAATACCCCGATATTGAGGACGTCACCAGGTGTGCGGGTAATGAGAGGATCCTGCGCGGGTTGCTGGAGCTCCCACACCGCTTGGTATGGGCAGACATCACTTTATCAGCTGGTGATGCACCGCGCTTCTTGCCGAACACTAACGACGAAGGGCGTAGGGTGTGGGACCTCCCGGTCTTCGACGGTTGGCTCTGCCAGCCTGAGATCTCACATGCCCTGGAGCTCGGATGGACAATCGAGCGAGTCGGTATGATCCACCATGCCGCAGCGATCCGCCCGTTCGCTGGTTATGTCGACAATTTCTACTCGTTGCGTCAGGAATACCAGCGTGCGGGTGATGGGCGTCAACTCTTCTGCAAGCTAATGCTCAACAGCCTCTACGGGAAATTCGGGCAAAGGGCGACCGGTGAGAGGATCGACCAGGACTACCGAATAACCGAGGTCATGGACGATGACGCCTGGGAGGAGACATGGGACCTCAATTTCTACGATGCCGACGGTGCATTGCCTTACATGGTCAAGCACACTAACCTGAGACAACCACGCAACCAGTGGTTCGCTTTCGCTGCCTTCATCACGAGCTATGCCAGGGTCGAGCTGAACCGGGCGATCATGCTAGCTGGTGACGACGTGGTCTACTGCGACACCGATAGCGTGCATTACCTCGAAGCCGCGCATGAGCGCATGATGAGCGGTATGGACATGGGCACCGAGCTAGGGCAGTGGGAGCTCGAAACACCGGAGGCGATCCCATACGCGAGGTATTGGGAAGCGAAGGTCTACGTCCATTTCAACGAGGCGATGGACAGGATCCTTGTCAAGCATAAGGGCGTCAATGTTCGTGATCATCACGGATCCTGGTTGGTGAACGCCGGAGACCTGACCAAGGCACAACCGAGCTTATCCACTTTCGGTTATGCCGAGTCTTTTAGAAAACAAGTCGAACCAGGCCGTATGCGGATGGTCATGAAGAAATCGAGGAGGCATTATGACGATGATGACGAAGCGGGAACGTAGGCGACGTGAATTCAAAGCCCTGGCGGTCGAGTACGTGGAGCAGCGCGGTGAAGGTGAGCTCAGCGATATAGTGCGCTACATCCAGAAGCACACGCGGTTTGGCGTTGAGCGAAACAGCTTGGGCAACATACTGAGATCAGAGTCTAGACTGATTCGGGAGCGATACACCCACCGTGGTGTTTATGTCACGGTCTACGCCTTGGCGCAGGCACACCCTTAAATTGGTGTGTATTCACACGAAGGCCATGGAATGGGTCGAAAACACAGACGTGATGAAAGCGCTCGACGACCTGGTTAACGCGGCTTACGTGGCCTTTGATGCATTCATGATCAGCTTATCACGCAACAACCTGCTTTTGGGCTCGGATTACTCAACCATGATGATCATCATCGGGCTGTACGGCAAGGCGTATACCGAAGCCAGGCCGGACATGACCCGCGAAGAGACGCATGAGCACGCGATGCAATTCGTTGCGAACCACCCCATAAGCCAAAGACTCGCTACCCAGGCCACCACAGCGGCCTTGGGCAGGGTGGCGGAGGTGGAACAATGAAAGTTAAAGAATTACTAGAACAACTAAAGACGTTAGATCCCGAGACTGAGTTAACGATTATGGAGGCACCCCGTGCCTTCGTGATCCAACCGGTCCCAGAGCCGGAGGATCCCGATGGCTAAGTACGCAACGGCGGATGAGGTTAAAGAGAGCCATTGGCGTATGGAAATCGCCTTTGGCGTAGCCCTGGAGATCTTGAAAGACCAATTCAAGATGAAAGAGCGTGTGGCGTGCGATCTGTTATTTCCTCCCCTGGGTGAGGGACCGATGGACTCCGACATCCCCATCCCAGTCCCAGTCATGGCCGGGTACGAGCACATCCCATGGAAAGGCCGAGAGGCCAAGATGCTGGCAGACCAGGAGGACGAATGATGGGAAAATACAGAAAGGGTCAGACTTGGCCTAAAGGTGTGTTGTTTGCGGGTCTGATGCTCACATATTCAGATGAGGAATTGAGGAAGGGATCAAAGGAGAGTCGAAGATTACGAGCTCATCAGAAGAAGTATCATCCGAAACTGACTCCCCCTGCTATCTATTATCCAGCAGGGAAACCCCTCAAGACAGACACGGAGATTAGGAGATTCAGAAAGAAGCACATCCCTTTCTCCATAATCACTGGAAAATCTCCTGAATGGATTGTAAGGGAATGGTGAATGATGGGTCTCCAGTACACACGCACTCCATTGCAAATGTCGGTGAATCAAAAACGCTGGCTGAGAAACGACCCATTACGTGCTAAGTACTGGGCTGCGGGCTGCCCTAACCAGGAGCCTGATCATGATATTCATTGGCTGGACTTCCGTTTGGTTCGCCCTGGTAGTGCTACAGTAAAGGAGGTGGTATGCCGTGACTGCGGATTCACAGACACCGGCGACGCGCAAGGTGACTGACGACGATGGCACGACCTGGTTCGAAGCCACGGATGGGTCGCGATACAAAACTCGAGCTGGAGCCTATAAGAAATCCAAGAAGCTCGAGCCGACTAAGGAACAACCGACCCCCGAACCCACTACGGACGAGGCGCCGAGCCCTGAGGATCCTGAATGGGCGACCTTCGAATGGAGCGATGACGGGCCGGTCGAATTCGTCCCTGGGATGCTGAAGAAGGTACGGCCTGTCCGTAGCACTCGTGGTGCACCGACCAAAAAGCAGCTTGACGCCGAGAAGCAGATGAACATGGCAATCCTCAAGGTCGGTTATCGCACCGGTGACTGGGGCTTAACCAAGTGGAAGCGCGGAGTGCTCCAGGACCCAGAAGCTCCCGAGATCCGCCATACTGAAGAGGATTATGAGTGGATTTCTGACGTCACCGAGGAGGCCCTGGCAGACCAGGGGCTCAATATCGGTGCGGCGGTCGGTCCAGGGATGTTCGCCCTGGGTGCGAATGCCATTTGGTTTGGTAAACCGATCCTTGAGACACGCAACCAGGCTCAGAAGCTCGGGATCATTGCCAAGACTGGCCTCGGAATAGGTAAAATCCTCGAAAAAGTCCCTATCCTGGGCAATGCAATTAAGGCTCGGCGTGTACGGAAGGAACGCGAGGCATTAGTGGAGGCATTACGAAATGACGTTGCGGAACAACTATGAAGAGCTCAAAATGTTTATGGCTGCGATGGCCGAGCACAATGAGGATGGCGATCATAACAACAATAATTTTGCAGAGGTAATCATATCGTTAGGGGAGATCATAGCGTTCGTTGATGTAGCTAGCTCTAATATGTACCGATTGCGATATTATGGTATGGGCACCTCTAATGATGACATCCCTAATTTTAACAAAGATTTTCCTCGTTCTATCGATTTTATAGACGACATGGCGATGATCCACGAGACCCGACCGCGCGGCTTTCAACCGCGTAGGGGCGTGACCATGTCAATAGTCTTGGATGTGGTGCCGAATTGGGGCGTCGAGTTTTTGGCCGAGCCCAAGGGATGGCAATACGAGGTGGTCGAGTGGTGTGAGGATAATGACATTCCAGCTTTAGAGGCCTGGCATGATGTTGAGCCTTTAGAGGAAATTGGTGTGCGTAAAACACCAATGCCGGACATGCGTACACCAAAAGAGCGCGAAAGTCTTGTCACTGAAGACTTTGGCGACGGGACTGTTGAAGTCGAGGCAGAGTTTTGCGAGGGGCTTGATCCCCGGGACATCGTTAGAGCTGAGGACGACTTTGACATCCAGATTTCGTTGAAGCCACACCGAACAAGTGGCGGTTCAGCGGATTGTGACGTTCATCGTATGCAAGGATCCAAAATGGACATTTTCTATTATTTGATTGATGATTATGGGTACGCACTCGATCCTTCCGAAGTTAAGCGGCTTTACCCCGAGCTATTCGAAGGCAAACACGCCTTAAACTATGAGCTGTATTTGGAAAAGGGGCAGGTGTATGACTGATGGTCGACATTGTCCGCGCAATATTTGAGAGCGTCACGGCCCAGGATCCGCCAAAAGCCCCGGCCAAAAAGGCCAAGAAGGCCAAAAAGCTGAAGAAGCCAAAGTCTAAGCCCAAGCCCCAACCCCAACCACGGCGCCAATGGCCCGAGCGTCGACCAAAGATCGAATTGAAAGAGCCAGAGCCGGAGGAGGATCCTGGCGATGGGGATGCTTGAAGAGCTATACCTGCCAGACGCAAAGCGTCTTAACGTCATGTGCTGCGGCCAACCTGGAAGCGGCAAGTCCTTCTACCTGGAGCACACGCTCAAGGAATTCTTGAAGCAGAACAAGTCGAAGAAGCTGCGGATCGTCTACATATCACCCAAGCACGAGTCGATATTGGGTTTGGAACCCACGCCAGCGGGAGATCTCGAAAAGCACCTCCGCAAGGAGAGGGTCGCCGTGGTGTTCCCCGACCCTGAGTATGTCCAGGAGGACACCGACCACGTGATCGACACCATCTTCGAGATTCGCAACGCCAATGAGGGATTCAAGGGCGTCGTCATCATAGATGACTCCCAGGTTTTCCTCAGCTCGAGGCGGGATGCTTCGGCGGCGATGCGAAGACTGACACTGACCGGGCGCTCGCACAACATTCGCGGGATCTTCGTCGCTCATGCAATGATTCTGAACAAAGCTCTAGAGGGTTCGATGCAGTACATACTCAATTTCACCCTGCCTCAACCGATGTTCTTCAAGGACGCGCAGAGGCGGTTCGGGTTCGATCCGACACCACACCAGGAGTATTTGCGCACCACCGATTATGGCTATGTGTGGTATGATGTCACGAAGAATCTGGCGCGGGAGATGCCGGCGCTCGACGTGACTCGGGGACGAAAGAAAACTCCTCAGAGTCAGTGAACACCCCACCGCAGTACTTGCAGAAGTAGGCCATGGGCCGGAACGGAAGCTCGCGCGTTGGTTTGACGTCACCAGGTAGCTTGATCCTGCCATGCAGCTTATTCATTACACGACCACAGATCGTGCCAGAATCCTTGGGATCAGGGAACGGGCATCGCTGCTTCTTTACCATGGTGCATACTCCAAACGCCGACCCGTTTGAATGTGTGCACGCGCCCTTGCTTATATTGGTGCGCTATCTCGTTAGTGGTCAAGGTGAACCAGAATGGCATTTATGAGCAATGTGATAGGTGGCTTTTCCGTAGCTTTTGGGGTGCTTGGAGTACTCGCAATCGCGAACGGCCTTAGCACTTACATCTTCGACGGACAGAGCATACAAGAGAAAGTGAATTCCCGCGTGGGCGGCAACGGAGGGAGTGCTTGATGTTCCCCCTACCCAAGCTGACCGGAGCAGGGCTCCTGGACTACGCCGGGCTCGCCATCGGCCTCTCGATTGGATTCGCCATCCTCACAGGCCCGATGAATCAACTGGAGAAGGCAATCCGGAGGTCTTGATATGGCCGTGCGCTATACCCTCATTCACAGCGATGTGACGACGCTTCCGACTACGGCAGCGACGACCTACTCGAACGGGATCAACATCCCGGGCGGGCCCGTGGACGAGCTGATAGTGCGCGTCCAGGGAACCGTCACGGCAGCCGACGTCTTGGCAGACTTCGGAAACACAGTCGAGGCGCAGAGGTGGATCCTCAATGGCGAGAACTGCTTCGACTTCCGAAGCGGGTATGGCTCCTCGGTCCAAGCGACCATCTCCTCGTTCGGCTACATGTTGAACAGCATGGGATCAGGTAGGGCCACCGAGGTCATGAGCACCACGCTCAAGGACGCCTACTTCCGAATCCCCATCGGGCGCAACATCCCGTCCGGGGTGAGCCGCCTGGAGTACACCCTCCAGTTCTACCTACTGGCGAACACCAGCATGGTAGGAGCGGCAGGTGCTCAGTTCGAGGTGTGGGCTCGCTACAACGACGCGATGCAGAATACCACTACCCTCGGAGCTGGAACGAGCTTCACTTACGCGAACACGGAGCAGCAGGTGGTCGTCAGGATGCCCCAGGGCGTGCCGGGCAAGCTCGCTGCGATCTACGTTCAGAACGACGCCGTCACGGACACCGACCTGACCGGCATACGGATCGTCTCCCAAAGCGATTATTCGCTTGATGTCGGGACATGGAGGATGCTCAACGGCGACCTCCAGGACATAGTCTATGCAGACGCGAACAACGTCGCCAACGGAGTCTCGCTCTCGAGAGCGCAATCTGCGGGCGGGCTCCTGTTCCTACCGACCTTCGACCTTTCGCTCGACTCAGACCTGTACCTCCAGCTAACCGCGACTACCGCCGGAACCGCGACATTCACACCGATCATCGTCGCCCCGGTAGGCGCTAAGGCAGTACCAGCACAGCGACAGACCCAACCAGCACCGACCAACGTGGGACAGGCAATCCTGGATGACAGCGCCGCCCAAGTCTGATAAGAAGCAAGAGGCAGGGTGAGAGTCAGTCATGGGCCGTATCCAACGGTTCACGATGGCCGAGGACGAGGTCTATCAAGTCGATTTCGGGATGACCACCTCGGGCAAGATCGGGATTCACCCAGTCTCCCAGGACGTCCGGGTCGCCTATGACGCCTTCGACGCCGATCCGACGACGGGGGTGCAATACTTCACCCTCTTCGCAGCCACCCAGTACTGGTTCGATCTGAGCCAGGGCGTGGGCTGGCTGGCGCAGAACCAGGGAATGCACATCTGCGCTCCTGACGGAGCCACAGTGATCGAGATTTGGATAGCCAACAACGACTGAGGGATGAGAGGTGACAGGCCCGATCCAACGCCCACTCACAGTCGAGGAATCCGACGACTCCGTCATAGTCAGGCCATGCACCGAGATCAGCTTCAACGCGGCCGACTTCACGGTGGCGGCGACCGGGCAGCAAGCCACGATCTCGATTGACGCGACGGGCGCGGGAGCTACGCTGACCGACACCTATGTCGGGTATGGGAACGCGAGCGACCTGATGACGGGGTCGGCTGCGTTCACCTTTAACGCGACTAACAACATCCTTCAATTAGGCCCGGAACCGGGTGGGGCCGCTTGCCAACTGAGACTCATTGACCACAACACGGAGGGGGGCGACAAATATTTCACGGAACTCAAGCAAAGCGGAGCCTCACTCTATGTCGAGAATTACGATGATGATGCTACGACAACCATCCAAGTCGCTCGGCTGTCTAACTCATACGCTCGGTGGAATTACAATCAAGCCAACGTGAATTTCTCAATCGGAACAACGGGATTCGCAACCCTCGTTTGGGTCGATGGGGGAAACGACAACGTGGGAATCGGGACGACTCCCAACAGTGCTGTCGAGAGGCTTCACGTCAAAGGCACTGGCACTGGAACACTCATGCGTCTCGAAAGCACCGATGATGGGACTCCGGGAACCAACGCGCCCGACCTTCAGTTATTGCGGAGCAGAACAACGACGATAGACCCGGGTGATGACTTAGGACTCATAGCATTCGCAGGGGAGGACTCGGCAGGGAATATTACCAGTTATGCCCAAATATCAGCCGAGATAGACAGCCCAACCGACACCGACGAAGCCGGACGACTTGAGATTAAGGTGCGCTCGGCGCAAGACGGCTCGACGGCGATGAGGTCATGGATTCGTCTGCTCGGGAACGAGGACGGCACGCAGGATGTGATGAGGTTCAACGAGGACGGCGATGACATAGATTTACTCTATGAGGATTCGTCGGCAGGGATTCTCGTTAAATTCGACGCTGCGAATTCAAACGTGGGAATCGGCGCGGCTCCAACAACGGGCGAAGCTCAATTCCAAGTCGATGAGGATGCCACGTTCAACACCTACATCGTGAACAAGACCGATGGGGCCCCGAACCTGAGTGGCGCGGAAGTGAAGAACACCCTAGTCGTGATGAATTACTCCGGCGGGGCAGCGACTCCCAATATCACAAGCGGGACGGCAGGGGAGAGCGTCACCATCCTCAATGTCGATGCATCGAACACGGTGACGGTGACAGCCGGGCCGGGCATCTCGTTCCTATCGACAGCAGCAGCATTGAACGAGGGGGAGTCTGAGAAGTGGGTGTGCTACAAGGCGAACAGTTGGGTGCGAGTGGCGACTGAGACATGAGGTGAATGAAAAATGGCAGATGAGGACATTGAGAGAATCATCGAGATTGACGAGGATCGCATTCATGTCGAAGCTGGAGGGACCAAGCTAACCGTGACTGGTGTGCTTTCAACTCGACACGCACAGATCCTCGTTCTCTTGATCCTGGCTATGCTCGGATACAATCACGAAGAGATTTTCAACACAATAGGAGGTATATGACATGAAAGAAGCCGAGTGGATTTTCGCCCTGGTCGTTCTTTGGTTCGTGTTCAAAGGGAGCTCGAGCTGATGCCGTTCAAGCGGATCAGCGCGAATCGCTTTCGCTCTCCTAGCGGACGCATTTTTACGCGAAGCCAGGTCAAGAGGTACTACGCCAGGGGCGGGAAGTGGAATTGATGTTAAAGTGGGCTAAGAAAAAACTCAGGTACAGGTCAACAGTCTATAAGGAGTATTGTCTAAGGGATAACTGTCTAAGGAGGAAATTGTGATGCCAGCCAGGGGCGGGAAGTGGAATTGATGGCATGGAAAATGCTCTTATTCACTCCAAGTGTAAAGAAAAAATACAAAGGTGGAATGACGATTAGACTAGCCCAAAAAGAAGCTGGGTATCTCGGCCCCGTTAAGAAAATCGGTAAAGAGTTTTATTGGAAGTGAGTTTTAGGAGGAAGAAGTAATGCCAGTGGAAAAGGTAGGCAAATATTGGAGGGTCAGGTCATATTCGACCAAGAACCTCCTGGCTAAGAAATTCAAGACTAAGGCCGCAGCGCAGCGCAAGTCCAAGACCTCGAAGCGCCGATCCCGCAGGGTCAGGCACACCAGGAGGCGGTACTGATGGGTAAGAAACGATTCAGCAAACTAATCCCCCACGCTTGGACTTGTTGGGGTTTTTGGGATTATTCAAGCCCCGGTTTATTCATCACTAGACCCACTAAGAAGGCTGCTAGACAAGAACGGGAAAGAAGGGGGCTTGAATAATGGACGATGTGTGGTTTCAAGAAAATGTTAAGCCTATTATTGATAGAGAGTTAGCAAAGACTCCGAAAAATTATGTCCTGAAAGTATCAGCAGAAATAACCGACAAAGGACTACAGTTAGATTTCACTAGAGAGAAAAAGGAAAATTAGGTGGGAAAAATGATGGACTATGATAATATCAAGTGCCCCGAATGTGGCTCGACCAAGCGACCCAATGTTAAACAAGTCTCATATATTATCACAGCAGTTTGCCCGGATTGCGGGCATGAGGAATTGACATGTGTAAAGTTGGCTCTCACCCCATTGTGGATTTTATGTTCT
>Ga0114899_1001796_pt1 | contig 12116 bp, 6 predicted proteins | sample MalvireepMed_215_FD_83497 | JGI IMG/M metagenome (GOLD analysis project Ga0114899, IMG submission 83497) | Marine viral communities from the Global Malaspina Expedition - Malaspina viral metaG DeepMed_215 | ecosystem: Environmental > Aquatic > Marine > Oceanic | place: Mediterranean Sea... | reverse complement strand
GGATTGTTCACTGAACCTCCTGCTCCCGAAAGTATTGACCAGCTTCCTGTGCTGCCAGTGCTGTAGACTGCTGCTAGGTTGGTACTGGTGCCACAAACATCCTGATCGGCACCGGCATTGGCAGTCACATCTTCTCTTAGAATTATTTCAACATCATCGCTGCTATTAGTACAAATACCATTGCTAATTGTCCAGCGAAGGGTGTAAGTTATTCCCCTTGTTCCAGTAAAGCTGGATGTGCCGCTGTTAATATCCCCAAAGCTTCCGTTGCCGTCACCTGCCACTTCTGACCAAGTGCCAGTTTCTTCAAAACCGGCAGGAGTATTAGCGGCCAATGTAACTGTATTGCTACAAACATCCTGATCTGAGCCAGCTGCTGCTGAAGTTGAACTTGTACAAACATCTACCGTGCTGAAACTCCACGTTGTATTGTCAGCAATTCCTGCGTAAGCGTTGCCAGAAGCATCTACAAAGGCTGTTGCGGGTATTTGGACATATAAAGACTTATTATTAGGAAGGTAAGTAGTTGGGTTAATGGTAACTACATTATCGCTAACCGAAACTTGTGAAGCATCGGTAACATCTATTGTTTTTTCAGCTAAATCATTTGAGTTATAAATGATAATGTTTCCAGTACCAATATTCACATTCTCATCAAAAGTCATGACGAGGTCTGATGTAATATCAATATTAGTATCATCGTCTGCCGGACTAAATGAATTAACTGACGGAATTGTACCTTCTACTAAAACAGCACTGGTTACTCCAACATTGTTTAAAGTGATTGATGAAGAATTTCCGGCAGCATCAAAGACATCTCCGTCCCCCAAAGTAAAGCTATCAACAACGATTCCATTAGCATCTATTTCTCCCGACTGAATGGTATATCTGAAAACCAATGAAGAGGTAGAACCTCCACTCTGATAGAAAGCTTGTCTGGCAGTACTTCCGATAGTAATGTTCAAAGCCGGCAGGTCAGCGCAGCCCTCATCGATATTAACTGATTCGCTAAAGTTAATCGTAAAGTCAAGACTCTCTCCTGCTATGTACGTGTCATCCGCAGGCACGGTCACACTGGTGATACTCGGGGCAGTCTGGTCAATAGAATAGGTTTGTTCACTACCTATAGAACCTGCAAAAGCATTGCCTACATTATCTGTTATATCTTCATTACCAGAGTCGAAATTCAAGTCTACTGTACCATCAGAATCTATATTGCTAATAGTTACATCAAATACTGAATTGGCTGTTTGAACAGATACTCCAGTTATAGAGGCTGAGCCTCCTCCTGAGACGGCAAAGTCAGCAACACCAACATTGATAACGTCTTCACTAAAAGTAACCCTAAAAGTAACACTGGTAGCGTTTACAGTCTCACTGCCTGGGCTTTGGCGAACTATACTGGTTACGGTTGGTGCAGTTTGGTCAATGGAATAAGTTTGTTCACTATCAATCGTTCCGGCAAAGTCGTTGCCTGCCCCATCTGTTATGTTTTCATTGCCAGCATCAAAACCAAGGTCCAAAGTCCCGTCAGAGTCAATATTGCTTACAGTAACATCAAATACTGAATTCGCTGTTTGGGTTGAAACATTCGTAATTGAAGCCGATCCCCCTCCTGTAATAGAAAAGTCTGTTGCGTCAACGTTCAACACATCTTCACTGAAAGTGACACGGAAGGTGACACTAGTGGCGGTTGTAGCAGCTCCTGCCGGGCTCTGACGAACAATGCTTGTGACTGTTGGTGCTGCTTGATCATTCAAGCTGGCAGTATTGTTACTTGTTTGATCGGCCTCTCCAACCAAACCATTTTGATCAAATACTTCATTGGCCTGAAGATCCACTTCCAGAGTTTCTGAACCATCTGGTGTTCCGGTCACACTAAAGAAAATCCTTACTGTTGTTTCTCCGCCTGTTAAGGCAGATGCGGAAGCCTCTGATGCATTATCGTTTTGCTTGACAGAGGAGATAACAGGCGTTGTTGCTGAACCACCACTTATCTTCAAATCAAAATCAAGTGGTTCAAGCCCACCACTAAGACAATTGTCATTATAAACTCCTTCATTGAAGGTAATATCAATATATGAGTTGTCTGCTGCCAGACTAACTCCGGTGACATGAGGCTTAATAAGGTCATTTAGTGTTCTGGTATTGTTACTTTGAGATGCAGCAGCTGCATTTCCTGCAGCATCAAATACTGAACTCCCATCGGCTAAGTTGACGGTTATGGTTTCACCTCCATCAGCAGTAGCATCTAGGTCGAAACTAACCCTCATTCGGTCTTCACCTCCAGCCAAATCTGAAGTTCCATCTATTTGCTTTAGAACGACATTCGAAATAACTGAAGCTGCTCCTCCACTTAATGAGAGTGCCAAATCATTTGCCTCCAAGGCTCCTGACCCTCCATTTGTACTGTAAACGCCCTCATTAAAATATACCTCTATAAATTCATTGCTATTATTAAGTCCAAGACTAGTAATTGTTGGACCTGTTATATCATTTACCGTAATGTTAAAGGTCTGACCTGTAAGCTCACCTCCATTTGTATCGCTGACAGTAAAAACAAAACTATCTGATGAACCTGAGGAATTGGTATACCTAACCCTATCATTATCAAGGTCATCTTTGCTAAAAGTGGCGCCTACCACAAGCTCTGTATCTCCTGTATTAAAGGTATTGCTCGGATTTGTATCAATAAACAATACACCATTGGCTACTGCCGTAGTGATGGTAAAAGTAACCGGAGAACCTTCTATATCACTGGCATTTATTTTTCCTGAATCAATTAATCCACCCTCACCTTCATTCACTGTAAGTACATTATTGACTGTAACAGTAGGCGGGAAGTTCGTAGTGAAGTTCAATGTTGTCCCATCTGTTATACCCGCATAACTGTTGCCTGCAATATCATCTATAGCTGTGGCGGCAATCCTGACAGAGTAATTGGATGATGCATCAAGGTTACTCCCTGGATTAATGGTAAGCACAGCTCCACTAATAGAAGCTTGAGCTCCTGGGTCAGCTGCATCAATTGTAAATGAATTAGACGCATCTGTTTCATCGATCACTTCAATATTTCCAGTACCAAAAGCTATGTTTTCATTAAAAGTCAGCGTAATGTCTGCGCTTGTATTTATTCCGGAAGCTTCGTCAGCAGGGCTGCTTGAACTCAAGGTTGGAGCGGAGGTATCTATAACTATAGTTAATGCAGCTGACTCTGCACTCGTGTTACCTGCGGCATCGGTTGCTGTAATGGTTATATCATGTGTGCCTTCTGAAAGGGTTCCACTTATTAAATGCAGATAAGATCCTGTACCACTACCAGTTGTAGTTCCGATTAAATTATCGATCGATGAATATATGTTAACCGTGGAATTGGACTCCACTGAGCCACTACCACCGCTGAACCTCGGAGAAGTATTTGAAGTAATGTCATCTGTATTCGAAGTACCTGTATCCGTAGTGTTATTCATTACCGGAATTTCAGGAGTAGCCGGGGCGGTAACATCATATGTAACACTTAATTGGGTGGCTGCAGTATTGTCAAGTCCAAAAGCGTCCTGTGCTACCCCCGCATCCACGTCAATGCTTACTGTGCCCTCTCCTGATGGAGTAATATCTGCCGTATATGTTGTTCCTGAGCCTGCAAAATTGCCTGCTGATCCATTAGTTACATCAATATCGCCTACCACAAAACCAGTAACTGATTCGCTGAAGGTAATAGTTACAGAAAATGGAGAAGAATTGGTCGGACTACTCGCTCCTGTTGTTATCGTTGTAGAAGGGTAGGTAGCATCCTCGTCATTAATTGTTATAGTCACTTGTTGGGTACCACTTTCAACAGCATTAGTTGGAGCGCCCATGTCAACAATCACTGTCTCGTTGCCTTCCTCTATTCCATCATATTGGGAGGTTATCCGAATACTATCCATCAACTCTCCTGGCGAAAGTGTAATGGTTGTACCTGTTATGGAGTAATCTGTTCCTCCACCTGATGCGGTTCCACTAAATGACAAGGGTATTGTTATAGTAGTACCTGCAAGAGCATCTATTTTTCCCCGAACATAAGCCTGTCCACCACTCTCATCAGTGATTGGATTATAAATAGGGAGTACTTCCAATGTTGCATTCGGCTGAGAATCGTCATCTAAAATTGTAAATGTGCGTTGCTGAGTACCGCTTTCTGTACCATTATCTACACTCGAAATATCCACTATAACTGTTTCATTGCCTTCATAAAGCGCATCAGGCACATTAGTTAATATGATGGTATTTGTGGTATTACCTGCATTTACTAAAATAGATGTAGATGAAACAGAGTAATCTACCCCACTACCCGTAGCTGTACCCGAAAATGCCAAATACACTCTCGTATTTGCTCCATAAGAATTGGAAAGTGTGGCCGTAATACCACTGGCTGTTGTGGTAGACTCCGATTTGGAAGAAACCACCAAGCTTAAGGTTACCGTTGGCACTGCCAACATGCTCAATGTTGCTATATAGTTACCACTGCTATTATCTGTCCCATCATTTACCTCAAATTGAAAGGAAGAATTGGTAGATCCATTCTGGATATACTGCAAATTTCCGGCATCCAAATCGGCCTTGCTGATTTGGTCCGAAACAGAAACTTCTTCACCACCATCGTATGTGTCATCATTGTCTGCATCCAGATAAAGAGTACCACTCACAGGTGTAGCCTCAATTAGAATATGATCTAAAGGATCTCCATCACCATCGTTATAACTAAAATCACTAGTCGAAAAAGTATATGTTAAGTTTTCAGATGGGTTGGCAGTGAAGGAAGAAGCTGTTGGGGCTGTGTTTGCACCAACAGCCGCTGAAATGCTAATATCTTCAAATCTTAATTGTGACGGAGTTCCAGAGTTCATTGTTATCACAAACTCATCTACATTATTGAAATCTGTATCTGAACTCGTATCAAATTGAATCCAGGTTGACTGGCTCAAACTGCTTTGAGTTAATGTGGCTCCACTTACATTTGAGCCCGACTTCTTACCTTGTATAGTAATTGAACTTGCAAGCGATCCTGTTCCAGTCAAGGTGTAGAGATAAATTCCATTCAGCTTGAACGCTGAGCCGTCATTACTCGCTATTGTCAAAGAGGAAACCCCGCCACTTGTAGATAGTATGAGCATATTATCATCTCCTGATTGTCCCTGATTATTTTGTCCTCTTACAGAGACTGTACCCCCACCAGTTGCCGAAATATCCCAACCTGTAGAATAAACATCTGAGGCACTGGCACTTCCTGAACCTGAAGCCTGTGTATCTGAAGCCACTGTTGTAATGTCATTGAAAGTTGTTGTTCCAATTACAGGCGCACCAAACTCAGAGTTTATATTACTCGGGGTTGAATTTGACAAAAAGAAAATAGCAGAAAATGCTGAAACGAGAATGTGAAAGGTTTTGAATTGCATGGTTGAAAGACTGAATTTTAATTATTCACAAGATGTGCACTAATTCTATCAATATCAATCGTGAAATATCGTAGTGCGTAAAAACCCGTGTTTTTACGTAAAAAAAAAGTGCTCCATTCGAACACTTTTTTTTATTTCTCTATTGAGAATTAGTTTCTAGAGGGGTATATCCCTTGCATACATACTATCCAGTTTACAGTCAAAAAAGGCTTCATATTATTAACTGGTTGACCTCCTCCGGTTGGGGATAATGACAGACCCGAAACCTGAACAGCAAGTCCTGATGTATCTAATGTAACTGCTCTTGAATTTAATGTAGACCCATCGGGTGTTGATTCATATAAGCCAATTGAGCCAGATTCAAAACCCAGATAGTTGTCTGCGGGGTTAGAACTGCTACCAGAGGTATTGTTTACATGCATAGTTGCAGTAGCAGAACCACTTACTCCTGTTACGCCTCCCCCTGTTACGAAGTGAGTGTGTACAGCCATCTGATTAGCAGTAATAGTGTTGGTTTCGCTACCACTCCTTTCCCCGAGTTTTCGTGTTGTTAAGCCTGGCCCAGTTCCTTCACCGATCGGAATTCGGCCACGTAAATCCGGGAGTGCAAATGTGGTTCGGCCATCTCCACCATAAGTTGTTCCAATTATTGAAAAGAGTGCAGTATTAGTGCTAATTGCCAATAATTGACCCTGACAAAGAGCCCATGATCTTGGGGCAAAATTTCCACCAAAGCCCCTTATTTCTCCTATCGTTCCATTCATAATTCTTGCCTTTTAAATGAAACTAATTTCTGGATGGAAATAGACCCATAAGGCAAATCACCCAATGGATTACTAAATAAGGTTGCATATTATTTATAGCCGTAGAAGCGCCTGTATTACTTATGGCTATGCCCGATACATTTACAGCTAACCCAGAGGTATCAACGGTTACTGCACCAGCAGCAAGTGTAGATCCATCAGACGTGGATTCATAAAGCCCTATACTTCCCGACTCAAACCCCAAATAGTTCCCAGAAGGGTTTGATGAACTGCCAGCACTATCGTTGACGTTAACAATTGCCGTTGCTGTTCCCAAAACAGGCATTACTCCTCCTCCAACTACAGTATGAGTATGAGATGGCAACTGGTTTGAAGTCAGATAATTGTACTCAGCACCAGACCTTTGCCCTAAAGGGCGAGGTGTTAAACCGGGGCCTGTCCCTTCACTGATCGGTGCTCTACCACGAAGATCCGGCAAAGCAAACGTAGTGCGTCCATCGCCTCCATATGTGGTTCCAAGAATTGAAAAAAGAGCTTGATTTTGGCTAATTGACATTAATTGCCCATTACAAAAAGCCCATGCTCTGGGGGCAAAATTACCCGCGAATCCACGGATTTCTCCTATAGTTCCTTCCATAGTGTTTTGATTGATTTTTGGTGTGAGAATAAATTTGTGTAATGCATAAGAAATTGTGCGTGTGATTTAAAATCTTGAGAAGTTAATAAAAATATTAGAACTCAGTAAATTCTTCCAGAATTAATTACACCAAGTTAGCTTATGAACTTGTGTCCTGCGGTGAAGCCAAGGTTGAAAAGTTTTATTCCAGATAAGTATCCTTCAGCAGTTTGCACTACGGTAACTCTCAAGTATTCTTTGTTCAGGCAAGCTACTACCAAACCATACACTACATCGGCATGAACAATTTGACCTGGCTCTGCCTCAACTGAAGCTTCCATATTAACCGGTGTTACCTCCAATATTCTCATTTCAAAACCAGCAATACTGGTGTTGGCACCTGAATATTTAGGGTTCGTTGCGTTTACTAACCACTCTATTTCTTCCGCAGTTTGTTCGTTCCAGCGAATCGTAAGGTCTTGAATTTTAGGTGGCTTATCATATTGAGCTTCTGAAAAATCCAACTCTGTGAGTTCATCAGCGGGAATCCGAAGCTTAGTAAATAGCTGATCAATTAATGGCGGCACCATTTCTCCAAGGCGCTTGCAATGCAGCCCATAGTTTTCTCCGGGGATTATTCTGAGCTCCTGTTTGAGTAGAAAAGGACCCTCATCTATTTTTTCATTCATCAGATGGATGGTTACTCCTCCTAATTCTTCCCTGTTTTTGAGCTGCCAGAAGATAGGATCTGAACCTTTGTATTTGGGAAGAAGTCCAAAATGGAAGTTGACAAAAGCATTGGGCAACGCGGAAAGTAAATCTGTTGGGATTATCCAGGGAAAAGTAAGCACCCAAACATAGTCTACCTCGTTTTTATTAATAAAGTCCTTTAAAACTTCCACCCAACTTTGTCTTTCTAATTCCAAAAGACTTGTATCCTTTAAGCCCAATGATTTCAACGCAGGCGTCAACTTTGACTTATTCTTTTTGAGGATTCCTACACCAGCCAGATTCCCAGACTCATTCAGGGACTGAATAGTATTTATCGATAAAATATCCGAATTGGTTAGAACAATTACTTTCATATTATACAGCCAGGTAAGAATTCATCCAGGCACTCGAAATGGCATCTCTGGATTGTTTGATTTTTGGATCATCCTTTAACTCTAACTCCATAGATTCAATAACTTCAGATTTTATCTTGTTACCTTCAGAAATCGAGTGTTTTACTAGGTCTACCTCTTGAATTATCCTTGGAACCTGTGTTGATTGAAACTCTTTGGATTTATCCAGTTTTTTAAATACTTCATTCAATACTTGTGGAGTAACTTTACTTCCTCCTGCCAAAATGGCCTCACCAATTGCTTTGCCTGATCTTTCACCCATCTGAGTGAAGGTATTCTCCCACAGCCAATCCTTGTCCACTTCTCCGGTTTTAACAGTTGAAATCAACTCTAAACCTGCCAAATCTCTCTCCCCCATCAGCATAAGGAATGGTAACCCAATCAGCTTTACTTTCTTATGGAGACCTCTGGAATGAAATTCTTCCAAAAAGATGGTAGCCTCTTCACCACAGAAAAGAGGGAAAACAAAGTCATATTCCTCCATATTTATCACATCGAATGCCCCTTCGACTTCGGACAGCTTTCCCGGTTGAGGCATAGGTAAAAGCCTGAGGTCATGCTCAAAATCTTCATATTCAGACATCAACCCAAGTTGAAAGGAAGGTAAGAAGGCATAGCCTCCATCAAACATGGAACCCAATATCAGTCCCTTTTTACCCAGTTTTTTAGCTGCATACCTGCCCATCAACCAACTATGTTGCCACAGGTGTGAGGAATTAATAAGCAAATAGTCATTGTACCCCGTTGTGCGAATCAGGTGTTCACCGAGGTTATTCATAATCATAGGAGTTTGTCTCTTTTCAAACCTATCAACAAACCCTTCCATTGCTCTGGAGGAAACCAGTCCGGTTACAAAATCAACGTCATGATAACCAAAAAACTGGTCAAGTGCTTTTTCAATGAGAACTGGATTTCCCTGACCTATCATTTCTGTGATGAACTCAATTTCAAAATCAGAGCCTTCCAGTTTCTCTTTTATTGCTTTTTTGAACGATCTGTCAAACTGCTTGCCCATGGGTAAAATACCAGAGGTCGGAATAAGAATTCCTATAGAGATTTCCTTCATAGTTGGTTTTGTAATTAATAAATGAGTGTTTACAATTCAGCCCACATACGTACCAAGTTACTGTATACTTGCTGAAGCACAAGCTTTGCATCCGCGTCAGACTCTTGGAGATGATGTATTACTTGATTCACCTGATCAATGACTTCTCTTTGCTGTACATCCCGAACCGCACTTTGCATCCAGGTTACCACAGCGAGTCGTTTCCCTTTTGTAACCGGTAAAACCTGATGCAAACGAGTGGTTGGATAGATAACCGCTGAGCCAGCCTTTAATTTGAAATGTTCTTTCCCGGTTTCAGTAATTACTTCCAGTTCGCCACCTTCGTAACTATCTGGATCTGACAAAAAAAGTGTCATTCCAACATCCGTCCTTATGGTGAACTGGTTACCCATTAAAGGACTGTCTACATGCATTCCATAATGCATTCCTGGTTCATATTGGCTTATAAGTGGCGGCAGAATAGCCTTTGGTAGAATGGCAGATTGCATCCTTTTACATCTGGACAAGGCCCGCATAACGATTTGACCTATCTGTTGTGCCTGAAAATTATTCTCGGCACTGATTTGCAAGTTTTGCTTGACTTTCGCAGCACTGTCTTTCGCTGTAATTCTGCCGTCAGAAAAACCAGCTTCACCAATCAGGTGCAATATTCCTGATAGTTCATTGGTATCAATAAGTTGATCAAGGATAAGATAATTGCCTGTGTTTATGGACATAGAATTGAATGAGTTAAAATTCTTATGTAGTGCAGCCAAGATTTGTTCGTAATGAATCTTGTGCTTTCAGAAGCTAAGTTTACAAAAACTCAATACAATCCTACCAGCCTTCATTAATTAATATTAGTTTCAGCTACTCAAAATTATAATTCTATGAACACCACAAGTGATCAATCTCCACTGGAGAGAGCGCAAGCACTTCAGCAAAGGGGAGATTTGGTTAATGCAGAAAAATTCTATCAGCAAGCATTAGATCAAGACCCTGACTCAGTTAAGGCAATTTCCAATCTGGCCATGCTTCAACTCATGAAGGGCGACTACCAGAGTGCCATCTCCAATTGGCAGAAAGCACTAACTCTGGACCCAAAAGATCTTGAAAGCCTGACTAACCTGGGCTTTATTTACTCGCAATACGGAGATTACAAAGGAGCACTAACCCATCTGGAGGCAGCCAATAAAGTTGCTCCGGAGAGGGATGATATAAGTCTACAGATTTCCCAGATTCGGGCACATTTAGGAGATACTAATGGCGCCAAATCAATTCTTAAGCCCATATTGAACAGTGAACCCCTTAGCCATAATGCTTATCTGATGTTTGCTCAACTGGAGTTGATTGGTGGTAATGTGCAAGAAGCTAAATCTACCTTGGAAGAACTTCTTGAAAAGGATCCCAGCCTTCCCGAAGGTATGATAAACCTTGCATCAATTTATGAGATGGAAGGCAAGGCAGATAAGGCCAGAATGTATTATCAGCAGGCTGTCGATCGGGCACCATTTCATTTTCAGGCCCAAATGGAATTGGGTCGTTTTCTGAGCAATATTGGAGAAATGACCAGTGCTTTGAACTGCCTAAATAAGGCTACCGAAATTCAACCGGACGATTGGGCAGTACATGTGCACCTAGGAAATACCTATCAGGAAACAGGTGATTTCGATAGAGCCATTTCATCATACAAAAAAGCACTTCGTATTAATCCAGGTGATTTAGGTACCCGCCAAAACCTGAGCAGGGTTACATCCAGATTTGTACCACCCTGGCATTTGAAAATGTTGGCAGACCATGAAAGGAATAATGCCTTCGAGCAGGCCATTAAAGAGGCTATGGATGAAAATTCTGTTGCTTTGGATATCGGAACCGGATCTGGACTATTGTCTATGATGTCGGTAAGGCATGGAGCTGAAAAAGTCTATGCCTGTGAGCAATCCAAATATATAGCCGATGCTGCCAGAGAGAATTTTGCAAAGAACAAGATGGATAACAAAATTCAGCTATTTCATTCAAAATCAACTCAATTAACTGGTGATGAGCTAGAACCCAAAGCCAATATTATTGTGGCCGAGATATTCGATTCAGGGCTTTTGGGGGAGCATGCCATCCCATCTTTCAGACATGCTCTTCTTAATCTTTGTACCGAAAATGCCAGGGTAGTTCCTAAAGCTGCAGAAGTGAAAGGTAAGCTTTTACATGCACCAAAATCCGGGTCAGTTAACCCTATTAAAGAAATATCGGGTTTCGATCTGTCTGCATTCGATCAGTTTAGAGTCCCCGAAGAATACATCACTCAAAATCTCTCAGAGATTACTCATGAATTCTGCTCCGATGAATTCAAAATACTCGATGTCGATTTTGAGAACCTCTGGCCCGCTCTGGCCCCAAACCAATGTAGAAGGTTTGATGTTAGCATTCCAATTAACTCTGAAAAACCAATTCATGGCATTGCTTTCTGGTTTACCTTATTCATGAATGACCATATCACTTTGAGTAGCGCTCCGGGAAGAGGGGATAATCACTGGGGACAGGCTGTCTCATTTTTTAACGAACCAATCTCGGGCAAAGCGGGACAAAAACTAAAAGTGACCGTCAACTATACAGACATAAAAATCTGGTTTGAAGATCCCCAAATCGCTTAAGTATGAATGGGAAATTAGCTTTCAATCCTCCTCAACTCACTCAGTATATGGATGCTTGCTGGATTGAGAATTTCTTCTCATCAGAAGAAATCAAGCAGATTTTGTCAACCTTTGAGGCTAGTGAAAAAAGTGATGCAGAGGTCGCCCATGAGCGTTCAAATCAGCCAGAACTGAGAAAGTCAACAGTTACTTTTATTCAACCAGATGATGAGCACCATGCCCCCCTGATTCATAAACTTGCTCAATTGGCTATTCAAATCAACCAGCAACGATATGGATTCGATTTATCAGGCATTTACGAACCACTTCAGATTGCTCAATATAGCGTTGAAGATTTCTTCGATTGGCATACTGATTTTAGCAATGGACTTGCTTCCAATCGCAAATTGAGCCTCAGTGTTCAGCTCTCAGACTCATACGAATATGAAGGAGGGCATCTTCAGTTTCAAATCAATCAAAATCAAGTGAATGCTCCTAAAAG
>Ga0114899_1001794_pt1 | contig 12122 bp, 7 predicted proteins | sample MalvireepMed_215_FD_83497 | JGI IMG/M metagenome (GOLD analysis project Ga0114899, IMG submission 83497) | Marine viral communities from the Global Malaspina Expedition - Malaspina viral metaG DeepMed_215 | ecosystem: Environmental > Aquatic > Marine > Oceanic | place: Mediterranean Sea... | reverse complement strand
ATGAAGTATCTTAGCCGTACATCGGAACCAGGCTTATCTGCCTGTTGGTGATATTTAGCACGACGTGCTTGAGGATCAGTATCTAAATAGTTGTAATACATTTGTTCATAGAACGGAGCTGCTCCTCTTGCCTCTGCGCCAACATCAGACATCTTCATGTACTCTAACGGGATACTCCAATACTTATCCTCTAACACCTTAAAATCTTTTATCCTTTGATCCTCCGCTGATCCAGGGGACACTCTTCTTTCGATATGCTCATCCATAAGCAGTTGATCTTCTGGCGATAAAGCTTCTCTCATCTCATCACGCAAACGATAATACTTAGGCATATCAGGATTGCCATCCTTATCAAACACCATGGAAGTCCCATAAAATGCAGCAGACAGTAGTGCACCTCGATGACGAGTATCTTCCATCGTGCCTATTCTTGTATTAAGAATATCGTACCATTGCTTTCTTGCCGCTGGATCTGTTTGTGTCTGTACTGCGTTAGGGTATTGATGAATAGCATTCTTAATGAACATTTGCACCGCAAGAGTTTGTTGTTTAGACAATTCTAACCATTGAGAAGGCAATATGGTTCCAGCTTGAAATTGGCTTTCATATTCATTGCGTACCTGGGTGTTGTTCTCCAAGAATATTTCCAACTCAGATCCAAAGCTTTCTGTCTCTTCTATGGATAATCCGGTTTCTCGTTCAGCACGAAGTTGCTTCTGCGCGTATGAAGCTCCTCCATAGTGGCGATAAAATCTATCTACTATCGAACCCACAAAAGGAACCTTGCTTATCCTTTGCTCTGCTTGCAGGGTTTTTTCTGCATCAAGTATTCTTTGTGCCATACTGATATTCATCCCTGGCTCTTTATCTGAGTCTCTAATGTCATCCCAGTATGGTTTCAAAAACCGATCACGCTGCTTGGAAATTGCCGACGGATTACCTTGAAATTGATCATTGATATTCATTAACTGAGCGGCTAGACCTTCTGCTTCAGGGTCTCCATCTTTATCAAACCAGCGTATAGCAGCATCTGCTCCAAGAACGAGATCTTCAAATACCCCTATTTTTAGAAGTTGATCTATTTTCATTGGAGACGCATTAAAAAACGACCCGATCCTCCTGGCTACTAAAGAGGTATTCTCATCATATTGATACTGGGCTTCTTTACGTTCTAGCAGAGGAGGAACAACCGGCCTGTCAGTAAAAGTATTATGATTTCTTACATAGGAAGAAACGATCTGTGCGGGCCATGAAGGATAAGCTAGTCCTTTAGAACCAACAAAGGAACTCACAGGACTTAATTCCTCTGCGTAAAACTTCAAGAACTCAGTTAAAGACTGAGGATTCTTTTTATCTATGGATTCAAGTACATAATCTAATGGTGCGCCTAGTAGTGCAAACTCTCTTAACGGAGCGAAGGTAATATAATTAGGGATTTTGTTTCCATTGTTATCACGCCTTTCTGAGGGAAGCATCACAGTTACAAGGCTATACTTCGCCCAATTAGGAACATCCTGATATTCCTCGAACTGACGGTTCCAGGTATATTGAGCTATTTTCATAGCTAAGAAACCAGCCAGAGAGAAACGTGCGGTCTTGGAATCCCGTGCCATTCTGGGTATTAGTAACGACCCTTGTACCGCAGGATTCAAGAACATGTAAAACGAGTTCAGGAAACGTACCGCTGTTCCAGCCCTGTTGAAGTCAACGGTAGATCGTCTGGCTGCTACGGCAGCAATTCGAGGAGTTGCCCCTCGTGCAAGTTCTGCTTCAAATACTGCTCTCCGTGGAGCCATTTCAATCCCATGAGAAATATTATTAATCGTCTTTAACATATTTGCTGGGTGAAGATATAATTGCCAGTCCTTGGCTCCTCTTATAACCAGTTGCTTATCTTTTTCTGCGGACCGAAGAGCCATTTGTGGAGTAACTCTGTGATGTCCAATATCTCCCCCCTCTCGCAGAAGCATGTCGCTGATCTTTTTATTAGGAGCCTTTAGAGCATCGAACCCCATGACTTGCCATGCTTCTTCACTTCCAGCAAGCCCCTCTACTGCATTGCGATATAGAGCACGGAAAACCTTATGAGGCAAAACACCCCTAGTCGCTGCTACCGTGAGGGAATCGAACATGAAGTTCCACGCCCAAAAGCCAACGTTATAGCTAACGAGTGCAGCTCTAGGAAGAGCCTGGATATATCGGCCAATATGTTCAGGTATAGATATATGTAGATCTTGAAGTTTGTTTGCAGCAGCTAATGCCTGTGGTGGAACATGATAGATTGTATTCTCGCCATGTACGAGCACGTGCATCTCTACAAGCCCAGCTTTGGGCTTCGTATGCTCATATTTAGTTATTATTTCACCTGACTTCAGTTGGGTTTCCTTTGGGAAAGGTACGGATTTTTTAATTTCTTTTGCCCATTCAGGGTTCTCACGCAACGCTGCTATCAGCACCAGCTTTGCTTGATTGTGGCTTCTGGCTAATTGACCCTTAGCTAAAGCTAATTTAATGACCTCACTAGCTCCCATTAGACTTTCTTCTGGATCAGCACCGTATTTTGACAACCAATTTAGCCCAGTCCGACTATTGCTAGCTCGATTATCTGTAATCAATCCACTTAACGCAGGAGCAATTTCTCTTTCCACATACCTGGTAGGTATATACCAGGGATACTTTTTCCTTAATAACTGGGATAATTCCCATGGCACGATATTAGCCACAACACCCTCTCGCAATTCATCAGCATATGTATTGCGATAGATCAATGCCGCGTTATGTAAGCGTTGGAACTCATCAACGCCAAGGTCATTTTCGATAGTTATCAGCATTCTCTGAATTTCTTTTTTGGGCATAGTCCATTGTTCAGCCCAAGCTTGAAGTTCCTTATTTTTCTGTGCGAGGTTCTTCCCTGTTAATGGTTTTTTCCCTTGCTCTATTAACAATCCTTGAGACTCTTCAAGAGCTTCACTAATAAGGGATGCTCGTTTTGCATCAAGGGATTCAGTAACGCCAGACACGTATCTCTCAGGATGCATCTCGATAACATCTAACTGATGACGGAGAAACAGATATGTGTCTAGTTGTGCTGGAGCAAGGTTTTTACCAAGTATTTTTTTTGATCGGTCAATGGCCTCACTAGCTTTTCTCATAGCCCAACTAACTTTAGAATTAGCTAGTGTCCATGCAGTTTCGGTATCGATATTTGGAAGGAAATGCTTGTCACCAACCGTTTCCATCCAATGTTGCTTGGCCTCTGAACCAATCCTGTTAACCCATGCGTTTCGATCTGTAAGTAAAGTCTCAGCAGTCCTTTTAATATCGACTACTCGTTCTTTTATCGGAGTAGGTATTTTTTCCACACTTTGATTAAATTGCGTAGCTATTTTATGGACTGTGGGGTCTGAAAATTCACGAGCAATATTAGGCAGTTTTCGCCCTTTGCCGTATAATTTTCTCAAGGTCTTCAGGGTACTCTTACCCGCTTTACCGTAGATCGCTCCTCCTCGCACAAGCGGGACCATCTCTGGTCCAAAGAAAAATAAAGCGTCCCAGTCACTATTCCCGAAGTCGCCAGCCCCCAAGGTTGCTACGTCGCCCAAAATCTGGCCGAATTCCTGCCCTGCATTTTCAGCTTTATGTTCTGGTTCGTCCTCTTTTCCGAATACGTTTTGTACTTTCTGCTTAAATCCTGTACCAACATTTCCAAAAAATCCCAAAACATCTTCCACTCCCTCGCCTATATTGTCAGCAAGATCATCAATTTGTGCATACCACTGAGGAGCATTGATTCCTATTTCTCCTAGCCCAGACACCTCACCTGAGACCAGGTTAGTTGGCAAGGCGCGATTTGGATCAACTTCAATTTCAAACCCTTTGAATGTAGGAGTAAGGTTAAGCTCTTCTTTTTCTTGTTCTATAATAGGATTTAAGTCTCTAGGTCGGCTTGGAGAAATATCTTCTGGAGAAAGTCCCTGATCTGATAGCCACTGAGCTTCTATCTGGTCTGCCATGCCTGGGTTATTCCACATTTCGACGACCAGATCTTCCCAGGGAAGTACAAAAGGAACTTCAGTCTCCTCTAGCTCCTTTTCCTTTCTTTTTTCAATGTCTAGCCTATTGTAGGAGTCCCTAATTGCATCCTGTTGTTCCTTAGAAAGATCCTGTCCAAGTACACGAGATGCTATTTGATTGGCAGAATACATGAATCCACCCCTTGATCCTAAATCACGAGTGTCTGGATCTTGATGAAACGGGGACCCTGTAATCATTGATAAGGCAGGAGACTTAGCAGAAGGTTTCTCATTCCTGTAATTCACATAGTCCTGTTTTTGTCTATCGGTAAAATTAATTTGCAATGCATTTGAAATGGCATCTAATTCCAGGGGATCTGTAGTGAAAACAACATCCTGACTTGGTTCTTGAACCGCTACTGGTTCTTGAACCGCCACTGTCTGTTTACCCTTTACAGCACCTATAAGGTTATTACGTCTTTTGTTTTCTTCAGGTGAACCCATTATGTAGTCCTAAATCTAGGCCGACTACGTAGTATACTTCTACGTTCTGCCTCTTCTTTAGCTTCTGCTTGCTCCATAAATTCTGTGTATCCCGGCGTTTGCTCCCACTCAGTTCGGAACTGATCTTTTTGCTCACGAATGTAATCTTCTACCTTAAAAGGATCTTTGACCATTTGCCCACTTTGATAGGAAAGGTAATCCCTTGCAGTATCAGCATCCCATGCCCTCGATGCGTGTTGAGTTATATTGCCTTCGGCATCTCTGATTTCTGGCATAGCCTCACGAGGGTTGGTCATGTGTTGCATCTCAAGCCCTTTAGCTTCTTCCCTGAAAGCATCCTGCCGTTCTCTCAGACGCTCTCTAGAGTAATCTTCAAATTCCTGAGCGAATCCCTTTGCCCCCACCTTTGACTGCACGAACCTGTGAAAGTAAGGGTCATCTTCTGATATGTCTTTCATAGCCTGAGATAGAGTTGAAGGATCTCCAAAGTCGAAATCCATCTGCGCCTCTAACGGAATACCTGCTAACGAAAATTCAGCGAGGGTACCAAACCCAGGAAGGGATTTAACATCAACCCCGGTATCCTGAAGAGCCTGAGCAAAATTAGGATCGAACGTTGGAGTCTTGCTAGGGTCCATCTGCATAGCAAAGTCTTTGGCGTTTAGCATATATGGCTTGATATCATCACTGAACAGAGGATGAGGAATGTATTTACTTTCTATCCATGCATCAATTACGTCCGAGAAAGACAAGCCTGAAGGTGTATCTCTTTGCTCTGGAGGAAGGTACCCTGGTCCCTCCAATTGTTCGCCAAGCCCAGTGACTGTGTCTATCCTTCTTTTCTGAAGGCCCATAGAAAACGGGGTAGGGCTACCTACCAACTCGTTCATAAGTTCGTTTATATCGCTGTAGGGATTTGCCGACTCAGCTCGTTTGATGGCCTCTTCGAGTCGTGGTATTACGTTATCTCGTAAGCTATCTTGAAAAGCCCCGCCAGTTCCTGCCATACCTATTCCTACTGACCCTAAAGCTCCTTCAAGATCGTTAAGAACAGTTCTATTTTTGACTAATTGCTCTAATACATCAGGAGTTAATATCTCGTCTAATACATCCAATCTCTGAGCTTGTGCAAGCTGACGTGAGATATCGTTTGCTGCCGTATCGCTGATATCTTCGATTCCCACTCCGAATGGAGCCAGGTATTCTTTTAGCCTGTTTCTAGCTTTGGCAACGGTACTGAGACTACCGACTTCCGATTGGGTTTGTTTCTCAATAATGTAATTGTCTAAATCTCGATTGAAGTTATCTGCTTTGTCCCCAATAAGCTGCGTTGCCTGGACAAATGCATATTGATCTCTTTCTTCTGGCGTTAAACTTAACCATGCAGATTCTATCTCAGCAGCATATTGGTTCCGAATGTGTTCTGCTGCGCTGGAATAATCGCCCTCATAAGCATCTGGGTTGGTAGTAATGCCAGATAAAGATAAAAGATACTCTACGCCCTTCTTAAATCTATTTGCTGCATCGCCTTGAATCTTATTGACAAACGTATAATATTTCTCTTCACGAAGAAGCTCTTCTGAGGTTTTCCCATAAGATCCATATTTACTACCTGCTCCTCCTATAATTATTCCGTCTGCCTGCTCAGATTTGATGTCTTGCGACACCTTATATTCAAACGAAGCTGAACGCCCCGGAGCAACATCCTTCCCTGCCTCGTTCGAGATAATAGCCATATTTTGTTTTGTCGAATTTATCCATTTAATAGCTTGGATAGTCTCCTCAATATCTTGCTCTGTCGCGACATCTCTTACTAGGACTTCCCCGGTTCTTCCATAATATGTCATTGTATTAAATTGCTCTTGAGTTATGATGCCGTTATCAAGTTGAGCACTTGCAATATCATAAATTTTATGCCCTTCTAGCGGAGATCCGGGGAAGGTCTCAATATCTTTAGTATGGCGTTCTACGATATTGATGTCCATGGGACTTAGATAATCATCTTCGGCATAACGGTCTGTATAAAGGCTTTGCGTTCCTGTTTGAAATCGCGGTTCTAAAAGTACACCTGTTACATCTGAGAATTTCCTGGATAGGTCTCTTGGATTTAAGTCATTCAGGGGATACATATCTAATACAATTTCAATCACCTTATCTTCTGCGACTTTGCTGTCAAACAGAGGGATATTTTGTGTTATTTGTGTACCCTGATTCAATGCTTGGTTTTTCTCTGCAATATCTCTATCTAATTCCTCGGCCCTCCGAGCATCTTCATCATTAATCTCGGTTTTATTACGAATCTGGTCCCTTTCATATATCCACCCTCCGATCAAGTGCTCAAGTCCAGTAACATCTTCGTCTGTGAGTTTGTCTGTTGCGCCTTGGAGGTAATTGATCCTGTCTGTTATTCGATCAAGCTCCTTAACCATCGACTCATGCCATTCTTGCCAAGACTCTATGCTTCCGAATATGTGCTGTACTAAAACGGACCTGGTGTAATCGTCCAGATCTGAGGGGCCAATCTGAAACGCACCTTTGAAGATTTTCCTGTCAGGACGTGCAGGTTCAGGGATAGAATACAATTCTTCGAATTGATCAAGTTCTTCTAGAATTTCACCGTCTGAATCTCTCAGCAATAGATTCAGGAAGTTAGTGAGATGATCTTTTCTACTGATTCCTTGAGGGATATTTCTAGGAGCGTCGGTATCTACTATGAAATTCTGTTGTCCCATTTACCGGCCTTGAAGACGTTCAGGTTTGATTGTTGCCCTTTGATTAGGGCCTCGTATATGTTCAGGCTTAATCCCTAGTTGCCGATACAGTTGAGCAATAGGATCGTTAGCCTTATCTGAGGCAGTCATTCTTTTTTCTCCGAGCTTCAGCCCCTTATGTTCTGTACGGGTTTCGTTAATGCGTGATGCAACTCGGTCAATAACTCTGTCGAAACGGTTTTTAGATGCCATTGAGTGGAATCCCCCTTGGCAGCGATGCCTCTCCTGTCACTCCCTGAGCCTCTGGAAGAGGTCCCGGTGGTGATTGAGGTGTAGCTGCAAATGCCTCTTGTGCTCTTTGTAGTTCGGTAGCGGCTTGCTCCTCGAAGAAAGAGGTTATCTCCTGACCAAGTCCCAATCGTTGCGCTGCTTTGAGAGCAAGGAGGGACTGTGTCACGGGATGATTCAAGACCAGCTCATCATCAAGTCTTTCCTGTTCCTGAGCTTCGTTTTCAAATCTTCCGTATCTCTCTCTCCATGTACGTTTGCTGATGAACCCTCCTTCGGCCTGTCTCTGTCCAGCGTCAGCTTGCTGTAGAGCAAGGAACGGGTCAATAGACTCAAACGTGACCTGTACGTTGAACTTGCCGTCAATATCGCTTGGCTTCAGAGTTTTGGCTCCAACCCGAATGGGCTGTTTCTTTAGCCAGACAAGCTTCAGGATTCTTCGTGCGGCCTCCGTTGCCATAGTTTCCATAGCTTTAGCAGGCAGGTTATAACGTCGCATGGCAGCACGAGACATCATGACCTGCTGACCGACGGTATCTACGCCAGCTTCTCTTCTTCCGCTCAACAATCTCGTGTTGGTCGCAATCTCGATGTCCTCAGAGACTTCCTGAAGTCCGTCACGCATCCATCTTTCGACGGGAGGAACGGGCATAATCCAGTAATCACCAGATTGCCCCGGCAGCATGTCGCCACTTTCTATTCTTCGTAACGCATCTGCTGGGTCCTGTGTCGTCCCCATAGGGCGAAAATAAGCAAGCATGGACAGGAAGTGCTCACCTGACTTTTTCTGTGCCTCTATGCGAATGGACTCCCGAACATGCTCTAGCAGACCTACTGCCTGATACTGAGGGTCAGTGCCGTTTTTACTGGCAGGGCGGTGACCGAATCCGCTAAAGACCTGTATCCACGGGGTCATGCCCATCGGGTTTTTCTCGTCGTAGAGATGCTGGCCGCCTTTAATCTTCAGAGAATGCCAGTCTGCGTTCCAGTAATCTATTACCGTCACCAGATCGTAGGGGTTTTTATCCTTCAGAAGCGCGATGTCGAGAACCTCTGCGTTTACTCGTCCCTGACTGACTTTTTTATGCGTGAGATCCTGAAGGTCCTTCACGAACAAATCGTAAGTTTTGATCCCTTCTTTTGGCATAACGTCCTGGGGATCTAACAGCACCGTGGACGGCTGAAGCATGTCAATGCAAATAGGGTTGATCGTGGCTATCAGAACCTCGTATTCCTTTTCTCTGGCCCGTAAAGCCTCGTCTGACTCCCCCTGCTTCCTTCTTGGCCTGGCAGGACGGCCCTCTATGTCCCACCGCACCTCTAGCACCGTATATCCGTACTGAAGAAGGTTTCGTCCTCCCTGGCTCCAGGTAAGCTCATCGGCTGCGTTCATCAGCGTTTGTGTCAGAGCCGGTTCCAAATCAGACGCTCGTTTGACGTGGATATCGCCGTCACCGGGGGGATCACGATGAACTCGTGGGGTATAGGACAACTGGGTATAAGTGGCAAGATCGATAATCCGAGCCGGTGTTGGAGGGCGATAGTGGGGACGGGTGGCATGTTGCTGCCGTGTCCAGACAGGATAATCCCGTTGAACGAACTTATCTATGTCGGTCCACTTTGCCTTAGTATCGCGCCATATACCTTCTAAATGGGTATGTAGCTTTTCGATTTCAGAGCTTACTGGAGAGGATGTAGAGGGCATGGTTTGAAACTCCGCACTGAATTATACCTAAAACATTCTTAACGTTTGTGTACCTGGGACATACGGGTCGTGAAACTTAGCAAATGATCGCATTTGCCATGCGATCGCGGTAGACATTACGTGATCGTCATAAGCTCCGCTTTGAGATCCGGGCCTACCTTTTTCGTCTCGTATGAAAGTAAGCATTTCGTTCACCAGAGCCGAGCACCGTGGTCGTAACGCTAGATTTCTGACTGCCTGTTCAAGCTCTCCTAGCATGATTGGCCTGGTTTTAGAGTCTGTTTGCCATCCAGGGGAGATTGGGTTGCTCGATGCCCAGTCCTTAAAGAACATACGGTTTTTATATCCGAGTTCTTCTACCTTGTTGACTACGTTAATGCCTTCCCCGTTACGTTCGAGTCCGACGTATGCGTCATTATATTCTTTCATTAGCTTGAACGATTCCAGTGCCATCTCATCTTCTGGAATGCGTCCGTGTATTTCCGCTACCTGCTCCATAGTTTGCCAGTCCCATATGGTCAGGCAGTCATATGCGCCGGTTTCCCCCCATGCCAGATCTCCACCTGCGATATATTTCCCTGCCACGACTGCGGGTTTCCATATTTTGACCGCTCCGCCGAGCCTTGTTTCTCTTGGCTCTTCGCAGTCATTGAGGAAGTCCTTTAATCTATCCACCATGAAGAACGAAGTTCCCCCAACTATTATGAACTGTCCTTCTATTTCCTGTAATGCGAAGTCGTCAGGATAGGATTCCTCTAGATTTTTGACAAACTCCGGTGGTAAAAACGGATTATCTCGTGAGGACACGATGGCAGACCAGTAATCGGGCCTGATTTCCTTTGCGAACTCGATATAAACCCAGTTAAACCCCTTGGGAGTCGTAGTTAACCAGCCTTTATGGGGGTATCCCTGCTGCCTGAGCCTACCCTGAAGAATGCGGAACGACTCATGCGGACTCATTGCCGCCTCATCCATGTAAAACCACGCCAGGTTGGGACCTCTGAGAGTGTCAGGATCGTCTGTGGACCTAAACAGAATCTCAGAACCGTTGTAATAACGCAGTGTTTCATCCCGTTTGTTATAACGGAACGAGCCAGGAGGAAGGACGTTAAAAAAAGTACGAAGAGTGGAGTCCGAGAGCATTCGATAGGTTGGAGCGGTAACCATCCCCAGGCTATTTGGGTAACGGTTCATGTACTCCATCGCCTTTATGACGCCACCCTCGGTTTTACCCGATCCCACTCCCCCTATAAATGCCGAGTAAGTAGATTCAGAGAGTATAAATTCCCACTGCTTAGGAAACGCCTGTATGTTGATCTTTGATTTTGGAGGGACTGCGACTGGCATCAGCATCTTCTCCAAAGATTAGATAACATCAGCGTCTTCTTTTTTTGGCTTTCCTGGCCCTTACTCGACTGCCTGTGCAGCTTTTATCACGGCACGGAGATCCGATCTGGTTCGACATATATCGGTGCTGATGAGGCTTCTCAGACTGATCTTCGAGCACCTCTGCGAGAACGTCTTCGGGAATATCCTCGTAGTCGATTTCTTCTTCGTAACCGTTTCGGTCCTGCTCCTCGATCAATTCTTCTAGAATTTCGGCCTCGTCTTTTGTGAGATATGAAACGAGGTCACCGTGCTTTTCTTCTAATGCCGCCAGTTTATCTCTCAGGGACTCCGGTAGTTGAGATCCCGTCGTTTTTGCGATTCCAAAGCCAGGGCAGTAGCAAACTACGGTATCGTCATCTGTCCATTCGCCCTTGATCTCCCACGGATTGTCACCGTTATGAGCTTCATGCTCCTCGATATGATGACGTTGATGAGCGTCTACCGCTGCTTGTTTTTCCTTTTTCCCCTCAGAGTGGGGTGTTTGCACGAAATCCCTGCTGATGCTCAACCCACAACTAAAAAGATAGATCTTCCACGACCATACCCACTCACTCTCGCAATCGAGACCCTCTTCCATTGCCGCAAGAAAAGTCTCTTTTTTATCCAGAGCAACCATAAATCAGTACCCTCTTCTACGAGATCTATCGAATGGCGACAGTCGTTTCGACCCTGGAGTACGCCTGTCTGGGAATGGTGCCAGAGGTCGCATTGGTCGTACCGTTCTAGGAGGCACTACCATAGGATCGGTGGCAGCGTAAGTAGAACCACGAGGAATAGAGCGGTTAATATTTCGCATGGCCTGAACTAACTTCTCTGCCGTAGTTTTAACCCTTCTGACCCTGCCATTAGTTCTGTTTCTACGCTTTGAATTAACTCTCGATCTCGATCTAGGCATAACTACCTTACCCCCCGTTCACCTGTCTTTCGTTTTGATCCACCCGTCCACCAAATCATTTTTTTAACTCTGGAAGCCCGCCTCGATGACTTCAGTGCCATGCTTTTTGACTTTGCAGGTCGGTCCCTAATCGGCTTCACTGCCTTACTAACAGACTTACGCTGTGTGACGATTCCAGCCAGTTTCCCTGGACTCAGAGATTGCGTACCTAAGCCCCTCTTCCATAATTTCCGCATAGCTCGCGTCTTAGCCCTACCCTTAGATGCCTTTGGCTTCCCATTCCCGTAAGTTCCCCTAGGCATAACTATCTCCTAATACCTAACATAAACACTAAAAGATAAGATCACCCCCCTAATATCCCATAAACCTCACCCGATTAAAGCACAACTCCATACTCAAGAGCAAACTGAAACATGGTGTGTGTTGTGTTGATAGGATTATATATATATAGGGGATGGGTCCCTCGCACGCGGGTGCGCCTGGGCGCGCACATACGCGCTCTCTCACTAGGGACTCCTGCCGTTTTTCGGAATCGATCCCCTGCCCTACCCTTGAGTCGTGCCGTGTAGGTCCAGCTCGCAACCAATGCTCGCCTACCCTACCCTACCCGCCATCCT
>Ga0114899_1001792_pt1 | contig 12125 bp, 5 predicted proteins | sample MalvireepMed_215_FD_83497 | JGI IMG/M metagenome (GOLD analysis project Ga0114899, IMG submission 83497) | Marine viral communities from the Global Malaspina Expedition - Malaspina viral metaG DeepMed_215 | ecosystem: Environmental > Aquatic > Marine > Oceanic | place: Mediterranean Sea... | reverse complement strand
GAACAACATAATTTTAAAAATAGTTTTTAAAATTAACACTTTTGATACGGGCTTGACGTTAACTAAAGTTAACAAATGTCAGGTTTGTGATAGTGAATTAAGTACGAACGTTGTGAAAATAATAGTTGTTTTAAGTTTTTGTTGAGCACTAATAGTCAATTTCGCCGTATCAAGAATTGATTGTTAAGCATGAAAAGCTAACTGAGGAGCCCAGATGGCATATTCATATACTGAGAAAAAACGAATCCGTAAGGATTTTGGTCTAAACAAAAGAGTACTCGATGTCCCGTATTTGCTTGCAATACAGTTAGACTCGTATCGTTCTTTTTTGAATGAAGAAAATATTATTGACTCAGGTTTAGAGAAAGCCTTTAAGTCAGTATTTCCTATCAGCAGTTATTCTGGATCAGCTGCATTAGAATACATGAGTTACTCTTTAGGTGAGCCAGTATTTGATGTAAAAGAATGCCAAATTCGTAGCGTGACTTATTCAGCCTCTCTGAAAGTTAAAATCAGATTGGTGATCTATGATAAAGAAAACAAAAATAAAACAGTAAAAGAAGTTCGTGAACAAGAAGTCTATATGGGTGAAATGCCATTGATGACTGATAACGGAACTTTTGTTATTAACGGTACAGAGCGTGTAATCGTTTCTCAATTACACCGTAGTCCGGGCGTATTCTTCGACTCAGATAAAGGTAAAACACATTCATCGGGTAAGTTCTTATATAACGCTCGCGTAATTCCTTACCGTGGCTCTTGGTTAGATTTCGAATTTGACCCAAAAGATTGTTTGTTCGTACGAATCGATCGTCGTCGTAAATTGGCTTCAACTATTTTATTACGTGCGCTAGGTTATTCAACTGCTGATATGTTGGAAATGTTTTATGACAACGATACTATCGAAGTCGATAAAGATGGCATATTCACACTTGCATTAATCCCTGAACGTTTACGTGGCGAAACTGCGACCTTTGATATTAAAGGTAAACGCGGCAAGGTTATTGTAGAAGCTGGTCGTCGTATTACTGTACGTCATATTAAAGAGTTAGAAAAAGCAGGTATTGATAAAATTGAAATTCCTGCAGAGTTTTTAATCGGTAAAGCCGTTGCAAAAGAATTAATTGATACTGAAACAGGTGAAGTTCTTGTTGAAGCTAATGCTGAAGTGACTGAAGAGTTATTGGAAAAAGTTAACGAAGCTGGCATTACAGGGTTTGAAACGCTTTATACCAATGAGTTGGATCGTGGTCCATACATCTCAAGTACGTTACGAATCGATCCATCTACTAATGCTTTGGAAGCATTGATTGAAATCTACCGTATGATGCGTCCTGGCGAGCCACCAACCAAAGATTCTGCTGAAACATTATTCCAAAACTTATTTTTCACATCTGATAGATATGATTTATCTCGTGTTGGCCGAATGAAGTTCAACCGTCGTGTTGGTCGCAAAGAAGATACCGGTGAAGGTATATTAACTAAGGAAGATATCATTGATGTAGTGAATACATTATTAGATATCAGAAATGGTAAAGGCATTGTCGATGATATCGATCACCTAGGTAACAGGCGTATTCGTAGTGTTGGCGAAATGGCTGAAAACCAATTCCGTGTTGGTTTAGTTCGTGTAGAACGTGCAGTTAAAGAAAGATTAAGTATGGCTGAAGCCGATAACTTAATGCCACAGGATTTAATTAATGCAAAACCTGTTTCTGCAGCAATTAAAGAATTCTTTGGCTCATCACAGTTATCACAGTTTATGGATCAAAATAATCCATTATCAGAAATCACCCATAAGCGTCGTGTTTCTGCTTTAGGACCCGGCGGTCTAACTCGTGAGCGTGCTGGATTTGAAGTACGTGATGTTCACCCAACTCACTATGGCCGAGTTTGTCCTATCGAAACACCTGAGGGACCAAACATCGGTTTGATCAACTCGCTATCATGTTATGCACGAACAAATGATTATGGCTTCTTAGAAACGCCATATCGTCGTGTTGTTGATGGCGTAGCGACTCAAGATATTGATTTCTTATCTGCGATTGACGAAGGTAATTATTATATCGCTCAGGCTAACGTGAAATTAGATGAAAATGGCAAGATGATTGACGATATGATTTCATGTCGTAATCTTGGCGAGTTTATGCTAACAAGCGTTGAGAACGTTAAATATATGGACGTTTCGCCACAACAGATTGTTTCTGTTGCGGCATCAATGATTCCATTCTTAGAACACGATGATGCAAACCGTGCCTTAATGGGGTCAAACATGCAACGTCAAGCAGTACCAACATTGCGAGCGGATAAGCCGTTAGTTGGAACTGGAATGGAAAGAACCGTTGCGGTTGATTCGGGAGTTACTGTTGCAGCTAAACGCGGTGGAATGATCGAGTTTGTTGATGCTAGTCGAATAGTTGTTCGTGTTCGTGATGAAGAGACAATAGGTGGTGAAGCTGGTGTTGATATTTATAATCTGACTAAGTACACCCGTTCAAACCAAAATACATGTATTAACCAGCGTCCAATCGTTAGTGTTGGCGATAAAATTGGCAGAGGTGATGTATTAGCTGATGGCCCTTCGACGGATTTAGGCGAGTTAGCGCTTGGTCAAAATATGAAGATTGCTTTCATGCCTTGGAACGGTTACAACTTTGAGGATTCAATCCTTATTTCAGAAAATGTGGTTAAAGAAGATCGTTTCACTAGTATCCATATTCAAGAACTAACCTGTATCGCTCGGGATACTAAATTAGGCTCTGAGGAAATTACTGCTGATATTCCAAACGTTGGCGAAAGCGCACTGGCTAAACTTGATGAGTCGGGCATTGTTTTCGTTGGTGCTGAAGTAAAAGCTGGCGACATTTTAGTTGGAAAGGTGACACCTAAAGGTGAAACACAATTAACGCCAGAAGAGAAACTACTACGAGCGATTTTCGGTGAAAAAGCGAGTGATGTTAAAGATACTTCTCTTCGTGTTTCTTCAGGTACTGTTGGAACTATCATTGATGTACAAGTTTTTACTCGAGATGGTGTTGAAAAAGATGCTCGTGCATTAGATATTGAAGCGACTGAAGTAGCTCGCGTTAGAAAAGACTTAAATGACGAACTAACAATTTTAAAAGGTAATATTCAAGGTCGAGCTTATAAGATCTTAAATGGTGCAGTGGCTGAGAAAGGCCCTAACTTATTAAAGAAAGGCAGTAAGTTAACTCCTGAGTATTTAGAAGAGATTGGTGCTGAACAGTGGCTTGAAATTCAATTGCGTGATGAAGCGTTACAAACGCAAATTGAAGCATTAGCTGCTAACTTAGAAGAACAGAAAAGCGAGTACGACAAAAAGTTAGAGATCAAGCGCGTTAAAATTACACAAGGCGATGACCTAGCACCTGGCGTACTTAAAATTGTTAAGGTTTATATGGCGGTTAAGCGTCGTATTCAACCTGGTGATAAGATGGCGGGTCGTCACGGAAACAAAGGTGTTATTTCTAACATTGTTCCTGTTGAAGATATGCCTTACTTAGAAAATGGTGAGCCAGTTGATATTGTACTGAACCCATTAGGCGTACCATCTCGTATGAACATTGGTCAGATTTTGGAGACTCACCTTGGGTGGGCTGCAAAAGGCTTAGGTCGTAAGATTGGTACTATGCTCGAAGAAAAACAAACGGTTGATAAAATGCGTGGGTTCTTAGACAAAGTCTATAATCACCGTGAAGAAGCAACTGTAGATATGGAATCATTTACTGACGTTGAAATTATGACCATGTCAAAAAATCTTAAAGGCGGAGTTCCAATGGGAACACCTGTTTTTGATGGTGCAGATGAGTCTGAAATAAAACACTTATTAGAATTAGGTGGTTCATCACGTACAGGTCAATCGACCTTATACGATGGACGAACCGGTGATAAGTTTGAACGTCCTGTAACGGTTGGTTATATGTATATGTTGAAACTAAATCACTTAGTTGATGACAAGATGCATGCACGTTCTACTGGCTCTTATAGTTTAGTAACACAGCAACCATTGGGTGGTAAAGCTCAGTTTGGTGGTCAGCGATTTGGTGAGATGGAAGTATGGGCACTCGAGGCTTATGGTGCGACTTACACCTTACAAGAAATGTTAACGGTTAAATCCGATGACGTTAGTGGCCGTACACGTATGTATAAAAATATTGTTGATGGCAATCACAGCATGGATCCAGGTATGCCTGAATCCTTCAATGTATTGGTTAAAGAAATCCGCTCGTTAGGTATTAATATCGAGCTGGAATCTGAAGACTAGACACAAAATGCGAGCGGCTTGTGATTATCAATCAGTCACAAGCGATTTACATCAGTTATTATTTAACTCCGGGAGGAGAATAAGTTGAAAGATTTATTAAATTTTATAAAACAGCAAAACCAAACTGAAGAATTTGATGCGATCCGCATTGGATTGGCCTCGCCTGAATTGGTTCGTTCATGGTCTTTTGGTGAAGTTAAAAAGCCTGAAACTATTAACTACCGTACATTCAAACCTGAAAGAGATGGTTTGTTTTGTGCCAAAATTTTTGGACCTATCAAAGATTACGAATGTCTTTGTGGTAAATACAAGCGCTTAAAACACCGTGGTGTTATTTGTGAAAAATGTGGTGTTGAAGTTGCGCTAGCTAAAGTTAGACGTGAGCGTATGGGTCATATTGATCTGGCGTGTCCTGTGGCACATATCTGGTTCTTAAAGTCTCTACCGTCGCGTATTGGTTTATTAATGGATATGACTTTAAGGGACATTGAACGCGTATTGTACTTTGAAGCATTTGTAGTGACTGAACCTGGTATGACAACGTTAGAGCGTGGTCAGTTATTAAGTGAAGAAGCATACCTTGATTCTTTAGAAGAATTTGGTGATGAATTTGAGGCTAAAATGGGCGCGGAAGCGGTCATGAGCTTATTAACGCACATCGATATCAAAGAAGAAGCAAAAGCTATTCGTGAAGAAATCCCGAATACTAATTCTGAAACTAAGTTAAAGAAATTTACAAAGCGTTTAAAATTATTAGAAGCTTTCATCGAGTCAGGCAACAAGCCTGAATGGATGATCATGACAGTACTTCCTGTTCTTCCACCTGATTTACGTCCACTAGTACCACTAGATGGTGGTCGTTTTGCAACTTCTGATCTGAATGATTTATATCGTCGTGTTATTAACCGTAATAATCGTTTAAAGCGTTTACTAGACTTGAACGCGCCTGACATCATCGTACGTAACGAAAAACGTATGTTGCAGGAAGCGGTTGATGCCCTATTGGATAATGGTCGTCGTGGACGTGCAATTACTGGTTCAAACAAGCGCCCTTTAAAATCTTTGGCTGATATGATCAAAGGTAAGCAAGGTCGTTTCCGTCAGAACTTATTAGGTAAGCGAGTCGATTACTCTGGTCGTTCGGTTATCGTGGTTGGCCCTACATTACGTTTACACCAATGTGGTCTTCCTAAGAAAATGGCGTTGGAACTATTCAAACCATTTATTTTTGGTAAGTTAGAATTACGCGGGTTAGCGACTACGATTAAAGCCGCTAAGAAAATGGTTGAACGTGAAGAGTCAGTGGTTTGGGATATTTTGGAAGAAGTTATCCGTGAACATCCAGTGATGCTAAACCGTGCACCAACGCTTCACAGATTAGGTATCCAGGCTTTTGAGCCGGTATTAATCGAAGGTAAAGCGATTCAGTTGCACCCATTAGTTTGTACCGCATTCAACGCCGATTTTGATGGTGACCAAATGGCGGTACACGTGCCATTAACTATCGAAGCACAAGTTGAAGCGCGTTCATTAATGATGGCGACTAACAATGTATTATCACCAGCGAATGGTGAGCCAATCATCGTTCCTTCACAGGATGTTGTACTCGGTCTTTATTATCTGACTCGTGATAATACAAACGATCTCGGTGAAGGCATGGTTTTTTCGAACACTGCTGAAGCTTTACGTGCGTACCGAAATGGTGATGCAGCACTTCACGCTAAAGTAAAAGTTCGTTTAACTGAAACAAAGATAGACGATGATGGTAATAAAGTTGATACAACATCAATTGTTGATACAACTATCGGACGTTCATTATTATTTGAAGTAGTTCCAAAAGGTTTACCGTTTGAGTTTGTAAACCAAAAAATGACCAAGAAAGCGATCTCTTCATTGATCAATCAGGCATATCGTCGTTTAGGTCTCAAAGAAACAGTTATTTTTGCTGATCAATTGATGTATACCGGTTTCCATTATGCAACTATTTCTGGTGCATCAGTTGGTATAGATGACATGGTTATACCCGATGAAAAGAAAATCATTCTTGATGCGGCTGAGCAAGAAGTACGTGAAATTGAAGAACAGTTTGCTTCTGGTTTAGTTACTCACGGCGAGCGTTACAATAAAGTAATTGATATTTGGTCTCATACCAATGAACAAGTCGCCAAAGCGATGATGGATAACCTAAGCTCTGAAATGGTTAAAGATGCTAAAGGTGAAATGGTTAAGCAGGACTCATTTAATTCTATTTACATGATGGCCGATTCAGGGGCTCGTGGTAGTGCTGCTCAGATTCGTCAGCTAGCTGGTATGCGTGGCCTGATGGCAAAACCTGATGGCTCGATTATTGAAAGTCCAATCAAGGCAAACTTCCGTGAAGGTCTAACGGTACTTGAATACTTTATTTCGACTCACGGTGCTCGTAAAGGTTTGGCCGATACTGCATTGAAAACAGCTAACTCAGGTTACCTAACTCGTCGTTTAGTTGATGTTGCGCAGGATCTGGTTATTACTACAGAAGACTGTGGTACAGAAAAAGGCTTGGTAATGAAGCCGTTGATTGAAGGTGGTGACGTTGTTGAGCCACTTCGTGAACGTGTTTTAGGCCGAGTGAATGCTGAACATATCTACAAACCAAACACTGACGATGTTATCTGTGAAGCAGGTACCTTGTTAGATGAAGCATGGGTTGATGTTTTAGAAGAAAATAGTGTTGACCAAGTGGTTGTTCGTTCTGTAATTAGTTGTGAAACAAGACGTGGTGTTTGTGCTCAATGTTACGGCCGTGACTTAGCTCGTGGACACAGAATCAATATTGGTGAAGCGGTTGGTGTTGTCGCTGCTCAATCAATTGGTGAGCCGGGTACACAGCTTACCATGCGTACATTCCACATCGGTGGTGCGGCGTCTCGTCAAAGTGCTGATAATAATGTACAGCTTAAAAATGATGGTTCATTAAAATTACATAATGCTAAATATGTCACTAGAGATGATAAAAAATTAGTGATTGTTTCTCGTTCAACAGAGTTAACCTTGGTCGATGAGTTCGGACGTGAGCGTGAGCGTTATAAGGTGCCATACGGTTCGGTATTAGAAGTTGAAGATGGTGCTGCGGTTAAAGGTGGCGAAATCGTTGCAAATTGGGACCCGCATACACATCCAATCATCACTGAAATTGCTGGTACGATTAAAATGGTTGACGTAATTGAAGGCGTTAACATGACTCGTCAAACGGATGAGTTAACAGGCTTAAGTTCTATCGTTATTACTGAGTCTAGCCGTGCAGGTACAAAAGCTGGTGATACTCGACCAATGATCAAGTTGTTTGATGAAGCTGGTGAAGAGTTAATGATCCCTGGAACTAGTATGCCAGCTCAATATGTGTTGCCTATTAATTCAATTGTTAATATTGAAGATGGTAGCCATGTAGGTATTGGTGCAGCGATAGCACGTATTCCTCAGGAAGGTTCAAAAACTCGTGATATCACCGGTGGTTTGCCACGTGTTGCTGATTTGTTTGAAGCGCGTAAGCCTAAAGAGTCGGCTATCTTGGCTGAAATTTCGGGTACGGTTAGCTTTGGTAAAGAAACAAAAGGCAAGCGTCGTTTGGTTATCACTCCTACTGAAGGTGATGCGTATGAAGCATTGATTCACAAATGGCGTCACTTCAATGTATTTGAAGGTGAGAAAGTCGAAAAAGGTGAAGTTGTATCTGACGGTGCAGATAATCCACACGATATTTTACGCCTGAAAGGTGTGAGCCCATTAGCGAATTACATTGCAAACGAAGTACAAGACGTTTACCGCTTACAGGGTGTAAAAATCAATGATAAACACATCGAAGCGATTGTTCGTCAGATGTTGCGTAAAGTCATTATTTCTAATCCAGGTGAAAGTATGTTGTTAAAAGGCGAGCAGATGGAATACGTTCGTGTGCTTGATATCAACGACAAATTAGAAGCTGAAGGTAAAGAGTTAGTTCAATTCGAACGTATCCTAATGGGGATTACTAAAGCCTCATTATCGACAGAGTCATTTATCTCTGCTGCATCTTTCCAGGAAACAACTCGTGTATTAACTGAAGCGGCTGTTGGTGGCAAGAAAGATACGTTATTAGGTTTGAAAGAAAACGTAATCGTAGGTCGTTTAATCCCTGCGGGTACTGGTTTGTCTTACCATGAAGAACGTCGTAAGCGTTTAGCGGGTGAGTTTGAGTTTGAAGTAGAAGAAACAGTTTCTGCTGAAGACGCTGAAAAGGCTTTAAGTGATGCTTTAAGTTCATCTGATTTAGGTGGCGATGAAGCATAGATCAAGATTAGTGTAGCAATACATTGGTCGCTGAGCGTACAGGTAAATTGTACAAATATTCAGCGGCCATCTTGACATTTTAAAGACAGGCAATTACAATGCCGCTCCCTAATTTATAGGCTGTAAGCTTTGCCTATCTATTGGGATATTAATTTAGTAAAAAGCTGGAGTTATTGTAAACAATGTCAACTATTAATCAGTTGGTACGCATGCCGCGTAAAAAGGTGGTCAAAAAGAGTATGGTTCCTGCATTGGAAGCTAATCCACAGAAACGTGGAGTTTGTACTCGTGTTTACACTACCACTCCTAAAAAGCCTAACTCAGCACTACGTAAGGTTGCCCGTGTTCGTTTAACTAACGGATTCGAAGTAACGTCTTACATCGGTGGTGAAGGTCATAACCTTCAAGAGCATAGTGTTGTAATGATCCGTGGAGGTCGTGTTAAAGATCTTCCTGGTGTTCGTTATCACTGTGTTCGTGGAAATCTTGATTTGGCTGGAGTGAAAGATCGTAGACAAGGCCGCTCTAAGTACGGTACTAAGCGACCAAAGTAAACCCTAGGGTTTATTAGTAAAAACGAACTGTTGCCGTCGGCAATGAGTTCAAATGACATTCAGCTACAAAAAACAATTTTTAACCCAAGTCCGCAAGGGATTTGGGTCAATCATTGAGCTGATTGTAAACCAACATCCCTTTAGTGATGTGAGTAAGGCCCGGGCTGCAGTCCTGGATTAACCTGAAGTAACACATAGGAAATATATTATGCCAAGAAGACGCGTCGTCGCCAAACGTGAGATCCTACCTGATCCTAAGTTTGGAAGTGAGCTATTAGCAAAATTCATCAACATTTTAATGGTTGATGGAAAGAAATCTGTTGCAGAAAAAATTGTATACAGTGCGTTAGATATCATCAAAGAAAAGAAAAGCACTGATGATGCAATGCAAATTTTTGAAGATGGCCTTGATAAGATCAAGCCTTTGGTAGAAGTTAAATCTCGCCGTGTTGGTGGATCAACTTATCAGGTGCCAATCGAAGTAAGACCTTCACGTCAAACGGCACTAGCAATGCGCTGGTTAGTTGACGGTTCACGTAAGCGTGGCGAAAAGTCAATGGACGCTCGTTTAGCTGGTGAATTACTTGACGCAATTGAGAACCGTGGTTCTTGTGTTAAGAAACGTGAAGATGTACACCGTATGGCTGAAGCTAATAAGGCATTTGCTCACTACCGTTGGTAGTAAAGTATAGTCTTTTAGTTATAAGTTTCGAGGAAGACTGATGTCACGTAATACTCCAATCAATTTATATCGCAATATTGGTATTTGTGCGCATGTGGACGCTGGTAAAACGACGACCACAGAACGTGTACTTTTTTATACTGGTTTGTCGCATAAAATTGGCGAAGTTCATGATGGTGCTGCCACCATGGACTGGATGGAGCAAGAACAAGAGCGTGGCATTACTATTACCTCGGCTGCAACCACGACTTTTTGGTCTGGTATGCAGAAGCAATATGAGAACCATCGTATCAATATTATCGATACACCAGGACATGTCGATTTCACTATAGAAGTTGAACGTTCCTTGCGTGTACTTGATGGTGCGGTGGTTGTTTTTTGTGCCGCTTCTGGGGTAGAACCTCAATCCGAAACGGTATGGAGACAAGCTGATAAATATAATGTACCACGATTGGTTTTTGTTAATAAAATGGATCGCACTGGTGCAGATTTCTCTCGAGTAATTGAGCAAATTGAAGAACGTTTAGGTGCTTGCCCAGTTCCAATTCAATTGCCGATTGGTGCCGAAGAAGAATTTAATGGTGTAATCGACCTAATTAAAATGAAAGCCATACATTGGAATGAAGCTGATAAAGGGATGACCTTTGAATATGCAGATATTCCCTCGGACATGATTGATGATTGTGAAGAGTGGCGAGAAAAAATGGTTGAAGCCGCGGCTGAAGCTACTGAAGAATTAATGGATAAGTACCTCGAAGAAGGCGACTTATCAGAAGAAGATATTAAAGGTGGACTAAGAGCTAGAACCATATCTAATGAGATTGTGGTTGCCGCTTGTGGCAGTGCTTTTAAAAATAAAGGCGTTCAAGCTGTGCTCGATGCGGTCATTGATTTTCTGCCATCACCTATAGACATTCCTGCAATTACTGGTACTCATCCAAAAAATGAAAAAGAAGTCGAACGTCCGGCCAAAGATGATGCACCATTTGCTGCGTTAGCATTTAAAATTGCGACTGACCCATTTGTTGGAACTTTAACTTTTTTCCGCGTTTATTCAGGCGTATTGCGCACTGGCGATCAAATCTTAAATTCGATCAAAGGCAAAAAAGAACGTATTGGACGTATAGTTCAGATGCACTCTAACTCAAGAGAAGAAGTTAAAGAGGTTTATGCTGGCGACATTGCTGCGGCAATTGGGATAAAGGACATCACTACCGGCGATACTTTTTGTACCAGTGAGAAGCCAATTATTTTGGAAAATATGGAGTTTCCAGATCCTGTTATTTCAGTAGCCGTTGAACCAAAAACTGTTGCTGATCAAGATAAATTATCTTTAGCGTTAGAAAAACTTGCTCAAGAAGATCCTTCGTTCAAAGTTGAAACCAACGAGGAGTCTGGTCAGATTATTATATCTGGGATGGGCGAATTACACCTTGATATTCTAGTTGACAGAATGAAACGCGAATTCAAAGTCGACGCAAATGTTGGTAAGCCGCAAGTTGCATACCGTGAGACAATTCGAAACCCTGTTAAATCTGAAGGAAAGTTTATCCGTGAACATGGTGGTCGAGGCCAATATGGACATGTTTGGCTAAAACTAGAGCCTTTAGAGGCAAACGCTGGCTATGAGTTTGTCAACGAAATAGCTGACGGTACTATTCCCAAAGAATTCATACCGTCTGTAGACAAAGGTCTGCAAGAACAAATGCAAGCAGGAGTCTTTTCTGGTTATCCTATGGTTGACGTCAAAGTCACCTTAGTTGATGGTTCATACCATGACGTTGATTCGAATGAAATGGCATTTGGAATTGCAGCATCTATGGGGTTTAGGAGTGGGGCGCTTGAAGCGGATCCAATTCTGTTAGAACCCGTGATGAAAGTTGAAGTAGTAACTCCCGAAGATTATATGGGCGATGTGATGGGCGATTTGAATCGTCGGCGTGGCATTGTTCATGGAATGGATGACAGCCCAACAGGCAAAGTTATCCGTGCCGAAGTACCATTGGCGGAAATGTTTGGTTATGCAACGGCGGTACGTAGTGCAAGCCAGGGCCGTGCAAGTTATTCAATGGAGTTTGAAAAATATGCAGAAGCGCCAACCAGTATTAAAGAGTCAATGACTTATTAATTATCGTAATTCATAGAAACATAATTTTTATTTATTTTTAATTTACATTTATTGAGGAAACTAAGATGGCTAAAGAAAAATTTGAACGAACGAAACCCCATGTCAACGTAGGTACAATTGGCCACGTCGATCACGGTAAAACAACTTTAACTGCAGCAATGTGTACAG
>Ga0114899_1001787_pt1 | contig 12159 bp, 8 predicted proteins | sample MalvireepMed_215_FD_83497 | JGI IMG/M metagenome (GOLD analysis project Ga0114899, IMG submission 83497) | Marine viral communities from the Global Malaspina Expedition - Malaspina viral metaG DeepMed_215 | ecosystem: Environmental > Aquatic > Marine > Oceanic | place: Mediterranean Sea... | reverse complement strand
TCGTACTTTAACGCTGGCCATTGCTTATACGGGCAATGACATAGTAGAGAAAAGCGCAACCCTAATACCGCTTGGTCAGAACGATGCTTTATTGTCCGCTATCACTTCACTAACACAAGCACAAAACGGACTAGCTGAAGCATACGGTGACGGTCCTGGTAGTGTTAGTGAATTACGCTGGTCTGTAATTATCGACCCACCACCAACTGCTACGCAGTGGCCGACGTGGACGCAAGTGCAAGGTGATATAGCTGAAGTATTGCCAGAAACGGCGACGCGCTTTCCTACCTTCCCTGAAATTGGGGGTAAGGTTTCCGTTGACCAGCTACCGGATGATATCGACACGGATAACAAAAGAACGCAGGCGTTAAATCCACCCATAAAGCGCGAACAAAGTATTAGTCAAATACTGACTGATTACCCTACTTTAAAAAGCACCGAAGTACGCCCCGCTGAATCACCAAACAATAAACGGTTGATTCAGTTTGATGATGTGCGTGGTGAAGTACACGTAGCACTGACTGATAGATGGTTCACTATCCCAACAACCATAGCGAGTCGTGCGTTCCCTATTTTCTACCGTGGTTTGATACTGCGTTTTAACAACAACAGCTCGTACACTGGTAACATCAAGATGCGTGTCTACCCGATGGGAACGGGCGGTTTAGGTTTGCCCAACAACCCCACGCTGGCTAATCACCAATGGCATGAGTACGAAACCAGCGTAACGAACCTTTATAAAATTGGTGAGTTCAACAGCGAGTACTTCGAAGGAATTATTGAGTACATCGAACTAGATACCGGTTGGCACCAGTTTGACGTGAATCAATCGAATGTAGGTTCGCTTAACGCTAAATTTGATACCGCCTTTGGCACTTTGCGCTCACCCTTTAGAACGTTTTATCAAAAGGCCGATGGTTATTGGTACAGCGAAGATATGTTCCCCGAAAGCCTACACAGTATTGGCCCTAGTTGGGCGCAAGACTCACAGAACCCTAGAGTATTCACGGTAACCGACGCCGAAGACGGTAACGATGGGTTACGTTTCTTTAGCGATAGCTTTGACGATTTTGAATTTGAATTAGTCATTGTGACTGAATACTTAAGCCACACACTCGCGTTGACCATTTCAAACAGTAGCCCAAACAAAATCTACTATTCCGGTTCGGGCAGATACATAACTAACGAGCGCATCTTTTTCAAACGTGCAGGAACAACGGTAACAGGCGCTTTAACCGTCGAGTCTATTAAAATGAGAATCCCCCACTATGGATAGATTATTTGATGTCAATTTATCTGCAGCCCCTCATTGGACTGACGGACAAGAGTGGGCCGAGTGCAACCCCGCACAGCAGCTAGAAAATATTTACAACCGAGAGTTTAGTGGTAGTTCAGACGAAGATCCCGAATATCGTGTAGACCCCGGTGATAACTTCTTTATTGGTTCGCATCCTGACAAAGTAAGAGACTGGACCCCCAGAACCCTGCCGTGGAACTTTAATGTTGATAAAGGCCGTGATGGTAACCCACTGTCTTTCTATTTTGGCCTGCAAGTCGGGGAACGCGGCATTGATACAAACCTCGAAAACCACAGTCCGTGGATTCAAAAAGTGAGTGGTGACTTAATAATCCTTAGCGTTAATTACCACCGCTTCTTCGGCATTAAAGCTAAAGACTCAGACCCGTTTATAAAACTGGCATCCGATAACAGAGGTGGGGAAGTTCACGGCGCACTATTAAGTAACGCTGGCCTCATAGACACACAAGGCTACGCAATGTTTGATTGGATTTTACGTAAACTTACGTTTATCAACACCATTTTTAAAGTGCTAGATATTCCTATCGGTTCGAGCAATGTATCAACTCAGGATTTCGATATATCTGGTACGGGTGACATTGGTATGGTAATTCGTGCTGGTCACACTGATATGGAAGTTATAGGCGGCACAATCACTAATGACAACCATGAGTTTAGTGAAAACGAAACGCTGCTATACGGATTAGAAATAGAGCAGGGCGCTAAGGCTATTGTGCGTGAAGTACACACCATAGGTTTTAGCGGCAACGGATTTAAGTTCGGTTGCGAAGTTGATGTAAAGGGGCTGCACTCTACTCGTGATGGAGCCGGTATTGAATTTGCAGAAATATCTACCGCTCGTGATTGCATGGTGAGTTGGACTCGCCAGTTATCTGGTGACAGCTTTGCTTACTACTTCCACAAAGACGGTGAATTAAATAACTGCGGTTGTAACCTCGATGAAGTGGGAGGCTTGGGCGTAGTTGTTATTGGTCCTAACGCTACAGTTACTATCAACGGCGGTGACTACAGAGCACACCTACCGCTACCATTCCTATCAGCGCAAGGCGCTTGCACCGTAGTTTTAAACAACGTCACGGTAAATGGCATCCTTTACAACGAAACAATTGAATTGCTTGAAGGCGAATCATGGCGTGGTGAAAAAGCCACAGTAACAATGGACTCGCTGCCAGTATACGCGAACAAAACGCTTTACTTGCCTTATATGCACATACCGCAACTTAACGATGCCATTGCGGTGCAAGGTGCAGAAAGACCATTTCAAAGCGTTATTACCTTACCAAGTGGCGCAAGGGTATTACCAACGGTTAACGGCTCAGTTCGTTATATGCCTGCAGAAGCATGGCTTCACTTAGACCCCGGCGAAACAGCAATTGATTACTTTAGGTATTCAACTGAAACGCTTATCTACATGCACCAGTTCACTATTCACGCATCCCCTGAAGTGGGGGCGAAGGTCGTGCAGCCGGATAGTTTCAGCGGTTCGGGTTGGTCAGAAAATGGTGGGGTTTTATATGCAAACGGCACGTTTAGTAGAAAATACTACTCAAACGGAACAAGCAACCCGTTAACCGCGAACTACAACTTTGAAGAAAACGAGGTCTACCAAATATCACTTAAGCTGGTAGATAAAATAAGTGGTTCGGTTACACCTAAAATTGGCAGTGAGTTCGGCCAGTATAGCCACAGTATTGAAGGTACAGAAGTATGGCTTATTCGAGCGCCAGCTAACGCTACACAAGTACAAATCACAGCCAGCGGTTACAAAGGTAACGTCCAAAATATCTATGTACGCAAACTACTGAGAACTGAAACGCCAGCAGTACCAACACTTGAAGGTTCAGTAAACGGATCAGACGTAGATTTAAGTTGGCGTATTAACCCTGTTCGTAGACTACGTGATGATTTCACGGCTGATGTTCATATACAAAACCAAGAGTTAGCGCAGAACGAACAAGATGGATACCGCTCATCCAATGCTAACCGCAGCTATTTGTTTGAAAACGTATGGGTTCAAAACCGTAGGAACGGTGTAAATCTTCGTGGCGCTGTTTCCCTAGAAATTGACGGTATGGATTTTACTGGCGGGTATACAGGCCAGTACGACACTTGGCAAGTAGCGGTAGTAGGTGACTTATACGGACCATTCGTTGAAAACCAGCAGCTTTGCAACATAACCGCAGACCTCGGGCTGGACTCAAACTACGGTGATTACACTTCTCAGTTTGGTAATTCGGACATCATCGTTATTAATAGCTCTAACTGGGATGAAGACAGTTTTTTATACAGCGCTCACATTTATAACCTAGACGGTAAAAACGGCTCAGACTCAGTAACGGATTTGAAGAAGCGCACTGAAATGACTTACAGCCGTTTGGAAGGGGCTTGTAAAATCACACGTACTCACAAACATGGATGCGTAACGCTGGCTAACAACGAATACGTTCAAGGTTACGGTACACGCGAAGTATTTTCAGTAAGTGATAGTGCAGCATATTTCGAGATTTGGAATTGCACCGTAGATGGCGTTCGCTGCGTTACCGTTCCTCAAATGAACGACCAGAAAAAAGACAGTAGTTATTACTTTGAAGGGCGAGGCCTGCTTGGTGGAAACCGAAGTTCTATTGAGGTGCTTAAAACCTACCCCACACTGGATAATTTAAACCGCGCAGTAATGACCGATATGGAATTTGAAGTATCAAGCAACGGTGGTTCATGGTCTACGTTAAACGTTCCTCACGTTGGGTTGCCCGGTGTTGTTGGTTGCTTCAAACGTTCAATTTCACTTTCTTCAGGCGCATACCAGATCAGATGCCGTTGCCTTAATGGTGCGCTAATCGGCGCCTGGTCTAACACAATTTCAATTACAGTATAGAGAGAATATGAATGGCAATAGTATTTGATGGGAACGGTCATATACAAGGTTTCACGGCTTATCTAAGTGGTGATTTTGATGTAACCCTTCCGACAATAGAAATAGATAACAACTTCAGTTATGTTTTTAGTTCCGGTAGCGGCAGTTCATTTATCCAAATTAGGTCAAATGAAACTCGTCTACGCTTGAGTAATGGGGGTTCAACAGTAGATGCACCGGCTATCTCTCTTCCAGCAGTGATCACAGATGGTAGGATTACCCGCGTAGGTTCGGAAATAACGTTCACGTTTGGCGGCAACACTGTTACGGGTACGTCCACTGGGCCTTTAGATATTAGGGAGTGGGGTCGCAGAGGTTCAAACGGAGGCCACCTACAAGGAAAGATGTCGGGCATTGCCACAATAGTAGGTGATAGCAGTCCCGGAGGAGTCATTACTCACGATTTTGATGGCGGAGTTCAAGGCGATACTGTACTAACTAACACTACAGGGGATTACGAACACGGCACTCTCATAGGGTTTACCAGTGGCGGTTACGATGCTGCATCAACGCCTACACCAAGCGTAGCGAATGCGGGTTCAAACCAAAGCAACATCAACGCTGGCGATACAGTAACACTAGATTCATCAGCATCAACAGGCGTGGTTAGCCGCTCATGGTCTGAGGTTACAAGCACAGGCGTAATACTTAGCGATGACACAGCGGTTAGTCCGACATTTACAGCCCCTAGTTTTACCGAATTAACTGAAATCACTTTCAGGTTAACTACCACGGGCAGTGACGGCACAACAGACACCGACGATGTTAGTTTTTTTGTGTTAGAAGATGGCGTAGTTGCAGCAGCCCCCACAATCACACTCGACAGTAAAACGTATAGCTATTACACAAGAAAAGCAGACATAAATGGCGAGGCTATTTTTCCTGTATCTGGTGTTATTACTGACCTACCTGCTGGAGCAGTAGCAGAATATGAACTTGATGGTTCTGGTAATTGGTTCGCCATGCCAACAGATAGCAACGGAAATTTCTCAGACGATATAATTATTCGTGTTCAACAAAACCTTAAAGTGCGAGTTAGTACAAATACGGACGTTGTTGCATCCGCAAACTACTTAACCGCTGCACCGATATGGCTTGCATGGTGGCAATCAAACGAGTCAGGTAGAGGGGCAAGTACCCAGAACAGTATACGTAATAACGAAATAACCTCGGGTATGGTTAGACCAACATGCTTCAAAGATGGGGTGTGGCAGTACATTAATGACCCCACTAGTGAAGATAGTAGCGGTGGTTCAACATGGATTCGAATAGCCGTTGAGTATGCAAAGCTAGGCCAACCAATCGGTGTTATTAACGTTGCTGTGGGTGGCACTAGTATTGAACGCTGGGTTCCGTCTAGCAATGATTTGTGGAATAGCCGAATTATTGCGGAGACAACCGAAGCCGATTGTGGCGGTGTTACTTATACCGCTTCTTTAGGTGGCGAGTCCAACGTAGGTACAGATAGCGCTACTCTACGTGCTTGGCTAGATGAAATGATTAACGCTTTACATACGGAATTTGGAAGTATTCATTATCTGACGGATATTCCAAGAACGTATGAGAATGGGGCAAGTGATACACTTCGCGCTGAATTTGATTACATCATTGAGAATAACCCTTACTGCCGTTTTGGTGGTGATACCGAAGTTGTTGACGTAGAAACCGATAGTGATGGCACGCACTTAAAAACAGGGACGCAGGTAAATGAGGCAGCTCTAATTCGTTTTGCTGCATTTACAGCGCCTGAAGAAATACCAAACCAACCCCCAATAGCCAACGCTGGCGCTAATCAGTCAGTAGCGGCGGGTTCACTCGTACAGTTAGACGGAAGCGCTTCTTATGATCCAGACCCCAACGGCAGTATATCAGGCTATGGATGGGTTCAAGCTTCTGGAGATAGCGTAGATTTAGATAGTGACACTATTGAAAAACCTAAATTTATCGCACCTAGCAAACTAGACCCTCAAGCGTTAACTTTTGATCTAGTGGTAGTTGATAACGAAGGCGCAACAAGCGAAATAAGCAGTACAACAATAAACGTGGCAGGAGTGGAGCAAAGCAACGTGTTAAACATATTAGACAAACTTCATTTCACGTTAGACAACGATGGAGTTGTAACCGCGTACCCCGGAAGATCAAATAGAGAGACATTTAGATTTAAACCGAGTCGCACTGAGAATCTAGTGCTTGATGACGATGGATATTTGAACCTAGAGCAAAATGATATTGATCGTATAGAAATATCAGTTGAGACAAGGACGGGAATACTCACATTAAGCAGCAAAACTGCCTCCATTAATTTAGAAGGAAGCAAAGCGCACTGCAGGCTTGGAGATTTACAGTTAGACAGTTCTACTAAATCTTTCGATTTAACATTTACAGTCTATGTGGATGGTGATGAAAAAGGCGTGGTGATGATCGCACCTACGCAAAGTGGAAACGCTAGCGTTAAATATTATCAGTCAACGATAAAGACGCTTTAAGGGGATAGGAATGACCTACCGTACAGAGAATTACAACGGTGCAGATGTTGAGGTGTTTATCCCATGTCGGATCGTTCGGATAAAACTGGACGGTAGGCAATTTAAATTTTTTGCTCAAACAGAAGGAACTGCAGACGCTGTTATTTACATCGGTCATGGGCAACTTAATAGCCGAATAAAAACAGCGATAAAGCTATGGGCAGAAAGCGAGGGTATAAAGGTGCTTAAATGGGGAAGTGAAAAAGACCCAATTAAGAGCAAAATAGTAGCTTGAAAAAGGAGGCAGTAACGCCTCCTTTTTTTTGGTATCATCCGCGCATAACGAAGTAAGGCCAAGCAACCCTAAGAAATACTTTATGGCCCCCGCAGCGGCCCCCGAATGAATTTTAAAAAGCACTAATGAATAAATTTATTAATGAAATCAATAAGCGACGTACGTTCGCAATCATATCGCACCCGGATGCGGGTAAAACCACCATTACTGAAAAAGTATTGTTGTTTGGACGCGCGCTGCAGACCGCCGGTACCGTGAAAGGTAAAAAGTCAGGCCAGCATGCAAAGTCAGACTGGATGGAAATGGAAAAAGAGCGTGGTATCTCGGTAACCACCTCGGTTATGCAGTTTCCCTACAGCGACCATTTGGTGAACCTGCTAGATACCCCGGGGCACGAAGACTTTTCAGAAGACACTTATCGTACGCTAACGGCCGTTGACTCGTGCCTTATGGTTATCGATGCCGCGAAAGGGGTAGAAGACAGAACCCGTAAGCTTATGGAAGTTACCCGTTTGCGCGATACGCCAATTGTGACTTTCATGAACAAGCTTGACCGCGATATTCGCGACCCAATGGAGCTGCTTGATGAAGTAGAAACCGAGCTTGATATCTTGTGTGCGCCAATCACTTGGCCTATTGGCTGTGGTAAAAGCTTTAAAGGGGTTTATCACCTTCATAGGGACGAAACTATTCTTTATCAAAGCGGCCATGGTCACACCATTCAAGATGTGCGCATTATTAAAGGGCTAGACAACCCAGAGCTTGATACTGCAGTGGGTAGCGACCTTGCCGAAACCCTGCGCGACGAGCTTGAGTTGGTGCGCGGTGCGTCTAACGAGTTTGATCAAGAGCTATTCCGTGAAGGTCAGCTAACGCCGGTATTTTTCGGTACAGCATTGGGCAACTTTGGTGTTGACCATATGCTTGACGGGTTAGTTGAGTGGGCGCCAGCACCACTTGGCCGCGAAACTGAAGAAGGCACAATTGAAAGCACCGACGGTAAGTTTAGCGGCTTCGTGTTTAAGATTCAGGCTAACATGGACCCGAAACACCGTGACCGCATCGCGTTTTGTCGTATTGTGTCGGGCAAGTACGAAAAAGGCATGAAAATGCGCAACAGTCGTTTAGGTAAAGATGTGCGTATTTCTGATGCATTAACCTTCTTGGCTGGTGATCGTGCTTTGCTCGAAGAAGCCTATGCCGGTGACATTATAGGTTTGCATAACCACGGTACTATCCGTATTGGTGATACTTTTACTTCAGGCGATAACTACCGCTTTACCGGTATTCCAAACTTTGCGCCCGAGCTATTTAAGCGAATTCGCTTAAAAGATCCGCTTAAGCAAAAACAGTTGCTTAAGGGACTTATTCAGCTATCCGAAGAAGGCGCGGTTCAAGTGTTCCGCCCCCTTGCGAATAACGATTTGATTGTGGGTGCCGTAGGTGTCCTTCAGTTTGATGTGGTTGTGGCGCGTTTAAAAGCAGAGTACAACGTAGATGCACTTTACGAGCATGTTAACGTTGCTACTGCCCGCTGGGTTTACTCTAGTGATGAGAAAAAACTTGATGAGTTCCGCCGTAAAGGGGAGCAGAACCTAGCTCTAGATGGTGGCGACAACCTAACGTATATCGCACCTACCATGGTGAATTTACAGCTAGCGCAAGAGCGCTACCCAGATATTCAATTTACGAACACGCGCGAAAATTAAGAAAAGATACATTATGAATATACATGCACTATTAGTTAACCGTTTCACTGAAGCTCTACAAGAGATGGGCGTAGAAAATGCGCCAGTACCCGTTTCGCGCAGTGCTCGACCAGAGTTTGGTGAATATCAGTTTAATGGCGCCATGGCGCTGGCTAAGCAGCTTAAGCAAAAGCCTCGTGATATCGCAGAAAAAATCGTTGAGACAGTAAAGCTCGACGATATTGCCAGCAAGCTAGAAGTGGCGGGCCCTGGCTTTATCAACGTTCATTTAAACGACGCATGGTTGGCTAACCAGTGCGAATTATCGTTAACCGACCCTCGATTAGGCATCGCAAAGTCGCCTGAGCAAAACATTGTAGTAGATTACTCATCGCCTAACTTAGCGAAAGAAATGCACGTAGGTCACTTGCGTACCACCATTATTGGCGACGCAGTAGTTAAGGTACTCGAGTTCTTGGGTCACAATGTGATTCGTCAAAACCACATGGGGGACTGGGGTACACAGTTCGGCATGTTGCTTGCGCACCTTTCTGATAAGTTGCAAGAAGAAGTGGCTGAAACAGCGCTCTCTGATCTTGAAGACTTTTACCGCGAAGCCAAAGTACGCTTTGACGAAGAAGAAGGTTTTGCCGACCGCGCCCGTGAATACGTAGTTAAGCTACAAGGTGGCGATGCTCAATGTCTGGCGCTGTGGGAAAAGTTCATTGACGTGTCTATTACTCACTCAGAAGAAGTGTACGACAAGCTAAACGTAAGCCTTACCCGTAAAGATATTATGGGTGAGTCGGCTTACAATGACGACTTGGCCAACGTAATCAGCGACCTTAAAACGAAAGGCCTTGCAGTAGAAGACCAAGGTGCGCAGGTGGTGTTTATACCTGAGCTTGCTGATAAAGAAGGTAATCCTGCGGTTTACATCGTTCAAAAGTCTGGCGGCGGCTATTTATACGCAACGACGGACCTTGCGGCAATGCGCTATCGCAGCGGCAAGTTAAGAGCTGACCGTACGCTTATTCTCACTGACGCGCGTCAAGCGCTGCACTTCAAGCAAACTGAAATTGTGGGCCGTAAAGCAGGCTTCATGAAAGAAGAGCAAACTTACGAGCATTGCCCGTTTGGTATGATGCTAGGCAGTGACGGTAAGCCATTTAAAACGCGTACTGGCGGCACGGTTAAACTGGTTGAATTGCTTGATGAAGCCGTTGAGCGTGCGGGTAAACTCATTGCTGAGCGCGACAACGATTTAAGCGAAGACGAGCTTAAAGAAGTTGCTCGTAAGGTGGGTATTGGCGCTGTGAAATACGCCGACCTATCTAAAAACCGCACGACTGATTACATGTTTAACTGGGATTCAATGCTAAGCTTTGAAGGTAACACCGCGCCTTATCTTCAGTATGCCTATACCCGTGTGAAAAGCTTGTTCAGAAAAGCGGGTGTGGATATGGCGACCATGCCAGTAGATATCAATATTGCTGAGAAACAAGAGCACGCGCTAGCTGTTCTGTTAATGCAGTTTGAAGAGGTAATTGGTACGGTATCTCGTGAAGCCACGCCTCATGTGCTGTGCACATACCTATATGATGTGGCTTCAGCATTTATGTCATTCTACGAAGCGTGCCCGATGTTAAAAGACGGTATTGAGCCAGCTGTACGCGATAGCCGTCTAGCGTTGTCAGCTCTGGTTGCCAAGACGCTAGAGCAAGGATTAACCCTACTTGGCATCGAAACACTAGAAAAAATGTAGTGTTCGCGGTACAACATATATAGCGTTATCAAAAAGGCTGACACTGAATGTCAGCCTTTTTTTATGCGAAACATAAGCGTCAACCCTACAACGCTCGTTTGCGCTAATCGTGATCCTTATACCAGTGGGCATAGATTATTGCGTACTCAGCGAGATTTAAAATGTTCGTAATCGCGGCGTGTAACCGCAGGTACAGTGGTATTACATTTCGATTAGAACCGATAGGGCGATAGCTTCCTATAAATCAGACAACTAGAACACTACTTAAATTAACGACAGGAAACTCAAATGACTAAGATCCTTGCATTTGCAGGTAGTACCCGTAAAGGTTCATTCAACCAAGCTATTATGAAAGTTGCCGCAGAGGGCGCACGTGAGGCTGGAGCAGAGGTTACCGTTATAGACCTAGCTGACTTTCAAATGCCGTTGTTTAATGAAGATGAGGAAGCCGAGTTTGGTATGCCTGAAAAAGCACAGGCGTTCAAAGAATTGCTAATGAGCCATGATGGTTTTCTTATTGCTTCACCAGAATACAACTCAAGCTATCCAGCACTGCTAAAGAATGCCATCGACTGGGCATCGCGCATGGGGGAAGGCGAAAAACCATTACAAGCATATCGCGGTAAGGTGGCTGGAATTATGGCTGCGTCTGCTGGTGGGCTAGGCGGCATGCGCGTGCTGGTGGTACTGAGAATGCTACTTGAAAACCTAGGTACTATGGTGCTGCCAAATCAAAAAGCTATCGCAAAGGTAAATACGCTCGTGGAAGACGGCGTAATTACCGATGAAAAAACGATAAAGCAACTTAAGAATTTGGGTAAAGAGACCGCTGAGTTGGCAGTTAAACTGGCGTGAGACATATGATTAGGGTAGCTAGAGTAAGCCGTCGGAGCTCTAGCTAGCTAATCTATCACGCAGATTTCGAATCCATCCTAAACAAATATGCTTTTAAAATTGTTCCGGTTGAGGTGGCAATAATCAACACGAGGAACAGGTAGCGCCATCAAGCCCCTTCATTGCCTACCTTAGAAAATAAGTTTTAGTCAAAAAAAACAGCGTAAAACCCAACCCATGGCCAGTCGTCAATAATACTTTCATGTCATAGTCTAGCTAAGTGCATTGGCACATCACTTTAATTGAAAAAGGAGCTTTATTATGGAAGAACTCAATGTTAACGAACTCAATGAAGTCGCCGGAGCAGGAGTAGTTGGCGATATTATGTATAGTATCGGTTACGGTGCTGGCTATGCAGGTGGCTATTTTTATAGCCATGTAATGGTGTCGAACCGTTGGTTAGACGATGTCGCTGAATTCGTACTACCTTAAGGAATTATTTTATGGAAGAATTAAATCAAGAAGAACTGAATCAATGTAGCGGCGGTTATTGGCAACACGTATTGACCTACATGACGTTTGTAGATCTTGCCTATGATTTCGGTCGAGGACTTGGCAATGGCTTCTACGATGGTGCGAACGAGCCCGAAATTCCTTAATATTAAATGAGCAGGCTTAGGCCTGCTTCTTTAGTTTTATTTAAGCATAGACAAGGCAAATAACCATGGACAAGAAAAATTACAGCCACGTAGCATTTTGGTTTCTTGCGGCAATAAATATTATTTCTCTCTTTGAGAGTATCATTTCAAAAGAAGGGTTCTCGCTCTTAACAGAGCCTGAGTTTCAAAACCTACTTTTACTCGCAATTCTTCAAAAGCTT
>Ga0114899_1001782_pt1 | contig 12173 bp, 19 predicted proteins | sample MalvireepMed_215_FD_83497 | JGI IMG/M metagenome (GOLD analysis project Ga0114899, IMG submission 83497) | Marine viral communities from the Global Malaspina Expedition - Malaspina viral metaG DeepMed_215 | ecosystem: Environmental > Aquatic > Marine > Oceanic | place: Mediterranean Sea... | reverse complement strand
TTGGTACAGCCGGTGATCGAGCACTCACGATCCATCGGGGTCGTAACCCTTCGCTCGGAGCGCCATCCGTAGATCGTCGGCGAAGGCCGCGTCGACCGATGCCCGAAGGGCCGCATAGTGCCACAGAACAGGCTGAGCCATCGGGTCGGTCAGCTTCAAGGGGACGAAGCCGGGCTGGCACCAAGGGTACTTGTCCGACTGGAATTCCCCGTCGACGTTGATGTGTTCCCCGTGGATGTTGGTCGTGTAGAAGTCCTTGCATGAAGAGCGCAAACACGGGGCGAGGTGGCCGCAGGTGTCGTAGATCATCAACTCTCTCCTCAAATGAAAAGGCCCCCGGTGTTTCGTCATCTGCGCGTAGCCGACAACCAACGCCCCGAGGGCCAGTTTCCTAAAGATACACGTTTGATTATCAGCTACGCAAGGCTAACGATACGATCTGCCAGCGAGTTCCGCAAGCTCCCCTGCGCCTATTTTGGGGCAAAAACGGGGGCCGCCCCAGCGCGTGCGCCAGGACGGCCCAGGACAAGGAGACGAAGGGCCGATGCCACACAACCCCTCGCAGTTCTATCTTACCGTATCTCCCGCACGTCTGGATACTTCGCCACGAGGGCGTCGTAGTTTTTGAGGACGGCTATCCACTCGGCGCGGGTCAGGCCCGTTAGCTTAACCCCCGCCTTCACGTCCATCATATTGATGTAGCCACCCTGCCGGATGTCCTCGTATAACTCAAAGTGTTCTCGGCTCGGTAGGTCAGGCACTACCATGGCAGCTCGTCCGCCGTCTGCCCCTGCTCTGGTCCCTGTGGGTTCGCCATGTCGGGTATGTCGGGCTCCGCCGCAGCCTCGACGGGATCGGGTACGACGTCGACCGACAGCCATCCGTTGTAGAGCGCGGCGGCGCGGTGGACCACCCGGTCCATGTCGATCGTCTCAACGTCCCCGAACTCCCGCGCCTTCAGCTCCGCCGTCATCGCCAGCCCCGCCGCCTGATAGCGCCAGATGCTCCGCTGATCGCGGGGGTTCATCGGCTTCATCGGCTCCGCGTGCCAGTCGGGGGCCGACGCCACCGCCTTGGGGGGCGATGTCGTGAGGGGAGCGCCCGCCGCCGGTGCCGTGCCATCGGGAACGGGAATGTTGAAGGCGACGATGTTCCAGAAGTAGTCGTAATCCTTCTCCCCCGACTTGCCGTCCTTCAGCGCGCCCCGTTCGACGCCGCACCAGTAGGTGCCCGGCGCGATTTCGCTCCCTTCCTCCCGGTCAATCCACCCCTTCTGCGGGTACTGGCTGAACGGGTACTTCGCCTCCAGCTGCCACTGGGGGCCGCGGTTGCCCTCGACCTTCGCCGCCGACCTGATCTCCAGCTTCATCCGCCTGCGTACCGTCTGATCCGTCGCCATCTCGTCCTCCTTGTGGTTCGTATTGCCAGCAGGGGCACCGCGGGTCCCAGCAGTACCCGCATCGTCCCCCCGCGCGGCCCTCCCAGCCGACATGCTGGGCCGCTGGGTGGCGACACACGCAATCGCTATACATCAGAACTCCGTGACGTGTCCCGCCGGGCACCGGACGAACGCCCGGTAGCGGTACGGCTCCTTCGTGTAGTGGTAATCGAACAGGCCACCCGTCAGTCCGCACGTCGCGCACTCGCCGCTTTCCGCCACCCTCTGGTCGAAAGCCAGCGCCTCCCGCATCTCGTCGCCCATCGGCTCCTTGCGAAGGCCCGGTATGGGCCACAGCGCCGCCATCGCCAGCACCTCCGCCACGTCCCACCACACCTCCTGCGTCTTCTCCCCTGAGCACTCGCCGCACAGCGCCCCGTGGTCGCCGGTGCCAGTGCCGTCGCACCGTCCGCAATCCTCCTGTATCAGTAGTTTAAGCGTCATCGGTTTTACTCCTCGCTCGCGGTTGTGTCATGGCTTGACGCTGGCTCCGTTCCTCAACGCGGGCGAGGGCGGCTTTCATCTGAAAGATGATCGGGCATGACTCCCAGTCACACTCCGCAGGCCCGCCGGGGATCACAGTATCGTGATAATGCGTGTCTCCCACTGCCAGTATCATGTTAATGCCTTCCCGCAGCGCCTCGGCCAGCTCGTGAACCAGCCCGACCTCGACCTGGGCCGCGTTCCCGTAGAGGTGGGCTGCAAGACGAGGGATATTCGTCCCGCCCCCAAGGATCACCTTGTGCATGTGGTCGTCCCATGCCTGTATCTGCTGCTCGAACCATTCCCGGCTAGGCATCGCCGCCACCGCCCTGCTCCACCGCGATCGCGCCGTACCGCTCCTCCATCCACGCCACCGCCGCCAACATCAGCGGCTCCGCGACGCCGGGGGCGGCTTCGACGTGCGTCGCCCAGGTGACGCCGCGGGTGTTGCGCTCCACCTTGTAGTACACGCGGGGCGGGGTGTGGTCGAGGTGGTCGGTGCGCTCCGCCGGTGGGGGAGCCGTCGTTTCGGCTACATAGCCAGGCGCTAGATCGCAGAGGCCCCCGCCATGCACCTCGGCGCACTCCTTTCCGCGGTCGCCGAGATGGGCATCGAGGTGCATCTCCTTCCCGATCGCCGCATAGTCCTTGTCCGGTTCCGTTCTGTCAGCCATCATGTCCTCCATTCTACATGGCGTGGGCGGCACTCAGCCGCCGCCCACGCCCGTTTCCGGCCTAGTTCAGCGACATAAGGGTGTGAGCCCCCACCGCCTGCATGAAGTACCGCTCCTCGGGGTCCTTCTCGTCCTGCGCCGCCCGCGTGAAGGCGTTCGCCACCGCGGTCAACGTGTTGCCGAGGTACTGGTGCTCAATCGCGAACCCCTCCAGGCTGGCCTTCAGCTGCTCCTTCGTCAGCTTCCCCGCCTTGGCGATCGCCTCAATCTCGTCGAGCGGGTGGTCGATCTCGTGCCGCAGTCCCGCCTGCCAGCGCGCCATCGCGCCCTCGTACTGATTCGTCGTGTCCTCAATGGCGTCCCGGACGAACGCCTCCAGCGCGTCGCCGTTCCCCTGGTGGATGAACCGCCACTCCGCCTTGACCGCGCCCTTCAGCGCGCCCCGCAGGTCGTGGTCGCCGAGCGACTTGCGGATGTAGTGGTCGCCGTTGGCGTACCCGTCCTTGATGTCGGCGCGGCCCCGCATGAAGATGGGGAGGACGTTGGTGCACGTCTCCCTGTAGATCACCCCCTGGATCACGATGGCGCGGCCCCCCACCTCGCTGTTGGCGATGTGGATGCCGCGCAGCAACCCCTCGCCCGCCTCCGCCATACTGCTGGCGGGAAAGGTCAGCGTCAGATGGGTGGAGGTGTCGCCCGTCCCCTCGTACCGGACGATGCTGTCCGCCTTGACGTACTCCGCCACCAGGTCGAACAGCATCGCGTTGTCGAACGGGGTGTAGCGCGATCCCAGGACGGCCCGCGCCTTCGTCCCGCCTTCGACCAGACGGAGGAGCGCGTGGCGGTCTTCGAGCTCGAATTGCATCAGGTAGTTGACCGACGCGTGGACCATCCCGCCCGGCAGCTTCTCCGCCAGCCGCTTCGGGTAGTTCACCCGGTTGAGCAGTTGGCCGTAGGCGAGGGCGTCGAGCGCGATCTCCTCAGCCCCCACGATCTCGCCATCGCCATCGGGTTGCATCGGGCGCAGCACCGCCGACTCGTTCTCCGCAGTGGGCGGGCGAAACATGAAGTGGTCCAGCGACGCACGGCGGTCCACCGGCCGCATCTCCTTCTCGCGGATGTGCGCGTCGATCAGGGTGTCGCCGAATGTCCTCGTTGATGTGGTCAATGTCGCCTCCTTGAACGCTCCACAAGCCTGCTCGACTCCTTTCCTTTCCAGGCCGGACTTGGGACGGCCCCGTCGCATTAACGGGGGCTGAGCCCCCGCCCCTCTGCCTTATCCTAGAATCTCCCCTTTGGCCACATCAAACATTTCCCAGATGGCGGGCCGCGTGCTGTCCCTGATGCCGCTCCAGTCGTAATCACCGGGGACGAACCCCGGCTCGCCGTACCCGTCGGAAAGCGACCAGATGGCGTCGCGGGTCCAGTTGACCGAACGGATCGCCGCCAGCGGTAGCCACGCGTTGAACCGCATCTCTCCCTCTATGTACTCCATCTTCGCCGTCCCCGTGATGGCGATGTCATAGGGGTCGGCGCTGCGACGCGACACCTCGAAGTCGACGTAGCGTTCCCGCAGGGCGACGGCGGCGATGAGACGGCGCTCCGTGGGCGACAACTCGGTTCCCGGCTTGATCGTCGTCGTCATACCAGCCCCGCCTTGACCGCCGCCCTGTTCACGCCTTCGAGGGTGTGCTTGTACGGCTTGCCGTCCTTCAACCTGACGCTCTCAACGGGGTACTTCCCCCGCTTCGTCGCGACGCCCGTCACCTTGAACACCTCGCCGTTGCCCTCTTTGAACTCGAAGCCCACCTCGAACCGCGCGCCGAACAGCCTCAACATCTCGTTCGCCGCCGCCGCCGCCAGCGCGGGGACTTCTATCTCCACCTTCAGCGACCCCTCGTGGCCACCGTAGGCCCCGCGCCCGACGACGAGCTTGAGGTCGTACTTCTTCGCGATCCCGTCGATCGCCTGCTGGATTTCGTCCCGCAGCATCTTGATTTCAGGTCGTCCGATTTGTTCGATCTTCAAAGTCATTCTCCTTGTCCTTTTTGGTTATGGGGGTGGCGCGGGTTAGTATCCGAAGGCGGCCAACGCGTCGAGGGCGTCGACGTCGTCCTCGTTCAGCACCGGCTCCTCGTAGTGGTCGTCCGCGATGACGATGGTGGTGACGGTTCCCTGTGGCATGGGGTCCCTCCTTGTGGCTTTGATTTGGCGCTCCGATTGGCCCGGTTTTTCGCTGTTTCGCCTTGACACCTATATGATACTACGGTAATACTAGGGGTGTCAATACCTAAACGATACCTCCACGAGACGTAATCATACAAGGAGGGTGACGTGAGTACGGTTAAGGAGTTGCGGAGGCGCGGGGCGCTGAGCCAGCAGGACGTCGCGACGGCGACGGGCATCTCGCTGCCGACGATCAAACGGCTGGAAGGACAGGGGCGACGCCCGCACCCGCGGACGGTCCGCGCACTCGCCGAGTTCTTCAAGGTGGAGCCGAACGACATCGCGTTTCCGGGGAACGGCGCGTTTTGAAGCGACCCCTCATAGCCGACCTCTTCTGCGGTGGCGGTGGTGCGGGGGTGGGCCTCCACCGTGCCGGGTTCGATGTGGTGGGCTTCGACAACCGCCCTCAGAAGAACTATCCCTTCGACTTCGTCCTACAGGACGCGCTCACGGTGGACCTGTCGCCCTTCGATGCGGTGTGGGCTAGTCCACCGTGCCAGTTCTATAGCCGCCTCCGCCACCTGCCCTGGCTCCGCGACCGGGAATACTGGCGGTCGATTCCTCCGACTCGTGAGCATGTCGCCGCCGCAGGCAAGCCTTACGTGATTGAAAACGTCGCCGATGCAGGCTGGGACATGGAAGCCAATGTCGTTCTCTGCGGGAAGGCGTTTGGCCTTCGGCTGTTTCGACATCGCCGCTTCGAGACATCGTGGCCGATGCGCGGGCCGGTGCATGAGAAACACACAGAGATCAGTGCCGCTGGCCGAGCACCGCTCGGCCAGCGGCACCATGGGCTCAACGGCTGGGGTGGCCCGGCGGGCCACCAAGGCGGCGTTGAGCGCCACAAGATAAGCCTTGGGATCGACTGGATGACTGGCGCGGAGATGTCACAGGCCATCCCGCCAGCCTATTCCGAATACGTCGGGCGGGAACTACTAAAGCAGCTATGAGCAATCCGCATCGGAAACCTACTGGGTGCCCGGGGTGAATAACCTCGGCCAGTACGGCCGCTGGGCGTTCACCGAGTTCACCGAGGTTTACCAGATCGAGGCCGAGTTCAAGAGTCTGATCAATTCAGTCGCCGCGCTGCCGGAGTTATCAGGAGTGTCCAATGGCCAGAGCTAAAACACGACGGGCGAAAGCGAGGACGACGGTCGAAACGCTCAGACATGAGGGAGCGACCCGTAAGAACCTTCCCACCGCCGAGTTCCAGTCGGTGATGCGCGAGGACGAGCAAAGCACGCTCCAGTTGGCCTACGAGCGCCGTAACCGCGACCTGGACCCGCAGCTCGTCTGGCGAGGTAAGGACGAACTGGACTGGTCCGACTTGGTGGTGCAAGCACCGCCTCTGTATATCCAGGAAAAGGTGCACCCCAAGGTGCTGATCGACGACCTGCTTCGTCGCACCAAAGGGGACAAGAAGGTCGACGAGCCGCAGCTCGACATGTTCGCAGACTTCAACGGCCTTTCCGACGAAGCGCGCTCTACCGAGTTCTACCAGCACGACGCCAACTGGACCAACCGAATGATTCTAGGCGACAGCCTTCAGGTGATGGCGTCGCTGGCCGAACGCGAAGGCCTGCGAGGCAAGGTGCAGTGCATCTACATCGACCCGCCCTACGGAATCAAGTTCAACTCCAACTTCCAGTGGTCAACGACCAGCCGCGATGTGAAGGATACCGCCGGGCACATCACGCGCGAGCCGGAACAGGTGAAGGCGTTTCGTGATACCTGGCGGGACGGGATACATTCCTATCTGACTTATTTGCGCGACCGGCTGACCGTTGCGCGAGATCTTCTGACACATAGCGGTTCAGTGTTCGTGCAGATCGGGGACGAGAATGTTCATCGAATTCGAAGTGTGCTTGACGAGGTGTTCGGCGAGCATAATTTCGTCGCTCAGGTCTACTTCGTCACTACCTCAGGTCGCCAGGATGATACGATCGACCGCCTGGGAAACTATGTTCTGTGGTATGCGAGAGATGGGCGCCAGGTGAAGTATCGGCAGCTGCACGTCGAGAAACCAGATCTCCAACTCGAAAGCGCCAGCGACCTTCAGTCACAGGGAATTCGGTCAACCGGATCATTCGAGGTAAATGCGTTTGGCAAAACCTTCCGACCACAACCCTCAAACCACTGGAAAGTGACGGAGGAGGGCGTCGCACGATTGGTCAGGGCTCATCGTGTCAAGCCCATGAGAAATGTCATCAGGTTCCGTAGGTTTGCGCGGGATTTTCCCATGGTTGTCTTGGGTGACGTCTGGACAGACACTGGTGGGGGCGCAGGACCAGACAAGATCTATGTTGTCCAGACGGGAACGCGCGTGGTCGCGCGCTGTGTACTTCTGTCTACAGACCCGGGTGATCTCGTCCTCGACCCCACCTGCGGTGCTGGGACTACCGCCTACGTCGCCGAACAGTGGGGGCGTCGCTGGATCACCGTTGACACGTCGCGTGTTGCCCTCGCCCTGGCACGCGCTCGCATCATGGGCGTCCGCTATCCTTACTACCTGCTGACCGACAGCCGCGACGGGCAACTCAAGGAAGCCGAGCTTACGCGCACAGCTCCGTCCGAAGCCGTGACACACGGCAACGTTCGGCAGGGCTTCGTGTATGAGCGCGTGCCGCACATCACGCTGGGAGCGATTGCACACAACACCGAGATCGACGTTATCTGGGAGGAGTTCCAGGAGACGCTGGAGACGCTGCGGGAGCAACTCAACCAGGCCATGCACAAGACGTGGGAGGAGTGGGAGATCCCCCGCGACAGCGATGACAGGTGGCCCGCCGAAGCGAAAAGGCCGCACTCCGAGTGGTGGGAGCAGCGCATCGCCCGGCAGAGGGAAATCGACGCGTCCATCACCTCCAGTGCCGACTTCGAGTACCTCTACGACAAGCCGTATGAGGACAGGACCAAAGTTCGCGTTGCTGGACCGTTCACCGTTGAGAGCCTCTCGCCGCATCGCGTGTTGGCTGTGGGCGAGGACGACGAGTTGATGGACGGCATCGCGGAGTCGAAAAACGGCTATGGCGAGGAGTCGGACTTCGCCCAGGTGGTCCTGGAGAACCTCAAGACCTCCGGCGTGCAGCAGTCCCACAAAGAAGACAAGATCAACTTCACGTCGGTCGCCCCTTGGCCTGGCCACCTGGTCTGCGCGGAAGGCCGCTACATCGAAGGCGATGACGAGACCGGAACCGAGAAGCGCGCCGCTATCTTCGTCGGCCCCGAGTTCGGCACCGTTTCACGGGCCGACCTCGTGGCCGCCGCGCGTGAGGCCGGTGACGGCGATTTCGACGCTCTCATCACCTGCGCCTTCAACTACGACGCCCACTCATCGGAGTTCGACAAGCTCGGCCAAATCCCGGTGCTCAAGGCGCGGATGAACGCCGACCTGCACATGGCCGATGACCTGAAGAACACCGGCAAGGGCAATCTGTTCGTCATCTTCGGCGAGCCGGACATCGACATCCTAGACGCGGATAACGGTCAGATTCAGGTGAAGGTCAACGGCGTGGACGTTTTCCACCCGAACACCGGTGAAGTCCGCAGTGATGGGGCCGAGGGTATCGCCCTCTGGTTCATCGACACCGACTACAACGAGGAAAGCTTCTTCGTCCGGCACGCCTACTTCCTGGGCGCAAATGATCCATACAAGGCTCTAAAGATCACCCTCAAGGCCGAGATCAACGAGGAAGCCTGGGCCACTCTCAATAGCGACACCTCAAGGCCCTTCGACAAGCCGAAGTCAGGCCGCATCGCCGTCAAGGTCATCAATCACCTCGGCGACGAGGTGATTAAGGTGTTCCGGGTGGAAAACGCATCTCCGTAGCCGGTTATTAGGCAACGGTGATCTACAGATCGTGGGTTCCGCGCTCAATGAAGACGCCAAAGACCTGCCCGAAGTGCAAGAGTCCATAGGGGTGCGGGCACGCCTGCGACGAGCATGGCGTCTACACTGGCCACTGCCGAGGCGACATCGAGGACGAACCGGGGGACTACTACTCGGCCCGGCGACGGTGCGACTGCAAGGCGTTCCTATGAAGCGGGGACCGGGGCCGACGGTCAGCGACGACGAGCTGCGCCGCATCCGGGGAGACCATCCCGACTGGAGCCTGGCACGCATCGCCGTCGTCGCCGGGGTGTCGCGCGAGCGCATCCGGCAGCGGCTCACCCGCCTCGGGCTGCCAACGCAACACCAAGGCTATCGCCAGCCCCACATTCTAGTATGCGCCAATTGCGGCAAGCAGTTCGGGCGGTCTAAGGACGGGTTCCACCGCCAGCCGCGTTATTACTGCACCCCCGCCTGCGGCTTCCGCTATCGGCGACGGTTCGAGACGGGCGACGAGGTCGAACTCGCCTGCCACCACAACAAGCCTCACCACCGGGGCGGTCACAGCGCCGGGTTTCACCGGGGCCACACCGCCATCGTAGTGGCGTACCACGGGATACCGTCTAGCAAGTACGTGTTGAGCTGTAGCTGCGGGAAGACGCTGCGGGCCGCCGCCCCTTGCATAAGGGAAGCCCCCCCAGCGTGAACCAGGGGGGCTTCGAGAGGAGTGCCTCGGGGCGTCACCGCCCCGACGCGCCGCCCCGGTCAGTTAGCCCGTAGAACCCTCAGCGCCTCCCGCATCAGCTCCTCCATCAGCGCGGGGTCGGGCAGCTGCAACGTGTTGGTCACGATGACTTCCGCCGCCTCCGTCGTCAGCCCCAGGTATACCGCGACGAGCGCCCCCACCACCCCCACCGATGACGCCGCACTCACCCAGCGCGTCGAGGGCGGGGTAGTCCCCCAGCCTCACCGGTATGCGGGGCAGCCAGACGGTCGTCACCGTACCGAGTGGCGTCACCCACCGCTCCGTATCGGCCAACGGGCAGCCGCGGTCGTCCTCCACCGGGAACGGCTCCACCTCGTTGACGATCGTGATGGGGGCGGTGATGTTGACCGGCACGGGTTCGAGTGCGGGGACGGAGACCTCAACGACGATCGGCGTCGGCGCGTCGTCGTCTGTATACGCCTGGACCGTCAGGGCGACGGCGGCGACGGCGATGACGAGGAGCGCCAGGGTGCTGAGTCGTTGCATCATCCCCTCCCTCTATAAGCGGCGACGAGGTCCGCCACCCGCTTGCGGATAATGACGAGCTCGGCGTCGGAGATTTCTCCGTCGACCCGTGCGTCACCTACCGAATCCAATAGGCGCATCAACGCCCGCAGAACCCGCCACCGGAACATCAGGTTCAGGATAGTCAACCTCCTAGAGGTTCGCCAGCTTGTCCAGCATCACCATCACCGCCGCCACGATCCCGCCGCCGCCGATGGCCGGAATCCCCATCCGCATCGCGGCGTCCTTCTTCGTCCCGTTGCCGCTCAGCCGACTGACGATCTTTTCGGCTAGGTCCTCGTTCGACTTCCTGATCTCACGCAGGCCCCAGCTCCATGCGGCGAAGATCACCACCGTCTGGCTGATCTCGTCGTGCGCATCCCCCCCCTTGATCCCCGCCTCCACCACCTGGGCCTCCGCGTCTCGGGCAAGGCGAGCCATCGGGTCCTGTGGTGTCGTCATCTCATCTCCTATTGGTCGCCGATCGCTATGAGGTGAAAGGCGATGTCGGTCAGCGAGCCGGAGTCGCTGATGATGTTGACGTTGATCGCCCCGGTGCCGACGGACGAGAGGACGGCCATGTAACCGGCCCCCGCCTCGCACGTCACGATGCAGGCGTAGTTCGCGTTGGCGAAGTCGGTGTCGAAGTTCACGGTGTAGACGCCGGTCGACCCCTTCGTGATGCTGCTGATGTTGAAGCTGTTGGACTGGAGGGTCCCGTCCGACGCCACGGTACAGTACGCCCTGATCTCCCGCCGCGCCACCCACTTCAGGCCGAGCGTCTGTGCCGAGTCGGCGACGAGCGTGTAGTCGTTGGTTCCAGCGGCCAACTCGGCCGGGAGGGTGGAGTACGTGATCAACCCGCCCTTCGCCGTGGGGAGGCCGAGCTCCGCCGCCGCAACGGCGTCCGCCGCGATCGTCGGATTGGGGTACGTCCCCGCCAGGTCCCCACCGGCGGTCGTCGCGCTGTGGACGAGAACCTGAACCGCACCGGCGGCACCGGCCCGTTGGTTGAGCTCGCCTGAGACGGCGAACAAGCGGGTGTCGTTCGCGCCGGGGGCGGCGGGGGCCGAGATGTCGTCGAAGGTGATCTGGTCCACCCCCGTCATCTCGTCCTCGCCGTCGCCCGCCGCCCCGCCGTGCGCGTGGGTGCTGAGGAACAGCAGGTTGTCCCGGACATCGGTGTTGAGGATCGCCGCCGTGACGACTTCGCCGGTGGCGTAGGTCCTTGGAGTTGTCCACGCCATTAGACCGGCACCCCCATCTCCTCGTTCTGCTTCTTCAACTCGGGGACCGTCTCCCCCACGAACCAGTTCCTATGCGAAGCGTAGAACGGTCGCTTCGTCGGACGCTTCATCAGGACCCTCTCGATCGCCCTCTTCAGCCGGGGATACCGCACGACGTACCACACCTTCGCCGCAGGACACATCAGGGGCGGCGAGAGGCATATGTAAAGGGTGTTGTCCCCTCCGTCCGGTGGCCGACCTGCAACGATGGCGTGACCGCAGCCAGCTGGACATTCAGCCATCCAGCGCCCGTGATTGATATGGGCGTCGACGAAGTCCGCCGGGGAGTCGGCATCGGGAATATCCGGCATGGAGTCGTTGCGGAGTTTGATCGCCGCCCACCGCTCCCCGATGAACCGGCCCAATGAGACGGGCTGCCAGTCCTCGTGATGGTAGATCAGATCGGGCGGGGGCGCGATCGGGCCGGGCTTAATAGGCAAGGACCGTCTCCGTGTCCAGCTCAGACGTGTCGAGAATCCAGAAGTTGGAGTAGCCCGACGCCGGGCTGAGCTGCCACCGAACCCAGTGGTGCCGGTTCTTGTTCACCACATGCTTTTCGTGCTCGATGAAGAAGTCCTCGTTGATCCCCAGGCCCGCCGAGTTGGTGCCGACGAGGGTGACGCGGTCGCCGATGTCCCGAACGAGCGCCTCCACCAAGTGGTTATGGGAGCGGTTCGCCATGAACCAAATCTCCAGAATGGGGATCGGCACCTTATAGATCGACAGGTTGTAGTCCGCCCACGCCTGGCCCTCTGCCGAATCGGGCAGGAACCGCGACGGGTTGGGGTACGTCCTCTCCCCAAACTTCGTCGTCGTGTCCTCCGCCAGCACCCGCACGGGGTCGCGCCGGTCGACCGGCGTGCCGCGGGCTTGGAGCAGCGTGATGTAGATCGGGTCCGACGCGTGGTTGTTCGTCAGCGTGAAGAAGTAGACTTCGGCCAACTTCGACTCAGCCGACACCCCGACG
>Ga0114899_1001781_pt1 | contig 12180 bp, 14 predicted proteins | sample MalvireepMed_215_FD_83497 | JGI IMG/M metagenome (GOLD analysis project Ga0114899, IMG submission 83497) | Marine viral communities from the Global Malaspina Expedition - Malaspina viral metaG DeepMed_215 | ecosystem: Environmental > Aquatic > Marine > Oceanic | place: Mediterranean Sea... | reverse complement strand
CGAACAACTCATTGAGATGACAAAGAGCTACATTGACGATCATCGGGAAGAACTTGAGGCTTCTGGTTTTTCCTTTGATACATCAGGCGAAATTGCGTCGGTTGGTTTTGACGATCCTGAGGGGATGGTCGAAGTCGTTGACAGTACCGAAGAAGAGTGAAATCCTTTAAACTAGAGTTCCTCCAAAGGGAAAACGACCTCAACAAGATCCTAAAGGATCAGAAGAGGAATAAGTTCATCGTTTACCTTCTGTTCACCTCCTTGTGGGATGATGCTTGCACTAATTTAGTCTCAGCCCTAAAGGAGAAGTACCAGAACTCAGAAGAAGGGGTAAGGCTGTATGTTATAAACAGTTTTACTATGCCCCACTCGTTTGTGATCTTTAAGACCACCAAACTGCCTCATCTGGTGATGATTAGGAAGGACAAGGTATCCACCTTAGACTACCTTCCCATGATCTATGCTAAGTTACATGTCTAGTTCGCTTTTTCTTTTCATGTACTCATTGATTTTTTCAACATACCTTTTGTTTTTTGTATAAATTAACTTAAGGTTGTTAACAATCACGGTAGTGAAGTAATTGAAAGCGCTTCCATGTTCAGGGTTAAAGTTTTTTAGGACCTTGAGGATTAGGACAAAGCATTCTTGCTTGGCATCATCCTTGTCAACTTTAAAATTAAAGGACAGTAGGATGTTGGTTATTAGTAGATCAAATAAGGAAATAAGTTCTTCTTCGTGAGTCTCTGGATCCTTTTTGTACAGTTTTATAAGTTCTTCGAACCTTTTATTGTCTATATAATTTTTTGATGGCATATACTATCATAGTAGAATGAACAACCTAGAAAATCTTTTCGATGAATTCGATGTGTGCGGACAGAATACTGACTGCCAAGGCTGCTCCATACTTGAGAAAAATAAACCCATACACTCCGTTATGGATTATGAAACGTTGCCTCAAGCCGACATTTTGTTCCTGTCAGACTCAATAAAGTACTCTTTCGGACAGACATCTGCCTTCAAGAGGCAGGAGATTGACGATGTTATTACCCTTGCTACTAGCATGATGGACAAGGACACCGTAGCATTTGCTGCTTCTGTTAAGTGCCCAGGGGTCAAAGAGTCTGATATGTCCCCAGATAACATGAACATATGCCGTAAGCATCTTTCCGATACCGTTGATCATGTTAAACCCCTACTCATTTTTGCCTGTGGCAATCTTGCTATGAAGATGTTACTAAAAAAGTCTGGAATAACCAACAAGAGGGGGAAAGCATTTGAGTACACTACTGAGTCTGGTTTTTGCTCCATTGTGGTACCCTTGTTCCACCCATTTTCTATAATTAAGGAGCCTAGTCACAAGTATCTTTTCGATATGGATATTAAAAATGCTTATGACATGTACATAGCCCATAAAGAGCAATCATCTGATTTTAAATATAAATTAATTACTTCTTTTGATGAGTTGGATGAGTACAACTATCTTATTGATACTGACAATCCTATTGCAGTTGATATAGAAACCACTGGGCTGAACTTTCTTACTGATGACATCCTTACCGTTGCCATAAGTTGTGGAGAAGATAACATTGTCTTACCTTTGGACCACAACGATTCTCCAATGCAAGACGGAGAAAAGTTTGCTGTTATAAAGTGGTTGAGCCTAGTGTCCTCTAATCCTAACAACAAGAAGGCTCTCCACAATAGTAAGTTCGACCAGAAGTTCCTGCTGAGATACGGGATCAGGTTTAAGAATGTGTGGGACACTAAAATCATGCACCACTTTATAAACGAAACATCCCCTAAGGGTTTGAAGGACTTGGTAAAGATGTACTTCCCCCAGGAGTTAGGTACCCTCTGATGCTTACCGTAGATAACCCTAAGGCGTTTGATTGGGGCAGCATTTCCCTTGTGGATTGTGCAGAGGGGAACGCCATGGATAGTTACTTCACCCTTAAGTTGTTCGAATTGTTTGAAGAAAGGCTGGAGGGCTTGGGAGTGACCGCTTTGTATGATGGCCTTATTTCTCCACTAACTGAGGAGTTTTCGGAGATGGAGTACGATGGCCTTAATGTTTCCAGGGAGAAACTTGCCGAGGTAGGTGGGGAACTTCAAGAGGCTTGCCTGGAAATAGAAGAGACTGTTTATTCCTCGGACAAAGTTATGGAAGATGATAATCTTTCTTCTACTAATGATCTTGTACAGATCCTGTACACCAGGGAGGACGGGTTCAATCTGTATCCTCCTGATAGGACAGCCAAGGGGAAACCCTCTGTTTCAGCCCCCACTCTTAAGATTCTTCTAGGTCAGATAAATGAAGAACTTGCTAGAAGGAGTAAGTAATGTCTAAGTGGAGGCACAGAGAAGAAGGAAAGGCTATAAGTAAGGCTCTACTTAAGGATATGTCTTTGAAAGAACTCCGTGAGTCTAAGGACTTTATATCAAATTTTCTAGACCTCAGGAAGGCTCAAAAATTAGAGCAAACATACATACGGGGCACTACGAATGCTATTGATTACAATGGTAAGGACAAGGTGTATGTGGATTACAGGTTTGACGGTACCGCTACTGGGCGCTTAAGTTGCGCGGCCTACACCGCTGAGAAGGCTATGGGAGTGTCCTTCCATACCTTACCCAGAGAAACCAAAAACAATATCAGGTCAATCTTCGTACCCCCTGAGGACCACGCCTTCGTGACCATAGACTATTCTACTATGGAACTCCGTGTATTGGCTCACCTGTCCAGAGAACAGGGCATGATTGACGCTTTTAATAGTGGCCAGGACTTGCATTCGTACACTGGTTCCTTGTTGTTTAATAAATCCATTGATGAGGTTACCAAACAAGAGCGACAGCTTGCTAAGACTGTATCATTCTTGATTGTATATGGTGGTGGGGCATTTAATTTGTCTGAGACAATGGGTATCTCTATCAAACGAGCCGAGGGTGTAGTTAACTCTTACAAAGAAGTTTATCCTAGGGTGTTTCGCTTTATGGATTATGTTCATAACTTTGTCAGGGAGAATGAATATGCGTATACTATATTTGGTAGACGGAGGAATCTTAATGACATATCCTCCAAAGATAAAGGGGTGCAGCACAGGTCTTTGAGGCAAGGTTTCAATTTTATAGTTCAGAGTACCTCTTCTGATATTTTACTCTTTGCTCTGTTAGGTTTGAGCCAGCACTATAAGGCTGTTAATATGAAATCCAAGGTGGTTTCTACTGTTCACGACTCATTGGAATTGGTGGTACCTTACGATGAGTTAGAGAGAGCCGTTACTCTTGCTAAAATTCACATGGTAGAGTGCCCTCATCTTAAGAGTATTTTTGATGTAAACTTTTTAGTCCCCTTTGAGATTGAAACTATAGTAGGTAAATCTTTCGGGGATGGTATGGAAGTAGAGTATGCTGAGGGTAGTGTCTCTAATCTTCAAGAGATAGAGAGGAGCTTGGGGCATGCTTGATCATCCTGATATGCTAGGAGCAATGTGGTCTAACATCGCTGGATCCCAGGATGCTCTTCGTCCTGATTTTAGTGAGATATATCGTGCCTCCTTTTGGGATTCACGGGATATTACTTATGTATGCGATGGGTTTAGGCACCGTAAGGCTACTGATTCAAAGTTGTATACCTATGACTATGAATTTGCTATCCACCCAGAGTTCAGGGAGGCTATTGCTCCTCTGTACCCCTTGGGCTTCCCTGTTGGGGTTCCTGATTGGGAGCATCTAGGAGGGGACTCCACTCCTTTGGATGATACCCCCCATCTTAGCACTCTTCTTAGAAGGAGAGCTGATGATGTTTTTTCTTTCCCTCTGTTCTCCGAAGAGTTCTGTGACCTCCTTCTGGAAGAACTTTTGGAGGTAAACGAATGGAGGTTCTCGGCAGGGGATAATTACCCAGCACCAGAGATAGGTCTCATGGATATAGGATTAGATCTAGGAATGCTGGTGTCATGCTATTTGAATCAGACTTGGAGGTTAGTTTCTGCGTACCTGTGGGACTTCTTCTACTGTCAGGACTACAGAGATATTTTTGTTATAAAGTACGATAAAGATTTACAGGACTCCTTGGCAAAGAAGGAGCATTCTTCTTTAGAGTTTCACCATGATGTTAGACCAGTCAGTTTAACTTGTTCGTTAAATGATGGGTACTCTGGTGGAGGCATGGAGTGGAAGAGACAGGAGAGGATACTGAGTTCTGAGGATCTCCCTAAGGGTCACGCTGTTACCTTTCCTGGGAGGGTTACTCATATGCACAGGGGAGTTCCCGTTACTGAGGGTACTCGCTATAGTTTTGTAGCGTGGTCGGGGAATTAATATAATGGGTAAAACGTTAATAGTAACTGACACGCACCTGTCTAACCCCAGGCAGGGGTATTTGGATGCACAGATAGATTCCCTCATTAAAATTTATGATGAGGAAAAACCTCACGACCTCATCATCATGGGTGATGTCTTTATGTCTAGGCGACCTACACCTACAGTACTGTTAGGTTTAAGAAGGTTGCTTGCTGCTTTTCAGTGCCGTGTGTGGTTGTTGAGGGGCAACCATGACAGCGAGACAAAGGCTGACGATGGGGTTACTGCGCTCAGCTTATTTGCTAGCGAAAGAGTCCATGTTATAACTCACACAAAAACTTTTGGAAGGTGGACATTCATTCCTCACTATGAGAATGCAGAGACTATTAAAAAGGCTTTGTCTAAAGTCCCTGAGGGGAACACAGTGTTCGGACACTTTGGATACAACGGATGCTTGAACTCCACGGGGGACCATGATTTTAACATTGATCTTTCTTGTTTCAGTAATACCACCCTTCTAGGTCACATTCATAAGTTTAATAAGGTGGGAGGGGTTACCATTCTGGGCACCCCTTATTCTGTTAACTTTGGTGACGCTTTGAAGGAGTGCTACTACGCAGTCCAAGTTGATGGTGGAGAGTGGGAGTTCAAGAAGGTGACCCATGGTATAAGACATGTGGTGTGCGGTCTTGAAGAGGTGGTGGATAAGCTTGATGTAATAAACGATCCAAACTATTTCACACACCTCAGGGTCTTTGTGAACAAACTTGGGGAGGAAAATACTGCTTCTCTTGTTGATGAGATCAGCGAGTTGTGTTCAGTAAACCAATTAGATATAAAATTTAGACCTATCTTGAGTGAGAAGGAGGCCCAGAGTACTTTCGTCCCAGACAGGCAGCTGTTCTCTATTAATGAGGCTATCATTGACGATTATATAGAGAGTAGCGACACTCAAATAGATAAGGCAGACTTACTTGAAGGTTACAGACGTTTAAATGAAGATTAATTCTGTAGAAATACGAAACTTCTACTCCATCAAAGACATCAAGGTTTCCTTCGATGAGTATGGTGGTATAGTTATTGTCAAGGGTAAGAACTTAGACACTGGTGGTTCAAATGGGGCAGGTAAGAGTGCCTTGTTTGAGGCTGTTGTTTGGGGACTGTTTGGAAAGACCATACGTAAGAGTAATGAAGAGGCTTTGGTCAACAATATAGCGAAGAAGAATTGTGCTGTTACTGTTACTATCAATGACAACATCGTAGTCACCAGAGGCAGGAAGCCCTCCAAGCTAGAGGTTGTCATAGATGGCGTGTCCCATACCCAGTCGCACATGTCTGATACTCAATTGATACTTGAGTCCCTTCTTAACACCAACTACAAGGTGTTCATGGCTAGCATGGTGTTTGGTCAGCACAACAATGTAGATTTCCTTGGGTCTACCCCAGAAGATAAGAGAACCATCATAAGGAACTTTCTCAATTTGGAAGACCTATTCTCTAAGCGAGATAAAATTCGTGGACTAAAATCTAGATTCAACTCCATCATTAAGGAGAAACTTGCTGTTATTGACGAACACTCTTCCTCTAGAAGAACTATCTTAGAGAAGTTAAAAAAGTTGGAGAAAGATAAAGCCTGTTACAGCTATGAAACTGTAGATTTTAATCTTAAGTTGGAGGATATTCTGGATGCCGAGGCCGAGGTCAGGCAGTTGGAGAGGGACGGCAAGGATCTTTTTACTGACAGGAAGGGGTTACGGAGAAAGGCTACGGAGATTCGTGCCACGGTCAAGAAGGGTAGCACAGTATGCCCCACCTGTGGAAGCGACAGGCCAATAGATAAGGACCTACTCTCTGCATCTCTCCGCGCCGCCGATGGCGATATTTCGAAAATCTCTAAAAAATTAGTAAACTTGGAGAAGCGTCTAGAGGCCATTAATATACCCATGTCTTCCAGCCAGTATTCCAACTATATGGAGTATAGGGAGTTATGTTCCAAGGAGGACACCTATAATGAACTTCTGGAAGATCTGGATATACGCATTGTGGAGGCAGATAAAGTCAAGCTTGAGAATACGCGAAACTATGAAGTCATGCGCTTCTGGGAAAAAGCTTTCTCTGAGTCTGGCCTCATCAAATATATTATAAGAAATATTCTTGATTATTTTAATGAAAAATGTAATACTTATCTAGCCTATATGACGAATGGGCAGATGCTTGTACATTTTAACGAAGAGTTAAATGAGTCCCTCACCATCAATGGAAAAATTACACAGTATATTTCCCTGTCTGGTGGTGAAAAGAGGAAAATAAATTTGGCCGTAATGCTCGCTTTACAGAGCCTACTAGCTCTTACAGAGAAGGAGCAAAGTAATTTGTTATTTTTCGATGAAGTAGCAGAGAACTTAGATGAAGACGGTCTTAAAGGTTTATATATATTATTGCAGGAATTAAAGAAGGACAAAACTATCTTTCTTATTACCCATAATAAGAGTTTCAAAACCCTTTTTGATAATGCGTCCCGGCTTACTATTATTAAGAAGGGAGGGGTTTCCCACTTGAGAAAGGCAACAAAATGAGCATAGTAAAGTTAAACAATCTAGGTCAAGAAATTTTCGAAAAGAGATACGCCTACCCTGGCGAAACAAAGTGGTCGGAGAGGGCTAAGGTTATTGCAAAAGCAGCAGCCTCCGCTGAATCAGATGAGGACAAAGAAAAATACGAAAAAAAGTTTTACGATGCGATATCGTCTGGTGATCTCATCCCTGGAGGACGCATTATTTACGGTTCCGGGCGTAATGCTGGTAAGCACAATCTTCTCAATTGTTATGTTATCATTCCTGAAGATTCTGTCATCTCGATAGGTAAAACTATTGATGATATGTACAAGATTTCTTGTGCTGGTGGTGGTATAGGGTTCAATTTCTCGAAGATTCGTCCTAAAGGGGATGATATACAAAATAATAAGCACTCAGCCCCAGGTGCCATCTCTGTTATGCGAATGATTAATGAGATAGGATGTCATGTGCGGTCTGGTGGCAGTAGGCGTACCGCTCTGATGGGCATTTTAAATATAACTCACCCAGACCTCCTAGAGTTCCTCCATGTCAAACTGGATAAGGGAGAATTGAACAATTTTAATATTTCTGTAGCCATTACTAATGATTTTATTAACGCTTGCGAGTTGGGCGAGGATTGGTACTTTACCTTTAACAATAAGAACTACTATGTTTATGAATTAATTAGAACTTCCGAAGATGGAAGTTCTGATACTATTAATGTTGTAGCCCTTGACGAAGAGGATGCTACTGAGCGGGCTTTACAGCATCACAGGAAAGGGTTCACGGATACTTTTTCCATGATGGGGAAAGTAGATCTAAAAGCCAAGGACCTGTGGAACAAAATTTGGACCAATTCGGTAGAGTCAGGAGATCCTGGTATTTACAATATTGATCTTGCCAACAGTTATACTAATGTAAGCTATTTTGAAAGTCTAGATTCTACTAATCCTTGTGGAGAAATTAGCTTACCTTCTTATGGTAATTGCTGCTTAGGAAATGTTAATCTTTCCAACATGGTTACCGATGGTGAGGTTGATTGGAAACGGTTGGCTCGTACAGTACGCTCTGGTGTGCGCTTTCTAGACAACATCCTAACCATAAACCATTTTCCAACTAAGACTTGCGAAGAGGTTGCCCAAAGATCCAGGCGTATTGGTTTGGGTGTAACAGGGTTACATTATATGCTTATAAAACTGGGAATTCTGTATGGATCTGAGAAGTGCCTAGAATTCCTTGACAGGTTATTTACCACTATCAGAGACGAGGCATACAAAGAGTCTGTATACACGGCCAGGGATAAGGGATCGTTCGTTGAGTTTGATTCTACGGCGTACCTGTCCCAGGACTTTGCTAAAACTTTGCCAGCCCGTATCCGCATGCTTATAAAGCAGCACGGCATAAGGAATGCAGTTATGCTGACTATACCTCCGTGCGGTACCATTTCCATGCTTATGGGCGTATCTTCTGGTATTGAGCCTATCTTTGCCCCCGTCTATCTCAGACGGTATAGGGATGGGAATGTTAACAAGAAGGTTGTGGTGGTTGACCCCCTGTTTGACGAATTTGTTAAGGAAAATAAACCTTTAGATACCTTCGTTGGGGCTTATGATGTAACACCTGAAGAGCACATTCGTGTACAAGTTACTATACAACGGTACATGGATTCTTGCATCAGTAAGACCATTAATCTTCCTGAGACTTTTGAAGCTTCTGATTTGGCTGATACTGCTTTGGAATACTCCCACTATCTTAAAGGTCTTACTGTTTATAAGGCTGGGTCCAAGGGAGAGGAACCCTTAACAGCCATGTCGGTAGATGATTACCTAAATAAACCTCAGGTAGATGAAGTGGAAAAGGCCGTTGCTGACGGTATGGCCTGTTCCATTGCTGGCGGAGATTGTGGATAATGCCTACTTATAAGTTTGCTTGCACCAGTTGTGATATATCTTGGGAAAAACTGAGAGAGGTATCTGAGGTGGATAAAAGTTCCATGTGCCCAAAGTGCTACAAGAAGGGCGAACGCAATTACGAAATTGGATCTGTAAGTTTTAGAGGAATTGATTTCTCCACAAACCAGAATAAAGCAGAAGATTACGCTAGACATGGTATGGATAAGGGTCAAGCAGATACTTTTTATAAAGAATCCATTTCTGCAAGTAAAGAAAGAATGCAAACTGGATCCGAACATTACTCCTCATATACTCCTAATTATGAGAAATTAGCAGAAGATGGAAAACTTATTCACCACTCACCAGATAAGGTACGGCAAAGACGGAAAAACATGAAAAATTTGACCGAGCAAGTCTATAAAAAGGCAGGACTCGATGTAACTAAACCCAGAAACCCTAGTCAAAACTTATAACTACCATGAAATACGAATTTAGTGAAAATCTCCAACGGGGAGTTCTTTACCTGCTGAAGTCAAACAGGGGTTTCTACCTCCAGATAGTGAATCTCGTTCAGCCTGAGTATTTTGATTTCCCAGTCCACGCCAGAATTTTCAGTATTGTTAGAGATCATTACGAAGAATATCTTAAACTTCCCAATGATGAGATAATCATCGAAGAAGCTCGTAAAGAGAAGGTTGCTTCGGAGAGTCTTTCTGACTACGAGGATGAGATTCTTATGGTCAATGGGTTGGATGCCTCCTCTTTAGAAAATCCTGATTATTTATTAGATCTGGTAGAGGATTTTGCTCGTAAGGCTTCTATGAAGGAAGCGATTAAGGATAGCATTGGGTTATTGAAGGAAGACAGGATCGAAGAGATTGAGGAAAAAGTTAGGAAGGCATTAACTGTATGCAGGACAGTAGATTACGGACAGGTATACTTTCCGTCAATTAAGGATCGCTGGAAGCGAGTTTTTGATGAGGATTTTTCTGATAGGTATGGGACTTTCCTACCTTCTCTTAATAGGGTTCTGGAGGGTGGGCTTAGCGCGAAAGAGTTGGCAATGGTTGTCGCTCCGCCTGGAGTAGGGAAATCCCTATTCTTGGTCAACCAGAGTGTCGAGGCTCTAATGGAAGGCAGAAAGGTTCTCTATCTTTCCCTAGAAATGTCTGAGGACAAGATCGCCCAGAGGTTTGACTCGGTTATGGCGCTGGTACCGCAGACGCAGCTTAAAACACAGCAGAATGTTCTTCATGAGCGTATAGAACAGTTCTGTGGAAGGTACCCTTCCAGCCAGTTAGTAATTAAACAATTCCCAACTGGTCAAGCCACAGTAAATAGTGTACGGGCTTTGTTGGTTCAGTTGAAAAACTATGAAGATTTTGAACCTGATCTAATCGTTATTGATTACTTGGAACTTATGCGTCCTTCTAGAGAAGGTATGGCAGAGTATCAAGCACAACAACGGATATCAGAAGAATTTCGTGGCTTGGCTGTAGAAAATGATTGTTTGGTATGGACTGCAACGCAGACTAACCGACAGGGGAGAAGTGTGAAGGTAATTACTGATGTTGAATTAGCCGATGCGTATGGCAAAATTCGAACTTGTGATTTCGCTCTTTCGTTAAACCAAAATGAAGAAGAATTTGAGAATGGTTTTATGAGAGCATATGTGATGAAATCGCGTAACAGTCATCAGAGGTTTATTGTTCCTATTAATGTGAATTATGGAACCTTGCGTATGACTGAATCAATGGATATATTTGAGGAAGAGGAAGACTAATGCCTTATGCTAGTATGGGTGGTTATGGTTCCCCTAAACAGGGGAATGCGGTAAAGATGAATAGGTTTATAATGTTTACGCCTAGACCTAATGAGTTTGCACCTCAGGGGCTTGCGTGGACCAGAGTTAAGGGTGTATGGGCTTATCAATGTCCTAACAAGTTTTGCTTGGCTAAATCTAATACTGTCGGCGTTCAAGGAGTTTGTAGCCTTCATGGTAAGGTGGGGGATTGGATTTTATGGCAAAGCGATGGTAGTTTAATTAAATTAACAGATAAGGAATATAAAATATGGGCACAGTAAGTAAGGCTGAAAAGCTTTTGTTAGCGTTTAAAGATTTAAATTGGGATAGTTATATTGCTATTTCAGATGAGATTGTTAAATTAGACAAACATGACATTGATGGTGAATTGAGTAGACAAGCCTCAATGTATTCGTATTATAATGGGCTTCGTGCTATTGCTCGCAAGGAGTATGAAAGATCTCAACTAGATTTAGCCCAGTATATGGCACAAACTAGAAAGAGAGAGAGTGAAGACAGGCTACTGGCAAATATGAAGGCTACTGATAAGTATCTTGAAGCATATGTTATTTCACAACCCGAATATCGTGAGTTGCACGAAAAGGTTGTAACACAAAACTTTAAACTAAATCTTATTACTAATTTGGTTCAGTCTTTGGAGCAAAAGAAGGATATGCTGGTTCAGTTGTCCGCAAACTCCCGAGCAGAAACTCAGATTTATCGCTAAGAAATTTGTGAGTGGTCTATAATAAGAAGACAGAGGATCCCTCTGAAAACTAATAAACTAAAATAACTGGAGAAACTAATATGGCAATTGATCTAGAAAAACTGCGTCAGAAGCATGCTGAACTTACTCGTACTGGTACGGGATCCAGTTCCGATTTTCTGAACAATTTTTTCCAAGTCCAAGAAGGCACGAATGTTGTTCGTATCCTCCCCTCTCCCAATGATGAGGCTGAATTTTACGCTGAGACGAAGATTCACCGCATTACTACAGATGATGGGCAGGTTCGTAATTTTCATTGCCGCAGAGTCCATGGAGAGGATTGCCCTCTCTGTACGGCTTATTTCGGTCTGTGGAAGACTGGCAGTAAGGATGACGAAGCAACTGCTCGTCAAATCAAGCCCCGCAATAGGTATTACATGAACATTGTAAACCGTGAAACGGGCGAAGTTAAGATCCTATCCATTGGGATCATGCTTTTTCAAAAGATGATTGGGGCCATGCTTGACGAAGATTACGGTGATATCACCGATCTTACTGAGGGTCATGACTTTAAAATTATCAAGACTATGGAGGGCCAATGGCCCAAGTACGACCAGTCCGCCCCTAGGCCCAAGTCCAGCCCCGCTGGTTCTGATGCCGAAACTGCGGCCTGGATGGACAGCCTACATGACATTCATGGTTTGGTTAAGTTGGAAGACTACGAAGAAGTGAAGCAGATCGCAGATTCTATTCTTCCTGAACTCTCTGTAGAGAGAGCCATTCCTTCGATGGATGATTCTGAGGTAGCCACAGATAGCGAATATCTTGAAAGGCTTAAGTCTTAGTACTATATATAAAGCAATGAGTGCGGCAGCTTTGGTTGTCGCACCTTCTTGCATTTCAATTGACGGAGTACCAGTT
>Ga0114899_1001777_pt1 | contig 12193 bp, 11 predicted proteins | sample MalvireepMed_215_FD_83497 | JGI IMG/M metagenome (GOLD analysis project Ga0114899, IMG submission 83497) | Marine viral communities from the Global Malaspina Expedition - Malaspina viral metaG DeepMed_215 | ecosystem: Environmental > Aquatic > Marine > Oceanic | place: Mediterranean Sea... | reverse complement strand
GTGACGAGGCGGCGTTTCCATTGCGAAAGATCGTCATCCATCCCGCCAGGCTATGCACAAATAGCGACAGTTGGCGGGAGGGCTAGTGGGTTGACTGGGCCGGTCCATAAAGACCGCAATAGAGAATCTTCTAAGAAAGACAGCTCGCAAGTCCGAGTTGGGTTACCGCTGCGACCGGTGGCCGAGCTCGCATGATGCCGGTCCCAGCACCAAAGAGCTCCCGTGTTTGGGCCTGATTGGGCTGTGACTCGACCGTCTCGCGGAGAGCCTCGCGCCGGGTTGGCTCGGCAACAGGACCCCGGAAGTAAATTCAGACCGAGCGCGCTGAATGTCCGGGTTCCTTCAGCCAACTGCACGGCGCCCCCACGATGCAGCAGTCACCTGTCTGGAGAGAACGCTGCCTTAAACAGATCAGCGGCATCGATCAGGTCGGCTGTCGTGACCTGGAGCTCGCCCCTGGTGATCCCGTCACTGCCGTCCTCGGTCAGCAACCACGTCGCGGAGACCGCGGACGCCTGCGGGTCCCTGGCCAGGATCACATAATCGTCTCGGTCGCTTGTCCACGGAATGTTGGGGCGTAACGACTCCGGCGTGAGTACGACTTCGACATCGCCGCTCTGGTTTCTCCAGGAAACGGGGTACGCGGGAGGCGTGAGTTGGAGGGCGTCCTGAGCGAGGTCGATCCCGAAGGGATCCGGTCTCCGCATGATGGGTTTCACCAACTTCTCGTAGTCGGTGTCGTCAGACTCGAGAAAGTCGAAGGCCTCGCAATTGTGGAAGGTCACGATGAGTTGGGGTTTTGCGATGAACCGGTCGCGGCTGACGATTTCTATTCCCACGCCATCCAGACCGACGCCGATGAAGTGCGCTCGCCCCTGCGCGATATGGGTGGGCTTTCTGCTCCGCCACACCTCCAGCCGCTCCGCTCGCTCTTCTGCCGTTGGCGGCCGCCCTCCTCCGGGGATGCTCGACGCCAGGAGCGCAGATGTCGATGCAAAAGAACTCTGCTCCGGTTCCCTGCGCTTGGCGAACTTCTCTTCCTCGAAGTCGTACAGGCGCCCCAGCACTTCGTCGAGGCGGTCAACGCGCCCAATTGAGCCACGAATGTCTACGTCGAGATCGATCGGCGGTTTGCCTCCGCCGCGGGATCGCTCCACCAGCGCCAGTACCTCGCCGGCCCGGGCTGGGCGGGTGTTGCTCGCGCCTCGCACGTAGATTGCGCCGTCGTCGAGGCTGTCCCGACGATGATCGCCTTGAAAGCTCTTGTGGCAAGGGAAGATGGTTTGCCCTTCCATTGGCGGCTGCGCGATGACGAAGAGCACCTCGTTCTTGGCGTCGATGCCTATCCTTCCGAACTCGAAGGCTGGAAACTGGGGCCCCAGATACGGACGGAGCCGGTCCTCGAGCTCATGGGCTTCAACACCACGAGGGACGCCCGGCGCGCTGCTCTTCTGCGCGCCGATGACCAGCACCGCATAGCCGTGGAAATGGCGCACCGCCTCGTGGGGACGTCGGTTGGCCGCGCCGAGGAGAAACTTGGCAATCTTCGCTACGCCCGCCCTGCTGCCGAGGTCGAGACTGCTTTTGACCTCCAAGTAGGTCGTCTCGGCCTCATCCCCGACGGCGATCACGTGATCGAGAATGCCCCGCAGGGCACGCTCGCCGAGAGGGATGAGATCGGTGGCCAGCATCACGCGCTTCGACTCGGGCGGCGAGGCAGCGGGAGGGTTTGCAGGCATAGCTCGATTCTTCCACTGTCACCGACGCCGTGGCATGCTGGCGAGTCTGACCGAGGAGCATCGCGCACTCGCGCCGCCTAACCAAGGTGCCTCCGCATGGGAGCGACATATAGGACGTGTTCGACTCGAAGGCGCGTAAGAGGACGAGGCCAAAGCTGTGGCCGCACTCCCACAGAAATCACACACTAGTCATGGTGTTGGAGGACAACTGGAAGCGGCGCGGTAGAAAGGTCCTAGTACCAAATATCGGAGACAGAGACGCGTCTCTTCTGACGACCGTCACGAACTCTTCGATCAGTAAGGTCCTCAATGCAGGCTGCATTGCGAGTGCTGAGGTTGGAGGCGAATCGGTGATCGTGGACAACGGTAAGTGGTGGATACCATCCAATTGCGACCGCGCCGCTGTCGGCCATCTCACCACCGTCGACGACGGTTCCCTTCGCCTTGAGCTCGACCACCGCATCGTCCAGTGGAACAGCAGTAGCCAAATTGTGTGGGGTGAAACCGACGACGCCACACCTGTGACTTTGTTGGGCTGCTTCGTGTTGTCCGAGGGGCAGTCCGCCGGTCGATTGACGCAGCGCCTTCACGTGCACGCGGCGCTAATCGGCACTCACGTCGCCTCCGCCGATGAGGCCATATTTCGCGAGGTGGCAGTCAGTCTCTCCAACCTGACGGACTGGACAACGCGCGGCCCAGTAGAGCCGCCGCTGCCCGAGCAGATTGCCAACCCTCAACGTCCTGGCGAGAAGGTTAGTCTGCGCCGAGCACATCGCGAAGTGCAACTGGTCATCGAGTCCGATGAACCTCGTCATTGGGCGGATTTCGACACTACCGCCCAGGCGTTCCAGGACCTCTTGACCCTGGCGGGCAATGCGGACTGCCGGATCGAATCGCTGGTCCTAACCACAACTGGAGGCACTCTGGTCCAGGTATGGATGAGTACCGACCCCGTAATCGAGCGTCGTTGGCATCCAGTATTCGTCCTAAGTACCGTTCCCGACCGATTCGTCTCCGATTGGCTCACGTTACGCGAACAATTGGGAATGTCGGGTTCGGTGTTGTTCAGCCTCGACTATGGTGGCCGAGGGTACTTCCAAAACAAGCTGTTTAGCGCTGCGTCCGCAGCCGAGGGTTTCCACAGAATTCTGTGCCCGGATTCAACCGGCATTTCTGATCGCGAACACAAGGACCTTAAGAGCCTCATCAAGACTTTGCCAGATGGCCCGACGCGGAAATGGGCACTTGACGCGATCCGACGGAATCAGCCGGGCTTCACTGAACGCATGCGCGAGCTAGCCTCGATACCTGACGGTGAGGCCGTCGCTGCAGTGCTCCGCGACCAGGACAAGTGGGTCACCTGGGTGGCCAATGCGCGAAACTCTATCGGCCATTCAGTGTGGGACGGGATGGAAAGAATACCCCGCGAGATCAGACCCGCACTGACTTACGTAACGAAAACCCTATTGCACTTAGTGATGCTTGAAAAGCTGGGTCTTTCCGCTGCGCAGCAGCGCAGCGCTGCCTCAGTGAGCTACTTTAACTTGCGGCAGCGTTACGACGACTACTTTGACATAGTGCCAGCGGACTGACCTGCGTGGACGTCTCAATTACGCTTACCTGCACCTCGCGCGAGCTGCCGGCACTAAATCCGGTTCGGCGTGGCTCGGATCCGTGCCCCTTGCCCTGATGGGGCCGACCACGGCGGAACTGGCTTCATACAGGGTTGCGCTTCGAGTGCGTCCCGGTGCAACTCGGTTGATCCGGTGGCGACCACGTTCTGTGGTCAAATTCGTTCGACGGACTTTCCGAGGAGGGGTTGGCCCCTACTTGTCATAAAGTCTGGTTACCGGCGGCGACTGCATAGCTCATCGGGTGCGGCTTAGGGTTTGGCTACCCGCCCGGACCGAGCCCTCCAGTTGCCCGGTGATGTGGTCGGCGCGGAGTCTGTGGTCGCCGCATTGTTGCTGTCGGTTCAGGGTCCGGACGCGTGAGGCTGCCAAGCGTCCGATGTGGACCTGGCGTAGCGGGCCGTCCTGCGCGTCAGTGACGGGCGCCCGCTACCATCCTTAATGGAAATGAATCCCGTTACTGTTTGTTTGAGGAGTCCGCGGTGGGCAGAGCACGACGCACGATGGCGTTGACTGGAGTTGCACTGACTACGGCGGTCGCTCTGACTGCCTGCAGTAGCACCGACGATGGGGGCGCCAGCGACACTGCGCAGGTGAGCGTGGTGGCTTCGACGAATGTGTGGGGCAGCGTTGCGGAGGCTGTGGCCGGCGAGCATGCCACCGTCACCGCGATCATCGATGAGCCGTCCGCGGATCCGCATTCATTCGAGGCCAGCCCCGCCGACGCCGCCGCCATCACCGATGCCTCCCTGGTCGTCTACAACGGCGGCGGTTATGACAAGTTCGTCGACGACGTCCTTGGCGGCAGTGGCAGCGCGATCCCTGCCGTTGATGCATTCTCCCTGGCAGAACGCGCCGCCGACACGCCTGAGGAAGCTGCCGCCGACGACGACGGCCACGATGACCACGACGACCACGCTGGTCACGCGCACGGGTCGATCAACGAGCACGTCTGGTATGACACTGCCGTGGCAGGCGCCATGGCGTCGGCCATCGCCGAGCAGCTCGCCGGGATCGACCCCGCCAATGCTGCCGCTTACACGGCCAATGCGGAGACGTTCCGCGCGCAACTCACCGATGTGGACGCTGTGATCGCGTCGATCGCCGCCGACGATGCCGACGCTGTTGTCGTGCAGAGCGAGCCGATCGCTCATTATCTGATCGAGGCCGCGCGTCTCGACAACGCGACCCCGGCCGAGTTCGAGCGGGCTATGGAGAACGGCACCGACCCCTCACCCGCGGCGATCACTGAAACCCTGGCACTTATGGGCGACAAGCGCGTCCGCGCCCTGATCTACAACGTTCAGACGCAGGACGACGTCTCCCAGAATCTGCGTGCCACCGCTGAGGAGTCCGGGATCCCCGTCGTGGAGGTGACCGAGACCCTGCCCGAGAACACCGACTACATCACCTGGATCACCGCGGCAGCCCAGTCCCTCGGTCGAGCGCTGCAGTCCTCGTAGCTTGCCCAGCCGATCAATCGCGAGGCCGCTGTCGCCAGGACCACGTGCATCATCGCGCGATGGTGGTTGGAGAACTCGTTGTGAGTCCGATGGTTGTGGCGGTCGGTGTCACGGTAGAGGTAGTCCGGCGGCGGCTGCTGCTGCGCCGAGTGCTGCGCACGCTGCCAGGGTGCGGAGAACTGGCCATTTCAGTGGGAAGACCAGTATCAACGCGATGATGGTGATGGCGGTGCTGACTGGTTGCCAGGTGGACAGGTCGGGCAGTTCGAGCCGGATCGGGCCCCAGTGCAGTGCGGTGGTGGTGGCGAACAGGGTGTGGAAGGCGAAGTAGAGCGCGAGATTCGCGATGACGCCCACGACGGCAGCGGTGAGGCCGGTCAGTGCTGCGGAGAGAGCCTTGTTGTTGCGGAGTTGTTCGATGTACGGGGCGCCGAGGAATACGAACACGAAGCACGGGACAAAGGTGACCCAGGTGGTGATCAGGGCGCCGAGGGTGCCTGCGATCCACGGGTCCAGATCGCCGGGATTGCGGTAGGCGCCGACGAAGGCGACGAACTGCACGACCATGATCAGCGGACCGGGAGTGGTCTCGGCCAGGGCCAGTCCGCGGACCATCTCCCCGGGGGCGAGCCAGCCAAAGACCTCGACGGCGCGCTGGGCCACGTACGCCAGGACGGCGTAGGCGCCGCCGAATGTGACCAGTGCGGTGCCCGTGAAGAACATCCCCTGGGTGGTGAACACACTGTCGGTGCCGGTGAGTAGTGCGACAGCGAGCAGCGGTATCCCCCAGGCGGCGGTACCGATCGCCAGAACCAACCCTGCGCGTCGTGTGGTCGGTCGCTCGGAGTGCAGGACATCGTCGGGGATGAGTGGCGGCGGTTCGTCAGCGTCGGTGGCCCGTGGCGTGGCTTTGCTCTGCAGCGCGTCGGGCCGGAGTCGGCCGATGAGCCAGCCGATGGCGGCAGCGGCGAGGATCACCGCGGGAAAGGGCAGGCCGAAAACGAACAGGGCGATGAACGAGGCTACTGCCAGTAGTATCAGTGCTCGACTGGCCAGAGCGCGGCTGCTGACCCGGTGGACGGCCTGGGCGACGATCGCCACTACGGCCGGCGCCAGGCCGGCGAAGATCGCGGTGACCGCGGTGGTGTCGCCGAACGCCACGTAGATGGCCGACAGGGCGAGCATCGCCACCATGCCCGGCAGGACGAAGAGCGTGCCGGCGGCGATGCCGCCCCGTGTGCCGTTGAGTAGCCAACCGGTGTAGATGGCCAACTGCTGGGCCTCCGGTCCGGGCAGGAGCATGCAGTAGTTGAGCGCGTGTAGGAACCGTTTCTGGCCGATCCATTTCTTCTCATCGACCAGGGCGCGTTGCATCACGGCGATCTGCCCTGCCGGCCCGCCGAAAGTCTGGAGGCTAATGGCGAACCAGGTGCGCAGTGCGACTCGAAGGGGTATGGCATCGCCGCTCGCGGGTCGGATCGGCTCCGAGGAGCTCGCGGTAGTCGCCGGGATGTCGGCGGTGTTTTCGCTGTTCATGGTACTGATGGCCCGGTTTCGGTGATGGGGTGGGAGATGTCAGGCCGATCGTCCGCTGAGCAGTCGCCGGCGGAAATACTCATAGAGACCGTTGAAGACCGGTGCAGTGACGGCCATCGTGTGATGGTCGTCGCCGATCAGAGACAGTCCGCGCAGGACGGCGTCGAGGCCGGGCGCTTCGGGGGCTTCGTACCGTTCGTCTTCGAGGTCTGCCTCGTGGATGATCTCGGCAATGCGCCACAGGACGGGGTCGGCCAGCTCGTAGCGACGCAGGATGGTCTCGAACGTGCAGTCGCCGTTGTGGTGGGACAGGTCCACGCCGCGCATATCGAACGGGGTGGCATCCGCGGGCACGTCGTCGGGTCCGGCCACAAAGACGAATTCCGCTTCGCTGTCGACGAACCGGGTGATAAGCCACGCGCAGGCGGCGCGATCGATGTGAATCCCGGCGCGGGTACTCCACTTCACTTCAATTCCTTTGACTGGGTGCTGACTGGGGTCTGCGCATCTGCGCTGGCGAGTTGGCGAAGGGCGTTGTGGGCGGCGGCCCGTTCGGGCGGGGGGAAATAGTCGCGCCGAGTGATTTGTCGCCACTGACTTCGCAGGCGGCGCAGGCTACTCACTCGCTCCGCCTCTGTTGCGTGCACAGCCGCGGATGCCTGGGCGGCGAGATCGGCGTACTCCGCAGCGCGGGCGGATCGCATCTGCTCGATGAGCTGGAGTTCTTGGGTCTGGGTGGTCGCCGACGCGATCCACACCCCGGCCTGGCCACCCCCCTCGAGGACCTCATCGGCAAGCCACTCCAGATGTTCGCGCGACCTGGCGTCGTCGGGCAGAGCAACGACGTTGTCCGCGAACTGGGCCACCCCGAGCCTCTTGAGCTTGCGCCATAGCGCAATGCGTGGCGTCGACGGTTCCCGCGGCAATCGATAACTCAGCAGCACCCACTGGCCGCGAGTGGCGGAGGTCGCTTTGTCCACGTCCACAATGAAACCACGGTTACAACATATCGCGCCAGGGGTGCGGTATGTCGGCGATCTGCGGATTGCGGTATGCCATAATCTGCGTATGGACGCAGATACGCAGGTATGCGGGCTCGATCCGGACAGTCAGTTCGTCGAACTGGCTGTGGAGGTGTTCGCGATGCTGGCAGACGCCACGAGGGTGCGGATCATTCTCGCGTTGCGGCAGGCCGGGGAGATGTCGGTGAACCATCTGGCGGATGTGGCGGACAAGACCCCTGCGGCGATTTCGCAGCATTTGGCGAAGCTGCGGCTGGCCCGCATTGTCGAGAGCAGACAGGAGGGCCAGCGGGTGTTCTACCGGTTGGCCAATGAGCATGCTTCGCAGCTGGTCTCCGACGCGATCTTCCAGGCAGAGCATGCCCTCGGGGGGACTCCTCGCCATCACCAAGTCCGAACTGGTGGGCTGCCGGCGGTACCGACTGGGCCGCACTGATGGTCGGGGTTCTTCGGAACCCGGCTTATGCCCGGTTGTTCATCGCGCAGGTGGTGGCGCTCCTGGGTACGGGTTTGTTGACGGTGGCGCTCGGATTGCTGGCGTTTGACCTGGCTGGACGCGATGCTGGCGCGGTGATGGGTACGGCGTTGACCATTAAGATGGTGGCGTACGTGGGTGTGGCGCCGGTGGTGGCGGCGCTGGTGGATCGGATTCCGAAAAAGGCCGTCCTTGTGGGGGCGGACCTGATCCGGTTCGCGGTCGCGTTACTCCTGCCGTTTGTCGCTGAGGTGTGGCAGATCTATGTCTTGGTGTTCGTATTGCAGTCGGCTTCGGCGACGTTCACCCCAGCGTTTCAATCCCTGATTCCGGCGGTCCTCCCGGATGAGCGTCAGTACACCCGTGCGTTGTCGCTTTCGCGGCTGGCGTATGACCTCGAATCGTTGCTTTCGCCTGCTATCGCCGCCGCACTGTTGGCCGTGGTGAGCTACCACGACTTGTTCGTCGGTACCGCGATCGGTTTCGCCGGATCCATCGTGTTCGTACTCCTAGCGCACCTGCCAGCGGCAGCGGCCACCTCCTCGGAGCTGCCGTTCTTGCGCCGACTCCGGGAAGGGGCCGGGGTATTCGCGCGCACAAGAACCCTGTGGTTCCTGATGTGCGCCAACGTCGCGGTCGCGGCCGGCACAGCACTGGTGATGGTCAATACCGTTGTCTACGTCCGCGGGGTGATGAACCGCGGTGACTCCGCCCTCGGCCTCGCCTTGGCGTGCTACGGGATGGGGTCCCTTCTGGTCGCGGTGGCCACCCCGCGGGTCGTCGAACGCATCGGGGTGATCCGCACCATGTCGGCCGGTATCGCCGTGACCGTGATGTCGCTGGCAGCGGCCGTGGCGCTCACCGTCGTAGTCCAATCGACCGGCACCGGGTGGGGATGGCTACTGGGAACATGGTTTGCGCTGGGCATAGGCACGTCCCTGATCAACACGCCGTCATCGCGCCTACTCGCCGACGCCTCCACCGACCGGAACCGCAATCTGGTCTACACGGCCCAGTTCGCACTATCGCACGCCTGCTTTCTCCTCACCTACCCGATCGCGGGCCAGTTGGGCGCATCCAGCCTGACCTTGGCCGTCAGCGCACTTGCCGCGATTGCTGTTCTCGCGGCCGTCGCTGCGACAGTCGTGGCAAGGCGAGGGCGCCCGACTATCCGACCTGATTAGCTCACGGTTCTAAGGGCGGTCGTCGGTGGCAGGTCTATTGTCGTTTCTCGTGACTGCGTATGGGCGGGTGTCACCGTCTGTGATGCGGCGGTGGGCGGGCTGGGCGACGTTGAGTCCGGTCCGGGTCGTCGCCCTGAGTTTCGCTGCGGCGATCGCGGTGGGGACCGGGTTGCTGCTGCTGCCCGCGGCGGTGGCGTCCGGGGGCGCCACCAGTGTGACCGCAGCGCTGTTCACGGCGACGTCGGCGATGTGCTTGACCGGGTTGATCGTGGTGGACACCCCTGTGCACTGGTCGGGATTCGGTCAGGTGGTCATTCTGGGGCTGATCCAGGTCGGTGGCCTGGGGATCATGACCATGGCCTCGTTGGTGGGGCTGATGTTGGCGCACCGGATCGGGCTCAAGGCACGGTTGAACACCGCGGCCGAGGCCCGGGCGGCCGAACTCGGCGACGTGCGGGGCGTGGTCGTGGGCGTGGTCCGGATGAGTTTGCTGATCGAGGCGGTCACCGCGGCGGTGCTGGCGATTCGTTTCGCGGTCGGGTACGACGAGCCGGTGCTGCGGTCGCTGTGGCTGGGCGTGTTCCATTCGGTCTCGGCGTTCAACAACGCCGGGTTCGCGCTGTACAGCGACAACGTGATCGGCTTCGCCACCGATCCGTGGATCTGTGTGCCGTTGATGGTGGCGGTGATCCTGGGCGGGTTGGGCTTCCCGGTCCTGTTCGAGGTGGGGCGGCGCATCCGCCGGTCCGGGTCCGCGGCCCGGGAGCACCCGCGGTGGAGCCTGCACACCCGGCTGACCGTGCACGTCACGGCGATCCTGCTGTTGGCGGGGTTCGCGGCGGTCCTGGCGCTGGAGTGGACCCGCACGCTGCAATCGTTCGGTTTCGCCGACAAGGTCCTGGTGGCCGCGTTCCAGGGGACGATGCCCAGAACCGCCGGCTTCAACAGTGTCGACTACGCGCAGATGGACGAGGCGACCCTGCTCGTGACCGACGTGTTGATGTTCATCGGAGGCGGCAGCGGAGGCACCGCCGGCGGGATCAAGGTGACGACCTTCGCACTTCTGCTGTTCGTCATGGTCGCTGAGGTGCGGGGCGAGAAATCGGTCACGATCTTCGACCGTCGTGTGGACACCCGCGTCCAGCGCCAGGCGTTGGCCGTGGCACTCATCGGTATCGGATTGGTGACGGTGTCGACCATCGTGCTCCTGGCGGGGACGCCGTTCGGGCTTAATGAACTGTTGTTCGAGGTCACTTCCGCGTTCGCCACGGTGGGGCTGTCCACCGGCATCACCGCGCGGCTTCCCGAGTGGGGTCAGTGGATACTGATCGGACTGATGTACCTGGGTCGGATCGGCCCGATCACCATGGTCAGTGCCCTGGCCGCTCGCCAGCGCGGACGACGGTACGACCTTCCCGCAGAAAGGCCTCTCATTGGCTAGGAAATCAGCGCCGGACGCCGTGGCAGTGCTCGGTCTGGGTCGGTTCGGCAAGTCGCTCGCCCTGGAGTTGATGTCCCAGGGCGCGGAAGTGTTGGGTGTCGACGCGAGCGATGCGGTCGTGCAGAAGATCGCCAACCGCCTCACGCACGCGGTGGTGGCCGACACCACAGACGAGGAGTCCCTACGTCAGTTGTCGGTGCACGAGTTCGATCGCGCGGTGGTGGGGATCGGCTCCGACCTCGAGGCCAGCCTGCTGACCGCCTCGGCCCTGATCAATATGGGCGTGGCCAACGTGTGGGCCAAGGCGATCAGCAACTCCCACGCCAAGATCCTCACGCAGATCGGTGTGCATCATGTCGTACGGCCGGAACACGACATGGGCAAGCGGGTGGCCCACCTGGTCCGCGGCCGGATGATCGACTACATCGAGTTCGATGACGGGTTCGCCATGGTCAAGACGACCGCCCCGGCGTTCGCGACGGGTCGCAGTCTCGGCGAGAGCACGATCCGCACGGACCACGGCGTGACCGTGGTGGCGATCAAGCGTCCCGGGGAGGGCTTCACCTACGCCGCCGCCGACACGATCCTGCACCCGGGAGACACCATCATCGTCTCCGGCAAGGTGCGCGACACCGAACGCTTCGCAGAACTGACCTAGACCCTCGGTGTCGAACAGTCCTGCTGGCGCCTGAGTCACTCTCGACATGACGGCAGGACAGACGGGGCTGGTCCGGTAACCCGCCCGGTCAGTGCGGTGGTCCAGCCCGGTCCGACGGGGTACCTCGTTCTATACGGCGCTGTGGGTCGCGGCGAAGATCACGAACGCCACAAATAGGGCTCCGAGAGCGAGGCTGGTGCCGATGACAGCGTCACGACGATTGGATGCCTCGCCTTGGTCCACGAGCTTGAGGCTGATCCATCCGGATACGAGGGCAACTATGGCGGCGGCGATGGTGATGGCGCCGCCGATGAAGGGCACGAGGGACGCCAGCGCGGCGACGATGCCGGCAACTAGGGACGTGATCCCGGTGCCATTGCGGTACGCCGTACCGGCGGGATAGTCCTCGGGCATGGGGCCTCCCATCGCGCAGTCCGGTGAGCGAACAATACCTGCAAGCGGTCAAGCCTGAGACTGCCTTTTGTCTGCCTCCGGTTCACGAGAAGGGGTTTTCGGGTCTGGTCGACCCGCTTCGCCCGGGCTCACCCGGTGATTAGCCCCGGGGGGTGGATGTTAGTGGTGGCGACCACCGGGGCGTCGGTTCGGCTGGTGGGCTGGGTGGCCGAGGCGAGGGGTATGCGCAATACTCGGAGTCGACGAGTTCGTCTATCACAGATTCGGAGAGTGCGAAATCCCCTGATGGGTACTTCTTGCGGAAGGCCCGGGTCGTCTGACGACCCGGGCCCGAGTTGTCTCTGGTTGGTTTCACTGCGAGATCTTGGGTCGTGGCACCGTGATCGGTGCTCGGGTGGGAGAGCGTTCTGATGGGTGCGACTTTTCTGCTGTTGTTGCTGGGTGTGCTGGTGATTTTGGCGATCATCGCGGCGAATGGTTACTTCGTGGCTCAAGAGTTCGCCTACATGTCGGTGGACAGGAACAGGCTCAAGGCGCGAGCGGAAGCGGGGGACGCCTCGGCGCAGCGCGCGCTCAAGGTGACCCAGCGGACCTCGTTCATGCTCTCGGGGGCCCAGTTGGGCATCACTG
>Ga0114899_1001776_pt1 | contig 12194 bp, 16 predicted proteins | sample MalvireepMed_215_FD_83497 | JGI IMG/M metagenome (GOLD analysis project Ga0114899, IMG submission 83497) | Marine viral communities from the Global Malaspina Expedition - Malaspina viral metaG DeepMed_215 | ecosystem: Environmental > Aquatic > Marine > Oceanic | place: Mediterranean Sea... | reverse complement strand
GGAATGGTTATTTGAAGAGACATGTCGAACTGTCCGCCATTCTGAGTATAAATGTGCGCCTCGGCGATCCTCTTATCAATCCACTCTCGCTCCTCATCTCTGGCGCTAATCCACCCTGTTTGACCCCAACTAACTGGAATGATATAAATATCAAAAAGATCTTCTCGTGATCTAAGGGCGCGGAGTGCAAATCTTGCCTGCTCTCCGTAGCCAGATTGAGATAGGACTGGACCTCTTACTACAATTTTTTGCTTCATTTTATCTCCCTAAATTCCCAAGCAGTATATTCCTTTCTTGTTTCCCATGATCCATGTTTCTCTATGACAGAATCGACCAAATCAACCCATTGCTTGTTGAAATTTTGAAAATTATAATTTCTAACAACATGCTGGCGCCCCTTCATTCCAAGGAGTTTTCTTTCGCCTGGAGACATATTGTACATCTTCTTAAGAGCGGCTATGAAATCTTCTTTTGAGATCCTGTCCTCATATATGTAGGGCACCTGTTGGGATCCGATGATCGCCTTTGACGCTGGTTCTATTCCAATTCCGAACCACTCTTCCCCGTCTGTTACCTGTTCTTGCAATCCGCCCGTCATGTTAACAATAATCGGAGTTTCGCAAGAAAGAGATTCAAGTGTCGCCAAACCAAAACCTTCGGCATCAGATATGTTAATCGTACAATCTGCGATGTTATAGAATGTGGCCAAATGCTCTGGTGGCACTTTCTCTCTAGATATCAGAACTCTTCCGTCAAGTGCCCCAAGAGCAGCCAAAATTTGCTCAAGGTCTTGCCCATTGGGATCTTTAGGGTCGGTGTGCATGATTAACCGAACGTTTTCTGGACCGACTTCTTCGGCGAATTCGTTGAACCAATGAATGAGAGATCCGCTCATTTTGCGGCGCGCATTTCGATTGTTCCAAAAGAAAACGACCTTATTGTCTCTTAAGCCGAACTGCTTCTCTTTAACTTCTTCAATCATTTCAAGCGGCATCGGCTTAAATAAATCTGGATTTACTGCATGGGGCACGTAATGATTTTCAACATTAGGGGCTACCGTATTGACAATATCGTGCGTCACCTTTGAAATAGAAGCGATGACATCGGTCGACTCGTAAAACCTCTTGTTATAGTGCGGATAGGGGTAGTTATCCCAAACGTGATAATATACCATTGGGACATGGCAGCGGATTTCGTTCTCGATAGCCCACAGCCAGCCATAAAATCGCGGGTCTGTCATGAACCAGAGCATGTCTGGCTTTTCATTCATGATTAGCGATCTTACCGCCTCCTGAGTTCCATAGCCCTTAACTGGAATAATCACCCAGTCATCTTCATATGGTTTAACTTTCATCGGTGTGTAATCCTTGTGGTCTACTGCTCCACCAAAACAAACAAACTTGTATCTTCCTGTTTTGATTAGAGTCTCGATTACATATTTTGTTTGAGTTCCGACTCCTGATGGTGCTAGCGGGTGATCCGCTATAATAAAAATCTTTTTCTTTTCTGTCATTAATTCCTCTTATGGACAGTGCGACGTTCTGTAGAATTCACATTTTACGCACGACCGCTTGTCTTTAATATAATTCTTTTTCTTGATGTTAAACAACGCCTTATTCAGAAGTGATTTAGCATTTTCCATTTTCTTATTTCCACTTGTCACTCGGAATATCTCAACGTTATCTTTCTTTGCTGTTCGTTTTAAAAGAGCAAAGTGTGTTTCAATATCTTTTAGATCTATCCCGTGTTTCTGTGCAAAGAATATTTTATAAAATGTTAGCTGATATGTCACCATGGGATCGGAACGTTTGCGAGCATCCCAACCCCAAGAACAGGACTTCCAATCAATAATGTGATATTTTCCATCGGGAGTTTTTACGACGGCATCGATAAAACCCTTAAAATTCAGTCCCGAGTCTCCAATTGGAACCATCAAACCTTCTTCTGTTGAGATGACTTCATATCCTTCGCTGAAATATTTATCCAAAGCTGGTCCTATTTCTGGAATTATATTCTTGGCATGTTGTCCCATGCTTAATATCAGATCTTCGCGAAGGTCTAAGTCTGCTGGCAATTCTGCTAGCTCCCTCATAAATTCAAGCTTAAAGATATCATAGAGGTCAACGTCTTCTTTTAGAATTTTCCTTTCGCAGACATTATGTATCGCTGTTCCAAAAGCAGTGTACTCGTTTCCTGCAAAACCCCTAATCTTGTCGATATAGGTTATCTTGTGATAGAAGGGGCAAAAATTCCAGTTTTTCAACTCGGAGAAAGAAATGTGCGCCATTAAAGCCTCGGACTAAAAGTTATTTAACACTAATATAACATGTTATTTATTCATTGTCAAGTTTTTTATTAGATTTTTTAGAAGCTTTCTTGACGGTTCTTTTGGGTTTTGCGACTTCCTCTACAACGGGCTTAGGTGTGGGCTTTTTTGGAGCCTTGCGAACAGGAGCCGGTTTTTTAAAGATGTAAACACCAGTACGATTTTTCTCTCGTGTGTTAGATAGCCTAACCGATTGAGTGCATTTCCCTACTTTTACCTTCTTTTCTTCTAGAATTTTAACAACATCTGGTTCCAAGCATATCACAACCTGCTTAAAGCTATGCTTATTGTATGCCTCCAGTTCTACCGAGACGTGAATTTCATCCTTTTCGGTTTCAATGTTTGTTATTTTAATCATTTTTTTCAATTTCCTCTATTTTTTCATACAATATTGGACATATTTCTTTTAAATACGGTCTGTCGTCTAAAAAATAATATTCAAATCCATTTGCAAAATATTCTCTCAATGAAGTGGCTGAGTATGCAGAGCTAAAAAGAGCGTAAGACGCGGCAATGAAATTAAGCCTGTCGTACCCCACCTCTTCATATAAATATGAATCTAACTCTATTGTATATGATGGATCCATAAATAATTCTTTATCGGGATCCAACCCCTCGGACTTGAGTATGTTATATAATTTTTCTCTTTTTTGTAGAAATTCCCTTTCAAGCTCCTTGTCTCCATATATATCATATCCATACGGCTCTTCCAGAGAGTGGGCGATTTCGTGAATGATATCATCGATGAAATCCTGCTCATCATCTTGAATGTTCGAAACGTATATTGCACCGTTTTTATATGCGGCGTTGGTTTCCATCTCCACAAACTCGTCAAACATTCCAACATAAATCGTATCAATCTCACTAAACAGGTGCGCGGGGACGTGTTTGTAGATTTGATATATTGCACTCTGAATATCAAAGTCGCTTTCAATTTTGTCCTTTACAAACACCTGGATATACTCTCCCATATCATATTCTTTTCGCTCGTCCTTGGCACGATCGTAAGATTCCTTTATGTAATCCAGCTTGTACACCTATTTATCTTCTCCCTCATCTTCAGGAGTTTCGTAGCGAGTTCGGTTAACATCTTCAATGCCTTGTGAGTATCCTCTCAAATAATTTTCTTCTGCAATTGCTAAAACAATTTCTGGAAATTCAGACGCCAAAACATCAATTACCATTTCAATCGTAACTTCATCGTTGACCGGATTCAGCTTGTTCCCGATATAAGAAACAATGCTCTCTTTAAGTTCTCCATCAACTGCGACGACATGTCCTAGTATTCCATCTTTCAACTCATCATTGTCCATTTTAGACTTCTCCATTTGTAGTAACTATATTATAACCTGATTTATCACTCATGTCAAGTGAAAAACTACAATATTTTTGCAGCTAGTGATGCAATCTTTGATCGCTCGCCTTTTCTCAAGGTTATGTGACCGGTCAAAGATGACGTTTTAAACTTCTCAGTTACGTGAGCTAAACCATTTGACATCTCATCAATGTAGACATTATCGATCTGTTCGATATCGCCCGTTAAAACAATCTTTGTCCCTTCGCCTGCGCGAGTGATGATGGTCTTGATTTCGTGCAACGAGAGGTTTTGCGCCTCGTCAATTACGATGAACGCGTTAGAAATTGAACGACCGCGTATATAAGTCAAAGCCTCAAGTTCTATAATCCCCTTGTCCATGTAATCCGATAGCGTCGTGCGATCATTCCCCATGATATATTGCAGATTATCCTGAATCGGCATAAGCCATGGTTTCATTTTTTCTTCCATTGATCCAGGTAAAAATCCAATATCTTTTCCCATAGGCTGAATCGGTCTTGAAACGACGAGGCGTTTATATGCTGGAGAGTCATTTTTTCGGAAGGGGTCTTCGAGGATTTGAGCAATACCAGTTGCGATTGCCATCAACGTCTTTCCAGAGCCAGCTTTTCCGATCAAGCTGACAAATGGAACCTTCGGATCCATCAGCAAATCTAGAGCAAATGCCTGCTCCTTGTTCCTGGCTTTAACTCCCCAAATACCCCTCTTGTCAACTTCGTGGAGACGCTTAAGCGGTCTTTCTTTTGATAAATATCGGGCGAGCGCTGTCTTTTTTTCATTTGAGGATGAAACGAGCATAACAAATTGGTTTGGGTGAAAATTGTGTTCATCCGGTAAAAAAACTTCTTTTTCAGCATAAAATTGATCAACCAACTGTTCATCAACCAAGACGGTATCAAAGCCCGTATACAGAGAATCCTGGTTGGTGACAACCTGATTTAAGGTATACCCCTCCGATAAAATACCCAAAGAGTCACAAATGACACGCATGTTTATGTCTCGTGAGACTAAAATAGTTTTCCTATTTGAGTTCTTGGCGTGCTCTGACAACGCGGTGGATATGATGATGTGATCGGCGACTTTCTTGTCCATATCGTCCGGAAGCATCGACGAATCTCCTCCGGATACCCGCAGGATTCCCTTACCTCTCTCTATGCGTACACCCTTCTGTAGATTGCCCTTTGACCTCAAAAGATCAAACGTCCTTATGATGTGCCGAGCATTCGAACCTACAGAATCCTGTCTTTTCTTGTGCTTGTCTATCTCTTCTAGAACTTTGAGAGGAATAACAATATCGTTATTTTGATACTTATACAAACATGATGCATCTGCCAAGCAAACGCTAGTATCAATTATATAAAGTTTTTTTGCCATTTCTATCTTTAATTAGTTCACAATCCCAAAGCAGTCGTAACAAAATTGATGCTGAACATTATCAACCAAATCGATGCTCCAAAACAAATAATAAAGTATGAAATAGTTGCACCATATTTAAGTGGATGTTGTACCATGTCAGAAAAATATTTTTCCATAGTGACTGCAACACTCAATATTAAATCAACTATCCTATTCATGAAACCCCCTTAAAACACTAATCAAAAACAAACTCCACTTCTTCTGGCTCTTCTTTTTCTTTATGAGAATAAAAAGCCTCAATCGCTCGGCGAACGTTATGCGGCTTGAGTTTCTTTAATCTGTGTTTTTTAAAATAAGCCTTCACATCTTGTTCGGATATAATATACATTGTGCCGTATGGTGCATCAATTATTCCAGCAGACATAGAACATTGTCCCACGCCTGCATCGCCTTTCCGAACTAACTCTCCATCTTCATCAACAAAATTGCTAGTAACAAGATATAAAAACCAGTTCATATTAGTAATTATTTTAAAAAAACACTATCGTCAATGTTTTTTTTTCTGATCAACCCATTATACAGAAAATGAACTATGATTAAAGCGCTCACTGAGCCCCACAAAACAACCTTCGTTCCTCTCTTCAAAACCCTGTCTCTAAGTCTAGGCTTTTCCATGGGTATTCTCAACTAGCTCTGAAGACGATTGGATTTTTTGTCCTCCAACATTCCAGAGCATCATTATCCCCAGTTCATCACAGACTCGTTTTTCTGGCGTGTTATTCAGGGTGCGATCACCACCATTTGCAAAGTGCGTCGGTTTAATACGTCTCAAGGCTTCACATACTGTCCCATCTTCATCATCGACAGAGATTACATCGACGACCCCTTTGAGCGCCATTAGGATTTCCTTGCGCTCTTTGAAGGACATAAAAATATATCCCTTTTTCGCGAAGAGCCAACGATCTGAATTAGCCACGACGATGACGTCGCCATATTCAGATGCCTCCAAAATCATGCGGACATGTCCAACATGGATGGGGTCAAAACCCCCAGAGACCATAATTTTATTTTTCTCACTCATTTATTTTTTCCTCTAAACATTCTCTTATTTCTAGCACATCTGCTATTTCGGGAAGACCATAGCATGCAGATAAGACTATGTATGTGATTGAGGTTCCGATTGCAGAACCAATTATCATCCCAAGTCCAAAAAATATATATTTCTTCATGAAACTAAACAATTTCATCAATCAATCCATATTCTAAACACTTTTTAGCGTCCCACCAAAGATCGTGCTTTAAGATTTTATTAAGCTCTTTCTTCGGGATTTTTGTGTGTTGTTCGTAGACCTCAATAATCATTTCCATAAACCGGTCGCAGTTCTCCATCTTATCTTGAAGATCCTGATATTTTCCCCACATACCCGAAGATAGTTGGTGGATCAGCATATATGCATGATTATTCATTTGCCGGTGCTTTCCCACTACGCTCATAATGGTTGCCGCTGAAGCTGCACAGCCATCAATGATTGTGGTGACTGGCACTTTGGAGTTTAAAATACAATCAACGCTTGAGAACCCCGCAAACACAGAGCCTCCATAAGAATTAATATGTAGATATATATTTCCAGGATCTGCGAGACTGAGCCTTTGGGCATTTGCCAACAGGTCGTTAGACAACTCCTCAAGTGCCAAATTTAATTTTAAATTCTTTCCTCGCGAGACCTCGGAATAAAAATAAATTCTATTGTGCTTCTTCTCTACCTTGTTGTTATCTTCTTCCTTTGCGTTAACGTCCGAGCCGCAAATTCCAATTGGCGATTTCGTTGCCCAGTAAATATCGTTTATCATTTATATTCCTTTTTAATTATATATTCGATTAGCCCGTAATTGTTAGAGAGCCGAGAGCGTGTTCTACCTCAATATCCCAATTAGCCAATTCAAAATCGGCCATCTTGGAGATCGATCCCACGCTTGTTCCAATGAATGCTGAAACGGTGGTATATCCACGCTTATGGTCATATTTTTCCGTCGATGCTTCAATCCAGTCATAGTCTCGCCAATTTTCCGAGATTACCTCAGATACATATTCTTCAAACTCGTCGGATCCACGGTCGTAGTCGTCAAGCAGACCGGCTTGCCGCATTTCCTGAATAATATGATTGTCCTTGAGCGATGGATTAATCACCATTTCGCCTAGATAACTTGCAATTTGGGTATTACCAATGGCGGATTCCTCATAGCCATCGTGACAATGAATGACGTCATAGCCGTCTATATATCTGAGAACCACCGAAGTGTTTGCATCTAAGTTTGCATTTTTTAATTTTTGAATTTTTGACATTCTTTTTCCTTTTGTTGAATTAATTGTTTTATGGTACGCCCTTCAGGACTCGAACCTGAAACCTACAGCTTAGAAGGCTGTTGCTCTATCCAGTTGAGCTAAGGGCGCGAAAACTGGGACGGTTGGACTCGAACCAACAACCTTCAGATTAACAGTCTGACGTACTGCCAGTTGTACTACATCCCAATTAAATGGTGGACCCACCAGGACTTGAACCTGGGACATTCCGGTTATGAGCCGGGTGCTCTGACCAACTGAGCTATAGGTCCGCTTAAATTTCGTTTTCAAAATTCCGTAACCTTATAACTCCGTCTTCGATCTCGACATATGTAGCATGTTGTACCCAGTCGCCAGTGTTGACGTATGTTTTAATTTTTTCATTTTCATCAATCCAGATAATAACTTCTGGTATGTGTGTGTGCCCTATGATTAGCGCGTCGATATCATTATTGTGGTCGATGATATCCCACAATCTCTTTAATTTTCTCTTTTTTAATTTTAAATTCGTGATCCACGTTGACAGATCTAATCCAAATGTTCTTTCAATTATATCCTGAAAGGTGGAAATTATTTTCATTATGTAACGCCTATGAACCAGTCCGGTTTCATATTTGTCGCCATGTTCTATCCTAAATGATCTGCCCCCCTCTTGAAAAGAATACTCTCTGACAAATTTCACATTCATGAACTCTTGACCTATGAGGTTGGCAATTGCGGTATCATGATTCCCTACAATGTATATCACTTCCTTGTTTGGATCAATAGCTCTTAGGATATCCAGCGCGATCGTAGTAAAAGTTGGACCTTTTAAGAACTCGATGATATCCCCGTTTAATATCAATTGATCATATTTTTTTGTACGCAATAACCTCAGTAATTCTTCTTTTTTGTAGAATCTTGACCCAATGTGGGTATCTGAGATTATCAGTCTTTTCAATCTTAGTCTCCGTTGTCTTCTTCATCTCTATCGTCAGTTCTGTACATAACTATTGTCCTAGCGCCATTATAATATGGTGGTAGCTCCTGTCTGAGAAAAGTTGCGTTCTTTTCATCAGCGACGTGAAATTCCAACAAACGACCACCTCCGTCGGAGGCTCGTTTTATTTCAAATTCCGCAGTGGCATCAAAGTACGGTGAGTACTCAGCATATGCCAAATCGATAATTTCGTCTGTTGACATTGTATTAATAATATCTTTGTGTAACACGATAGTCCTCATAAGTGTAGTGTGTAAGTGAAAGTGCTGTTTTACTCGGATAGCCAGCTTCCCATCCTCCCTTTGGTTTGGAATTTACTTAGATAGCAGAACAACAATAACAATTCCTCCTTTCATTCCGGGTTCGTTGGAGACAATGAACTCTTCCCTATTAGATTAGTATACTCTCAATTACACCCCAAAACTGAATGGTTCTATTCCCACTCATATATAATTATAATCTATTTTTGCTTATTTGTCAAGAGTTAATTAATTATTTTTCATTTTCATCTGAAAAGTAATCATGAATTCCGTATTTCTTTTTTAGTTCATGAAACGAATTTTCTTTGAGACCTAAAAATCTCATTGCTTCAGTCTGGGTTCTGGTGGCTGATACAGCATATTTGAAAACTGCATCTCTTACAATGTCGTTGATAGCATGCCATATGGGGATCCCGTATAAACGATTTGAAATTGATCGTGTCGCCACTTCGAGCTTAAGCGCAATGACTTCCTCTAGTGTCAAACTGGCTAGCATAATTTCAAATTCCTCATTAGATTTCCGTTCTTTTCTAAGTTTGTTGATTATGCTATAGTTTTTATTCTTACCGTTATAATTTTTCTTGCGTTTCCAGTTAGACATGTATTATAATAAGTACAGAGTAAAGAGTAATGATATGATTAAGTAAAGAGTAATAAGTACAGAGTAATATAAGTGATTAAGTAAAGAGTAAAGAGTATTTTTGTGATTAAGTACTTATTGTGATTATAATGTAACCCAATTCTCAGCACTTGTCAAGTAAAAAAGTTGTAATTTTTTGTCATACAACTTTAAAAATTAGAATTCTTCCATTCCAAACTCATCTTCCATCGCAACTTCATCTTCTGCGGCTTGCAAGTTTGATGGACTTGGCATTTCTTGTTCAATTTTATCAGTCCAGAGCTTTAAGTTGATATCAAAATATATCTGGAACAAATCCCCTTCTGTGAGGGTGCCTGGAGGATATACCTTCCCTTCAATTGTCAATTCCTTGTCAACAATGTCTTTAACAGGAGAGTCGTTCCAGGCTTTATCGAGTGCTGGTCCAATTGTTTTATATGCACGTCGGGCTGATCTAAGAGTTGATATATCTTCAGATCTCTCTTCTTCTGGTGTTTGTTCTGGGGGATCTTCGCCCAATATGTCTTCTTCAGGTTCAGGAATTGGCTCAGCGAGATCGTTTCCGGCAGCATCCAAATCTTCAATTGAGACACTTATATCTTCGTCTTCAAGTTCTTCAGGCTCTTCGGGTCTTTCTTCCTCAAATCCTGCATCTTCAAAATCGGAAGGAAATTCTCTAGGAGCTTGTCCAGCGTTGAGTAAATTCATGTCTGCGCGAGCAAAATCTAAAATATGCTCGACAAACTCCTCTCTTGCTTCTCTGGACGAAGTTAAAGAAGTATACTCACGCCGAAAAGCAGTTTGTGCTCCCTCTTTTGCACCACCAATAACTTCAATAAAAAACTCACCCAGTTTCATAAGTGTAGTATATTCATATGAAACTTGCCTAGATTCTCTCAGAAGAGCACGAACAATTGTGCGAATCGCAACTTCTTCTTGGGATTTTCTGCTTTTTACAATTTTTATTGCTTTGCGAATACTCTCTCTTAAGAGTTCTTCTTCGACTAGCTCTTTTCTATCAATCATTAAGATGTCTCCAGTTTCTAATGTAATTAGTTTCTTTCTTTGCTTTCGTAAGTTATTTTGATTCCCCTGACAAAGCCCTTTAGTTTGGGGCGCTTATCTTTGGGCTGCTTTGCATTCCCTGCGCCTAGCGCAGCGGAGCCACCTCCCATGGATGCCATTTCATCTAGTTCCCCCATGTCTCTCAGGATTGAAGCCACATAAGCTTCGGGATCTTTAATGTCTGGTTTTGTTTTTTTAATATGTGCGACTTTCCCCTTAAAAGTCGTCGCCCCTCCAAAACTTGATTCTTTTTCTTCCAAGACCTCTTCTATAATAGAGAAGATTGATTCGGCGATATTGACTCGGACTTCTTCTTCATCTGAGCCTCCAAGAATATTCCAAATTTTATCTTTGTCCGCAGCTTCAATATGTGTTGGCATGAAACGCTTAAATATCTCCTTATCTTTGAGTGCTTTATTGCGAAAGTCGGTAGCACTCAATGCACATGATTTATCCTCATCTTTGCATGCTTCAACCTTAATCGGTATAGCATTCATGGCATCAACAATTCTTCCATAGGCTTGATCTTTGCTGCTATAAGCTATTCCAAAAGATTCCGGAGCATTTTCCCCTATCCAATTCCAAGGATTGCGCGCTCCAGATTCAGTAAAATTAATTACTTCAATATCATCCAAGTTCGAACTGTTTATATATATATCCCAAATATTTTTGGCAGTCGCGAAATCAACGAGACCACGCCCCTTTTCTCCAGTAATTATGCGAATAGGAACGCCTGGATGCTTAGCCGATGATGCTTCTACCAGATTCCAGTGTCCTTTGTGGGGAGGTTTAAAGCCGCCTGGAACGTATATAATTTCTGGGTCATTCCCTTCTTCTCTTAAGAGTATATCTACGACTTCGTTGATCAAAGATTCATCCAAAGCAGGAAGTTCACCTCTCCCTTCATACTTTCCGATACCAAGTATCTGATTAATAGGAGCGAAGTTGCCTGTGAATTTGTATGTGTGGCCATCGTAATCAAACACAAAACCTTCGGCAGCAGTTGAAATATTCTCGATATTTTTCAATTTTTCCATTTGTCTTAGGAATGTATTTAAATTTTCCTTGCTGCCTTCTGTTTCAATTTTTTCTTTGGCTGTGCGAACCTTTTGTCTTATCTTTTCTATACCCTTTTTATTATCCAGGATAAACAAGCTTTCTAAGCCTGCTAACATTGCCACCGAAAAATCGTGAACAACATTTTCAATTGGCTGAATTGCTTGCTTTAAGATATCTTTAGAATTGTTTAAAATATCAATTACCTTATTCTTATCTCGGGGATGCAGGTCTTTTAAAATCTTATTTGGAGCTAAATCGCGAGGCATACCTGCTCCCTGACCCAGATATACGTCCCTGTAAACCTTATTTTTAAGAATAAGTCTTTTTAAAACTAAACTCTCTGTCTCGGCATCTAGATCAACTCCTCTCTCTTTTAGGATAGTTAATATTCGCGCCATAATATATTCGATAATCATTTGATTATCTGAAATGCCCTCTGCGGATATCTTGGCGTCCAAATCTGCCAGCGCCTTATTGAGAGCCGCTTTATCTTCAAGACCTTGCAGCTTCTGAATAGCGTCCATTATCACCTCAAAGCCACCTTGAGATTCCATATCTTGAACAATCCCCTCAAGGGCTTGTGCTAATATTTCCGCATTAGCAGAGATATCCCTCTCCTTGACAACAAGTTCGCCGGTTTCGGGATCCCTCCCTTCAACCTCTTCGGGCGATCCAGTTTCTTTATCAAAAAATCCGCCCCCTCCCCGATGGAGAGTGACGAGCTTCTTGTCATAGTTGATGACGTTTGGAGTATCTGGGTTTATGATCTCAGCGTTATAATATATGTTTGTATCTGGTCCAAATATTTCAACTTGCTTTTCTCGTGGAAAAGATTGGACCACTTTCTCGAAAG
>Ga0114899_1001774_pt1 | contig 12203 bp, 12 predicted proteins | sample MalvireepMed_215_FD_83497 | JGI IMG/M metagenome (GOLD analysis project Ga0114899, IMG submission 83497) | Marine viral communities from the Global Malaspina Expedition - Malaspina viral metaG DeepMed_215 | ecosystem: Environmental > Aquatic > Marine > Oceanic | place: Mediterranean Sea... | reverse complement strand
GTCCTCAGCATCGCCGTTGGTAGCGATGTCGTTGTCCATGTGCGTCCCTGCGGAGTCACCGTTAAGAATCGCATCTTCCCAACCTTCTGCAAAAGCTCTGGCAGTTTCGGCACGGAGTAGCGGCAATAAAGGAATGATCGAATCCTCATTTGCCTCACCCGTTACGTCCAGCAGAACCATGATTTTCTTGGCGGTCAAGGTTAGCTTGCTGGTATTTGCCGTGAACGATTGGCCCGTTGCAGCGGTCGCTTCGGCGGCGATCTTCTTAGCCACTAAGCTAGACAGCAGCAATGGCACTTCATAGGTTGGCGACGGCATGGAGATCTCGGTGAATAGCGCCGGGATTCGAAGTTCCAACCGCAGGATTTCAAGGAACTGTGCGGATAGCAAAGTTGGAATCCATTGGGTTACTGCCGTCGATGTGACTTCATTGGCCTTCACGAAATTACATTCTTGCAGCAAGGACACATAATGCTCAAACATTTCTGTGCCTTTCAAGAACTCGTTATAGACGCCGCCAGCGTCAATGCCGAGCCGCTGCGTCATGCCCGCCGAGAAGATCAACGCATCATTCAAGTCTTGGAGTTCCCGATGCTTTGAACTGGCTGGGGTTGTCCATACCATATCCTTATAAGCATCCGGCGTATTGAGGCGTCGGTTCAATTGATCGGATTGTTCCAACTGCTTCTGGATTAGAGCGCGGCTGTCCCTATAACCAAAGGGTGCGTTCATCGAGTTCTGGTTTCCCGTCATCCCCATTGTTGCGGCGTGATATTCGGGGATTAGTTTATAGGAGTCCTCCACCATAGAGTCATAGCCTAGCGGAGAACGCGCTTGCTCAATCGCTGCCTCATCAGCCTCTTTGTGCTTTACCATCTCGTCTGCAATCATTGAGGATACGTCATCCTTCCGGACAATATCTCCCGTTGCCAACAAGGTCTTTGTCGCTTCCTCGCGCCATGTTGTATTGCCGAGGATGCGCGCTACAACCGTGTCGGGATCGGTAGCGTTCTGCACCGCTGTTCGCAAGTCGCTCATGTCTTTCAGCGCTTGGTCAATCTGTTCTTGCGTTGCTGCCATCTTGAACAACCTCCTGCGTAAAGACTTTGGCATAGCTCGCCAATTCAAGGAAGCGCTCTTCATCGCGTGAAGTGTCAGTAGCGTTGTCCCCATCGCCAGCGGATTTGTCCGGTGGCTCCGACAGAGACAGCACCTCTTTCAGTCCACGCTCCGCCGCTACCATAGCACGGCGCGCATCGCCAGTAGTTTCTAATGCTTCAAGAAGAAGCTTTCGATTTTTCGCACTAAGAATCCGGCCAGCCTTAACCGCTTCGGCTTGCCCCTCAACGCTGACCGCTTCGGCTTTAAGGGAGTCGATTTCATCTTCGTATCTTGTAAGCTGTTCGCTCATCTCTTGTCTTTCTACGTTTAACATGGGAAGGAACTCAGCCAGATCCTCAACCGATTTCGGGTCAAGTTCCCGCAACGTATCATTAAGGATTTCTAATTCGCCGGATGCGAAACGAACATCATCGAATGATCGCGAAAATTCAGGCGGCTCTTTATCCCACATTTTGTAATACTTAACAATGTGATTATAGGTGGACCGCCGCTGTTCGTCGGGCATATCCACGCCGCCGCGCGCGCCGAGCAGAATTGCCATGCGTGATGCAACCTGCTGCCAGATTGCGGTTAGCTGCCCAGCGTCCGGATTAATATTCTCCGGATCATTAGCGGTGAACATCCGGGCGAACTTTAACTTGTAAGCAGACTGTGTTTCCGGCAGATTGCTATTGGTATTATCAAACCAAAAATGCGCTTCCCTAAAACGCGACCAGCGTGGGGCATCCGGATCACCGCCAAGGATAGCTTCATTAATAGCGCTGTCCCGCTCACCACGGGGGTTCCAGCGCGTCCCTTCCGCTGCAATAGGTAGATCAGCAAACGGCGCGCTAGGCTTGCCCTCATACTGTAATCGGCGAATGAATTCTTGTAGCGCGGGCAAGAAGTCAACAGGCTGGGAATCCGGCTTACCCTTATAAGCATTGCCTAATGATTTGGCGAAAGCAATCTGGGCGGCGGGATTCGCCGGGATGCCAACCAAGCTTATCTCATACAAATCCCATGTATCAATGTATTCGCCTTCCGTTGCAATACGAAGCTGCGCCTTTTCGTCAAGCGCATCATACTCCATCCCGTGCTGCTTCATTAGCGCGCGAGCATCATTAGCATCCCTGATCGGGCGGGAGTCAATCGGTTGGAAACCGATAGATTGCATATTGATAATCCCATCTTCTAAATCCCGGCGACGATCTTGAGCGAACTCTGTCCGCCCGAACCGCCCTTCGTCCCAAAGCCCGTCAGCGCGGGCTTCTAGGCGAGTCACTCTGCCGATGGGTTGATTAACATTATGATTGAAAAAGACGACAGGGTTCTTCATGTATTCGTCGAGATTCTGCAATCCCATTGGGTTTACAATATCGCCCACGCGATCCACAACGGGCTTCGTGGCAAACCCTTTCCAGCCGCCAAGGTTGGCATCGGTGTTAGGTTCTGTTTCCTTGATGAAGAAGGCTCGGCGATACTCTGACATTACGCGCCTCCCCGGAAGTCCATTCTTAGTTGGATTTTAGAAGCGCTTGCCAAACTTGTCAAGGGCCGCTAAACTTTATACCGCCGTGTTGTATAGTTACGTTATAAGGTGGTGTGACATATGTCCGTGAGGGTGAACCAATACCATGACAGACGGAGCAATAAGCTGGATACAAGCTATCGAAAGAATCGGATTTCCTATGTTCATCAGCGTTGCGCTCCTGTTCATTCTTTACAAATTACTAATCCCAATGAGGGAGGACGTAAGTGAAATGCGCGCGCTAATCGCGACTTTCATTGAGGATCGACTGAATAGGAGAGACAGGCATGAACCTCATTGATACCTGCGCGTTCGCTGCATGGTTGACGACCACCCTGATAAGCGCCGTCGTCTGCGGCTATGGGCTAGTTTTATTTAATGACATGAAGCGCAGGAACGGACGCCTAAAGAAAATAGCGGCTGACACATTAGCACAACGGAGGGATAAGGATGAGTGGAACCCAAGAACAGAATGTGAAACATAACCTTCGACTTGAATGGGTTGATCCCACAACGCTTAATGAGAATCCCGCGAACTGGAGGCGGCATCCGGAAGCACAGCTTCACGGCGTGAAGGACGCTATTGATGAAGTAGGCTGGGCGGGCGCGCTCCTATATAACGAAGCTACTGAGCGATTGATAGACGGTCATGCCCGGAAGCGCATTTTTAATAATGGTGTTAATGAAGTCCCCGTGCTGATCGGTAGCTGGACGGAAGAACAGGAACGTATCATTCTGGCAACGCTTGATCCACTCGCGGCTATGGCAAAGGGTGACGAAGTCGCGCTTCAAAATTTAATTGACAATATTGAAACAGATTCTAAGTGGTTAATAAGCACGGTTGAGTCTGCCCTATCCGAAGCACAAACCGATACTGCGTTTATCGAAGAATTAACGGAAGCCAGCGGAAAAGTCGCGGAGCGAAAAAAGCGCGGTGCAGCGGCCTCTGCCGATGATAATGGTAGTGGCACGAATGGCGTTCAGTTTGTTACTGTCTCCTTCGCGTTGCCTTCCGATAAAAGAGACATTCTGATTTCTCAACTTAATCAAGTATCGGCGGAACATGCCGTAGAAACATTAGGTGAAGCACTCTGCATTATGCTGGAAATCTGAGAGGTGGACTATGAGATCCGTCCTAGAAGCAGCGGTGCGAGAGTTTACAGCAGAGGAGCATATTAGGAATGTGCTTGAGGGCGCTTGGGTTCCGCTCCATGATGAGGACGGTAAAGAACTAGAAGGCATACGGGGCCGCATGGGTGCTGTTGCCGTCGGCATGATGGATCACGAGATCGGCGTGGACTGTATTGAAATGCAACCCGGCGCTGCATTCGCTTTGCACGTTCACCCCGGCGATCACATCCTCTACATTTTAGAAGGCATCGGGCTAGTCCATGTTGACGGGAACGATCATCACGTCCGGCCCGGCGACTCAGTGTTCATCCCCGCTGAGAAAGCACACGGGGTCAAGACATATAAGCCGCCGCACGATAAGCGCTTTCTGTTCCTTGCATTCGGGCATCCCCACAAACACGTTGAAGCAACAGATCGCATGACGTTAGTGCGGGAAGATGAGGATGAGAATGGGAAAGATATTTAAGGGCATACCCCTTGACCAAGACGTTTACACGTTAGCCTTAGAACGTATGAACCGTTACTTTGATCGCTTCGATCATATTGGCGTTTTGTTTTCTGGTGGTAAGGATAGCACCGCCTGTTTAAATCTTGCGCTCCATGTAGCGCGAGAACGTAATCGGCTTCCACTAGATGTTGTTCATTTTGACGAAGAAGCCATACCGCCCGAAACAGTTGAATATGTTGAGCGCGTTGAAAGCCTTCCAGACGTGGCTCTCCGGTGGTATTGCACACCCGTCCAGCATCGGAACGGTTGTTCACGTAAGGAAGCCTATTGGTATGCTTGGGCCGAGGAAAAGCGCGACATCTGGTGCAGGGATTTACCGGATACAGCAATAAGAGAAATCGGATTCGGATTTGATCGTCACCCTATGCCGGACTGTAACAAGTTCCTGTGGCCGGAAACGAACCGCACGACGGGCATTATCATTGGGCTGCGCGCGGACGAAAGTTTCAATCGGCGACGCGCGCTACTGAAAAGCATAGTCGATAATGATATGACGATACGCGATGACCTGCGAACAACGTGTGCGCCTATTTATGATTGGAGGGCAGAGGACATTTGGTTTGCGCCGCACCGACTCGGCTGGGATTATAATCGCGCCTACGACACAATGGAGAGCGCCGGGATTTCATGGCACAAACAAAGATGCGCTCCGCCCTACGGAGAGGAACCGATGCAGGGTCTTTGGCAATTCCAAGTGTGCTGGCCGCAGCTTTGGGACAAAATGAGTAAGCGCGTTCCCGGCGCGGCTACTGCTGCGCGCTATGCAGCAACTAAACTCTACGGTCATGGTGGAATGATCCAGCCGCGCGGCCAATCGTGGAAGGAATTAGTCCGGCTTTACTTGTCCCGGCACACCCCCGAGGTCCGAGAGAATACCGCAAAATCCATTAAGCAGCTTCTAGCCCTTCACAAAAAAAAGACAAACGATCCTCTGCCAATGGAAAAAGCGCACCACGTCACCGGGCTTTCATGGTGCTTCATTACGATGCTTGCGCTTCGCGGGGATTTGAAACAGCGTCGCGCACGGCAACACCAAGGCAAAGCATTCCTCAGGCCGGAGACAATGACAGAAGAAAATCTGGAGGCATATTATGGCACTAGATTTTAAGGAAAATGGATTCGCCGCCGATCAGCCTGTCGCTAGCGTTCGGTGGATTCATCGCGACGATCTCCGGGCTAATCACTATAACCCGAATCACGTTGCGCCGATTGAATTAGATTTGCTTGCCGTGTCCATTCTGGAGGATGGTTGGACACAGCCCATCGTCATTCATGAAAGCGGTGAGATCGTGGACGGTTATCATCGGTGGCTTGTCTCAGGACGGCGCGATGTAGCCGTCCTGACGGATGGCTTCGTTCCCGTTTCAATCCTAACCCGAAGTGACGCCGACCAAATACTTTCAACGATCCGGCATAACCGGGCGCGCGGTATGCACGGAATACTGCCAATGGCACAGATAGTCCGGACACTGAAAGATGAGCATGGGCTGAATACAGAAGCCATTGAGAAACGGCTCGGCATGGAGGACGAAGAAATAGATCGACTATATGATGCTTCCTCAATGCCGGAGAAGGCCGCCGACAAACGAACTGAGTTTTCACCGGGATGGAAGCCCGGATAATGGAAAGCCAAAAAACCAATAAGAGGAACCAGTAGTTCACTCTGACAAAATCTTAAAAAGCCTTTTTATAGATTCATCTATGGTATTTTCTGGAGGATCTATTCATGCCAGACGATAAGAACGGACAGCCACTCAATAATCGCAAAATGAATCATCTTCTTAAACAGATTCAAGAAGATGAACGGGAGCCGTGGCAAAGGATACCAAGCGAAACGCCGCGATCCTTTGAGGTGTTCCAAACATGGCTGGACATGGAGTCTCGGCCCCGCAAATATTCTAGCCTCGCGAAAGCATTAGACAAGTCCTCAACTTATGTTGTTACGATTGGCAAATGGGCGCGCAAGTTCTTCTGGAAAGAGCGCACGGCGGCATGGGATGACGAGAAAATCAAAGCCGGGCGTGAGGCAGAAATAGAAGAAATAAGGGCCATGAAAGGGCGGCACGTCAGAGCATCGCTCGCCCTACAATCCCTCGCCCTCCGGACGCTGAACCGACTAGCGCTGGACGATAATGCCGTGCTGTCTAGATCCGAAACGCTCCACTGGATTTCCGAGGGCCAACGGCTAGAGCGACAAGCCCGAGATGAAGTGACGGAACAGAAATCGGCAGACGTTTCTTTGCTGGCACTATTTGAAGAAGTGCATGAGAATATAAAGCTTGAAGCGCGCGGCGAATTACCGGGGCCGAGCGACGGTAATGATCTGGAAGTGATGGACGTTGACTTTACCACGCATGGAGAATCATCAGGTAACGGCGATCAGTCAACAGGCGCTTAAACGGTGGGGCCTTTCGCCGACCCGTTGGCTTAGTGATGTGGACGCAGTATTCATTCACCCGGACACGAAGCGCCTAGAACGCCTTGCCGATTTCCTATTCCCTTATCAGGTTGAGGTTCTTGAAAAAGCAGCGAGGATTGCGGCTGACGGGAATCTAGAATACGACACTATTATTCTTTCCATCCCGAAACAGAACGGGAAAAGCGTCACCGAAGCAATCTGGATGGCATGGCGGCTGTGCTGCTTCCCTCGTCAATTCGGGCGCTATATAGCGAACAGTCGCGAACAAGCCGCCAGCGTAGGTTACGGGTATCTAACGGTGATCTTGGAGCAATCCCCAAAGATCCAATCAATCTGGAAACCTTACGTTAATAAGAATCAGATTTATGTCCCGACAATGCGCTCAAGGTGTGAGGCCATTTCCAATAGCTACCGCCGGGCCGCTGGCGATCCGATTGATGCGCTCGTCGGTGAAGAGGTCGGGCTAATGGATGATGTGCGCGCGTTCAACATTAGTCGTTCACAGACTACGCCGCGAAACGCGCAGACGTTTATTGCTTCTACGGTGGGCCTAGAAGAGAACGCCTTGTGGAAAATGATCGAAGCCGACACGGATGGGAAGCGGCCCAAGACATTCTGTAAATATTTCCGTGACAATAATCCATCCCCGCGCATCACGGAGGGTTGGCTCGCGTCCCGGCGCGAGGGCGGTGAACTGACGCCGCAGGAATATGACATGTATCATCGCAATGTTCCCGCAGGAGAAGCCCGTCGTCTCATTAAGCCGGAGATGATTGACGCTTGCCAGACGACCGACGATCCGAGGACATGGGAAGAATTCGAAGCGCTTGCTGATGAAGGGCTAGTCATGGTTGGCGGTGCGCTTGACCGGGCAACGATAGAAGGAGCCGATGAAACAATCGGTGCGATCACGGGCGCGTATTTCAAAAATGATGAATGGCATTATCAAGTTCTTGATATAAAAACCTTTGACCTGTCCACCGAAGCCGCCATTAAAAAATGGGTGCTAAGGGCAAATGCAGACTGGTCGCTGGCGATGTTCGTGTGGGAGCAATACCAATGTGAGGATCTATTCCGTTGGTCCGAGGGTGAGGGAATACCGTCGCGGTTTGAACACGCGCAGGGCAGCAAGCAGCTTTCAGCATTTACACGGTTACTAAACCTAATCGCTTCGGGGCGACTGCATATCCCGGCGCGCTTTGAAAAATTATTCTATCAGTTGAAAGTATTAACGGAGCAGGTTAAGGGAGCGCGTCGCGTTGTCTTTCAAGCAAAGCCCGGTGAACATGATGATGCGGTCTATGCTGCGCTCTGGGCTATAGATGGAATTAAAGATTACTTCCCGCCGCGCATTAGCATGTTGCAATATTGACACGTCCAGCGCGGAGTTTAATAATGAGCATTATATGAATGAAAATGGAACTAGATTCATTATTGGGCTTTTCGCAATGAGTGGCGGCATGGCATGGCTATTGGCGAGCATCGCAATCGGGGTAACGGTATTCGGTGTTGGCCTCTGGCTTCCGGCGACAATAAAGCACATCAAAAGGCCTTAGCCCTCAAGGAGTAAGCGCCGATGAAAGTAACCTCGGCGGTGCGTAATTTTTGGAATGCAATTTCTCTGCGGATTCACGAAGAACGCTCCGGCTCATTTGTCCCGCCAACCCCTCCGTCGAAGTCATGGCTAACAGATCCTGATTTCTACCGGACGGCTGATTTCGTCTATGTTGCTATCACAACGCTAGCGGAGAACGCCGCGCGTGTGCCGTTCAATGTTTCGCAGACAGCGCGGGATGGTAAAGAGATTGAGGCCACGGGCGCAGCAGCGGATCGGCTCAGGACGTTGCTCAACCGACCTAATCAGGATATGTCCGGCTATGACCTGCGGGAACTGACACAGGTGCAGCTTGAAGCATGGGGCAACGCATTCTGGTTAATCGAGTCCACGGCATCCGGGTTACCGATTAGCCTCTCGCCGTTACGCCCGTCATCAATGAGTGTTAGCGGCAGTAACCAGCGCGGCAAACTGGTGGACCACTATAACTATATGCTAGGTGACGGAAAGATATTACAAATCCCCGTGGAGTCCATCATCCATTTTAAGTATGCCAATCCCTTTGACGATCTCTGGGGTCTTGCCCCGCTTACATCCGCACGGCTCCGCGCCGAAGGCATGGTCGAAGCGCAGGAGTATAATCGCGAATTTTATTTCAATGCTGCTGAGGGTCGTTACATAATTCAGTATGAAGGCGCGTTGAACGAAAATATGCGGAAGCGGTTAGAGGAAAATCTGCAACAGTCCCACGGTCGCGGCCAACGATTCAAGCCGCTACTGCTTGAGGGCGGTGCGTCCATCCAAACGCTGAACCTGCCTCCCAAGGACATGGAGTTTGTTACCGGGCAGAAGATGGACCGGGAAGCGATCCTTGCGGTGTTCGGTGTGCCGCCTCTCTTGGCGGGCATCTTGGATAGCGCCACCTATAATAACGCGCGGGAACAGCGCTTAACATTCTGGCAAGAAAAGATGTTTCCGAAATTGCGGAAGCGGGACGACGCTATCAATCTGCAGTTAACGCCGCTGCTAAGAAATCCAACGCTCAATGTTCGCAGCGATCTTAGTGTTATTCAGCCCATGCTTGAGGACTTTGAAGCCCGCGCCCTTTCGCTACAGACGCTCGCCGGAGGAGCGCCCATCCTGAGCATTAACCGTGTCCGAGAAATGTTAGGTGAACCCGCCATTCTTGGCGGCGATATTTTAGTAGGCAATCCAACGATGATTCCAATGTTAGAAGAAACACAGGCGGCCCGGCGCGCATTACAGGATTTGACGCAGGACGTGAAAACGCTTACAACTACCGTCGCGACCATTGAGTCAACGCCGGAGTTATCGGCCCCGCCAATTACTGCTCTGTCAACTCACCCGACTAGTGACGATGTAGTAATCCCGGCGCGCGCCATTCGCTTTCTACGTCGTTTTGAAGGAAGCCTGTTCGGTGTGCAGCGCCGCATTATGAAAACCATTCGGAAACTGGCAGCGGAACAGATGGCAGAAGTAGTGGCAAAGATTAATAGGCTAGGAAAGAATATAACCCCAGCACAGTTAAAAGATGCCGTTGACGATTTCATCTTTGACGAAAAGATTTGGCATGGGAGATTCGTTAGCGCGCTTGAACCCGAAGTGGTCGGTAGCATGGAGGCAGGTGCGGCGGAGAAGGCAACAACATTTAATATGTCAGCATCCTTTGATGTGACAAACCCCCGTGCGACGGCCTATTTGAATAAGTTCAGCGCACAGCGCGTTAAAAATATAAATGACAGGACCGCAACTGCCCTCCGCGCTACATTATCGGAAGGCTACACGGAAGGCGAAAGCATACGCGAATTAGTGCGGCGGATTGATAGCGTTGAAGATAAGCTCCGTGGATCACGCGCCTTCACCATAGCGCGCACCGAAACTACTGGCGGCGCAAACTTCGGAGCCGTGGAATTATACCAAGAGGCCGGAATCGAAAAGCAAGAATGGTTATCCAGCCTAGATGATAGAGTGCGCGGCGGTGATGCGGCAGATGAATTCAGCCACATTGAAGTGAACGGGCAGGTTACAAAGGTTGGGCAATATTTTGATGTAAGCGGTGAACAAATGGCCTATCCGGGCGATGCTAGCGGCAGCGCCGGGAACGTAGTAAACTGCCGCTGCACCGTAATCCCAATCATGGAGTGATGCACGATGGCAAACGCACTTAACACAGACGATAGACAGATTGAGCGCTCCATCATTAAGTGGACGTTGGACACAGCGGGGTCGGGCGCAACGGGAAGCGGCGGTTGGCTTCAACTTCCTACGGGGCAAAAGGTTAAAAGCTATTCAGTCATATTTAGTTCTGATAACGCCGCAAATGATGTTCGCTTAGAGTTCGGAGTGGACGGCCCTCAGATGGATGGAGAATATGTTGTAACGGCGGAAAAAGAAGCACCTACGCTGGAGAACGTCTATCAGTTTGTGAATGCCCGGCTACAGGGAATCGTAGGCTCAGGTTCGGTCGTCATTAAATTAATCGCTACTCCGTAGTTTGCTTAAGGGGGTTCGTCATGAAAAAACTCATCGCAGTCCTCATCGCGGTATCAGGAATCATTCTTATTAGCGCGGTGTGGGGCCAAGGCATAACTCGCGTCATGACGGGCGCGCGAGACTTTCGCGGCAAAGTTACGTTTCGCGGGACGGACGGGACTGCCGTCATGACGATTGATGGCGCAGCAACGGACGAGGTTGCTATCACGGGCGATCTGAATGTTAGCGGCACGTCAACCGCCGTGGTCGGCGCAGTCACCACGGGCGATCTTGATGTGAACACAGATTCCGCAACCGCAGTCAAGGCCAGAGACGGCGCGACCAATACGCTCCTCATTGATACCGCGAATGGCAAGGTCGGCATCGGGGCAATCGCCCCCACAGATGTTCTCGGCATATCCGGCGCGAATAAAACTATCATCCAAAACGAGCAGATCGCAAACATCCTCTCCAGTTCCGCGCTCGGAATTGATCTGGGCGGCTCTCTTGGATTAGGTGGCACGTATAATTCGGGTGGCGACAAAACAGTCTGGGCGAATATTTCTGGACGCAAGGAGAACGCGACCACCGCCGAAACTGGCGGCTATCTATCGTTCGGGACGCGAACGAATGGCTCCAACATTGCGGAACGGATGCGGATTGATAATAATGGCAGGGTTGGAATCGGAACGAATTTTGCTCTAGCACTACCTGCCGTTAGCGGAGCCGAAATGCAACTCGCAGTCGGCCCTGCGGGTTCAGCAAGAATGACAGTCTTGAAAACGCAAGCAAGCGCCACATCTTACGGCGGTTTTACGATTGACACGGTGAGCAATGCTGACCAGATTTGGCTTCATGGCATCGGGACTGGTGGAGCCGCCTCATACGATATTGCTTTCAATATCGACAAGAAATTTTCCGTGCGTCTAAATACTGGTGCGGAAGCTCTCGTCGTAGATACTCCAACATACGAGGTCGCCGTGGGAAATATTAGCGGTGCGCCGGACAGCGAACTTCATGTCATGGGAAACATCGACGGCGTATCAGGCATGATTGTTGAAAACAGAATTGCCGATGCAACGGACTCAGACTTTAGTGCAACGAATGAGATTTGGTTTGGATTCAACGGGGACAATGAGGCAGGAAAAATCATTCTCGGCAAAGAAGAGGATTACGAAACTGCCGCAAAATCAGATTCGTATATGGCGTTTCATACAGACATAAACGGCACGGCAACGGAACGGATGCGGATTACAAGTGCAGGAGTTGTCAGCATCGGAGTGCTTGCGATAAAAGAAACCACCACGCCCACGGCCGATGCCGACTACGGCAAGATTTACACGAAGAACGACAACAAATTATATTTTCAGGATGGAGCAGGAACCGAACACGAAATATCATTTGAGTAACATGAGGAGAATCTAATATCAACGATTTTCTCTCAGGATTTGGTTCGGGTTGTGGG
>Ga0114899_1001773_pt1 | contig 12213 bp, 10 predicted proteins | sample MalvireepMed_215_FD_83497 | JGI IMG/M metagenome (GOLD analysis project Ga0114899, IMG submission 83497) | Marine viral communities from the Global Malaspina Expedition - Malaspina viral metaG DeepMed_215 | ecosystem: Environmental > Aquatic > Marine > Oceanic | place: Mediterranean Sea... | reverse complement strand
CGTACCCGGCGGCAGGTCGACCAGCAGCGTATCGACATCGCCCCAATGCGCATCGATCAGCTGCGCCAGCGCATTGCCCGCCATCGGGCCGCGCCAGGCCAGCGCGCGCCCCGGTTCGACCAGGTGCCCCATCGACAGCACGGGGATCCCCACCGGGCTGTCGACAGGCTCCAGCTTCTTGTCGCGGGCCACCGGCTTCGAACCCTGATTGCCCAGGATGACCGGCTGCGAAGGGCCGTAGATATCGGCATCGACCAGCCCGACTTTGCGCCCGCGCCGTGCCAGCGCAATCGCCAGATTGGCGGTCAGCGTCGATTTGCCGACGCCGCCCTTGCCGCTGCCCACCGCGATGATCCGCCGTTGCGTGCGTTCGGCGGTCATCACGACGCGGGTTTCGGAAACCTCTTCGCGCTGGCCGAGGATATCGGTGATCGCGCGCTCGATATCGTCGCGCTCCTGCTGGCCCAGGCCCGCGGCATCGACGATGGCGATGGCCCTGCCTTCCTTGATGGTCAGCGTCGAAACACGGGCTGCAAGGCTGTCGGGAAGCAGCGCTTTGGGATCGGTCGAACTCATGGGCGCGGCTGCTGTAGCATCGAAAAGCGCGCGGCAACCCCTGTTTTTCCGCCGAACCGCACCTATAAGGAACAGCATGAGAATTTTTGACGGGTTCGGACAGAGGATTTCCCTCGCGATGGCGGGCAAGAAAAGCCCTTGGGGCGGTGGATCGGATGATGGCGGCACGGGCGACACGCCCGGCGGATCGCAGGGCGGCGGCGACAAGCCGAAGGGCCCGCGCAACCCGTGGCTGCCACCTGGCGGCACCAGCGACGATGGCCGGCGCGCGCCCAATATCGAAGACATCTTCAAGAGCCGCGGCCCCGAAGGCCCGCGTCGCTCGGGCGGCGGGGGCGGGCCCGGCGGCCCCAATTTCCGCTTTCCCCAGCGTCCCGGCGGCAAGAGCTGGTTCCCGCTCGCCGTGGTGGCGATCGTGGGCGTCGGCCTGCTGGCAACCAGCGTGCATCTGGTGGCACCGCAGGAAGAAGGCGTGGTCAAGACGCTGGGCAATTACACCCGCAAGATGGAACCGGGCCTCAATTTCTCCGCCCCCTTCCCGATCGAGACGGTCGACGTGGAAGACGTCGAAGGCGTGCGGTCGGTGCGGATCCCGGGCAACAACAACCAGGCCAAACTGATCCTGACGGGCGACCAGAACCTGGTCGACCTCAGCTATATCGTGCGCTGGAACATCAAGGATCTGGCGAATTACAAATTCCGCGTGGTCGACCCGATCGAAACCGTGAACGAGGCCGCCGAGGCCGCCATGCGCGCCGCGGTCGCCGAAACCCAGCTCGACGAGACCTTCTCGGGCCAGGGGCGTGCGGCCATCGAGATGGACGTGCGCGAACGCATGCAGCGCACGCTCGACGGCTACCAGGCCGGGGTGCGGGTGCTCGGTGTCGAAATCGAGAAGGCCGATCCGCCCGCGCAGGTGGTGGATGCCTTCCGCGACGTGCAGGTCGCGGAACAGAACGCCGATGCGGCGCGCAACCAGGCGCAGGGCTATGCCCAGCAGGTCCTCGCGCAGGCCGAAGGTGAGGCCGAGGCCTTCGACAAGGTCTATGCCCAGTACCGCCTCGCCCCCGAGGTGACCCGTCAGCGACTGTATTACGAAACGATGGAGCGCGTGCTGAGCCAGACCGACAAGACAATTGTCGAGACCGACAATGTCACCCCCTACCTACCGTTGCCGGAAATCCGCCGCCGGTCGCAGCAGCCCGTCACCACCGTGACCGCACCGGAGGGTCAGTAACATGAGCAATTTCCTGCAGGATCACCGCAACACGGTCATCGCGCTGGCAGTGCTGGTGATCGGTTTCATGATGAGCGCCTATGTGGTGCCCGAAGAAGACCAGGTCGTGATCATCCGCACGGGTGAACCGGTCGGTACGGTCAACACGCCCGGCGGCGAAACCGACGCCGGCCTGTATTTCCGCGTGCCCTTCATCGACAGCGTCAACCGCATCGAGAAGCGCCTGCTCGATCTTGAAATGACCGACGAGGAAGTGCTTTCGGCCGACCAGCAGCGCCTGCTCGTCAACGCCTATGCCCGCTTCCGGATCACCGATCCGGTGCGCATGGTCGAACGCGCCGGTTCGACCGATGGCGTGCGCAACGCGCTCGAGCCGATCCTCAACTCGGTGCTGCGCCAGGAACTCGGCCGCCGGACCTTCCAGGCCATGCTGACCGCCGAACGCGGCAGCGCGCTGGCCAATGTCCGCACCAATCTCGATCGTCAGGCGCGGCAATACGGGGCCGAGGTGGTCGATGTGAAGATCATGCGCACCGACCTTCCCGAAGCGCCGCTGCAATCGGCTTTCCGGCGGATGGAATCGGACCGCGAACGCGAAGCCCGCACGATCCGCGCCGGCGGCAGCCGCGATGCGCGCATCATCCGCGCCGAGGCCGATGCCGAAAGCGCACGGATCTATGCCGAGGCCTTCGGCAAGGATGCCGAGTTCTACGATTTCTACCGCGCGATGCAGAGCTACGACGCGACCTTCTCGAACGAGGACAACCCGTCGGAGAGCAGCATCATCCTGTCGCCGGACAATGAATATCTGCGGCAGTTCCGCGGGCGGCGTTGACGGTTCGTCGAACGGCGCCGGCACCGTTCAATCGGCATTCACCGGCGGGCCCGACATTCACCCGCCGGAACGCGTGGTTCCCGCTTGGTCAGCGTTCTGCTGACCGCGGGGCCCGCACAGTAGAGAAGAGGACGAAAAGGACGTGAAGCCAGTGCGATATGCATATTCCGTAACGAGTGCGCTGCTGGTAGGCGGCGCTGCCATTTCGCTCGCGACCGGCTATCCGGCGGGTGCCCAGGTCGCCCAGAACGACGACAGCCAGATGGCGCGCGTGGTGCCCCGTGCGGGCGCTCCCGAAAGCTTCGCCGATCTCACCGCGCAATTGCAGCCCGCGGTGGTCAACATCTCGACCCGCCAGCGGATCGAGGTATCGGGCAACAATGGCAATCCCTTCGCGGGCACGCCCTTCGAAGGCCTGTTCAACCGCCGCGGCGGGCAGCAGCGCGAACCGCAGTACCGCGAAGGCCAGTCGCTGGGTTCGGGCTTCGTCATTTCGGCTGATGGCTATGTCGTGACCAACAACCACGTGGTGAGTCCCAACGGGCGCGGCACGGTGGAAGAGATCACCGTCACCATGCCCGACGGCACCGAATACAATGCCGAGCTCGTCGGCACCGATGCGCAGAGCGATCTCGCAGTGCTCAAGATCAGCCGCCGCGAGCCCTTCCCCTTCGTCGAGTTCGGCGATTCGACCCAGTCCCGCCCCGGCGACTGGGTGATCGCGATCGGCAATCCCTTCGGCCTTGGCGGCACGGTCACCTCGGGCATCGTCTCGGCGGTCTATCGCAACACCGGCCAGGGCGGTGCCTATGACCGCTACATCCAGACCGATACCGCGATCAACCGCGGCAATTCGGGCGGCCCGCTGTTCGACATGCAGGGCAATGTGATCGGCATCAACAACGCGATCTTCTCGCCTTCGGGCGGGAGCGTGGGGATCGGTTTCGCCATTCCCGCCGAAATCGCCGCGCCGATCGTGCAGAAGCTGCGCGACGGGGTGGAAATCGAGCGCGGCTATCTCGGCGTATCGATCCAGCCGGTCGACGACGACCTGGCCGATTCGCTTGGCATCCCGCAGAACCGGGGCGAATTCATCCAGGGCGTCCAGCCCGGCGAAGCCGCCGAACAGGCGGGCATCCGCCCCGGCGATATCGTCACCAAGATCGACGGGCAGGAAGTCACGCCCGACCAGACCCTGTCCTTCCTCGTGGCCAACATCGCGCCGGGCACTACCATTCCGGTCGAACTGGTCCGCGACGGCGAAACCCGCCGCGTCACGCTGACGGTGAGCAAACGTCCGAGCGAGGAGGAACTGCGCCAGCAGCAGCAGTTCAACCCCGACATCGAGGACGAGGACCCGATGGAGCCGGGCGAGAATGCCGTGATCGAGGAACGGCTGGGGCTCCAGGTCCTGCCGCTGACCGCCCAGATCGCGCGCCAGTTGGGTGCCGGCGCGGATACGCAGGGCCTCGTCGTGGCACGCGTCGATCCCAATTCGGATGCGGCACGCAAGCGCCTGCAGCGCGGCGACATCATCCTGACGGCCAATTATCGCCAGGTGCGCTCGCTCGACGATCTGGAAAGCATTATCCGGACGGCGGAAAGTGAAGACCGCGAAGCCGTGCTGCTGCGCGTCCAGCGCCGCGGCCAGCCGGCGGCCTATGTGGCGGTGCGGCTGCGCTAGCCACCCGGCCCGGACCAGACGACAGCAGGGCGGCTCTTCCGATGGGGAGAGCCGCCCTTTCTGTTGCCAGCCTAGCCTAGTTTATCTGCCGCTGCGCAGGCGGCGAGCGATTGCTTCCGCTTGCCCCGGTGGCTTCCTCGAGGAAATCGTCGCCGATCGCCTGCGGCGCGCCGTCGGCGCCGCGCGGCGGTTGCTGGGGCGGCCGCGGCCCGGGCCCGGGCTGAGAGGTGTTCGACGGGTTCGGCCGCTCGGGGCCGAGCGTGCGGTCGAAGTCCTGCGCGAAGGGGTCGTTGCGCGGCGTGTCCGCAGTGCCCGGTTCGATCAGGTTCCCCTGCTCGTCGATGAAATAGTAATCTTCCGGATCGCCGAACATGTATTCATCGTCGGGCTCCAGCTGCCATTCGGGCAATTGCAGATCGGTGTCGAATTCCTCGACCGGGCGATCCTTGACCGCGTAGCGCATGTAGGCAGCAAAGGCGCGCGCCGGGGCGGTGCCGCCCTGCAGGCCGCCGACGCGGGTGTTGTCGTCGCGGCCCATCCACACGCCGGTGGTCACGCCCGAGGAAAAGCCGACGAAATAGCCGTCCTTGTTCGAGCTGGTGGTCCCGGTCTTGCCCGCAACCGGACGCCCGATCTGCGCCGCGCGCCCGGTCCCGGTCGCGACGGCGGTCTGCAGCAAATCGGTGATCCCCGCGGCCACGTAGTCGGGCACCAGCTGCGAGCTGCGCGGCTTTTCATGCTGGTAGAGCAATTCGCCATCGGCGGTCTCGACCTTGAGAATGCCATAGGGTTCGACCGATTCGCCCCGCGCCGACACCGCGGCAAAGGCCCGCGTCATGTCGATCAGCCGGACCTCGTTCGAGCCCAGCACCATGGCCGGATAGGTGTTGATCTCGGTGGTGATCCCGAAGCGCCGCGCCATCGAGGCGACCGAGGTGAAGCCGACCTCATTGCCCAGCTGCGCCGCGACCGTGTTGATCGAATAGGCGAAGGCTGTGCGCAGGTCGATTTCGCCGACATTGCGCCCGCTCGAATTGCGCGGGCTCCAGCCGTCGATGGTCACCGCCGTGTCGACCACGCGGTCGTCGGGCGTGTAGCCCGCTTCGAGCGCGGCGAGATAGACGAACAGTTTCCATGACGAACCCGGCTGTCGCAGCGCATCGGTGGCGCGGTTGTAATTGGTCTGGACGTAATCTGTGCCGCCCACCAGCGCGAGCACAGCGCCGTCGCGGTCCATGCTGACCAGCGCGCCCTGCGCCCCATCGGGCGTGTTCGCCTTGATCGAGGCCGTCGCCGCACGCTGCATCCCGACGTCGAGCGTGGTCCACACCTCGATCGGCTCGAAGGTCTCGGGCAGCAGCATGTCGAGCTGCGGCAGCGCCCAGTCGGTGAAATAGCGCACCGAGTTCTGCCCGGCCTCTTCCTTCAGCCGCACTGCGCTGGGATCGACGGTGACGTCGGGCGAAATGCGCCCCTGCTCCTTCATCAGCCGCAGCACCACGCTGGCGCGGCCGACCGCGGCATCGACATCGGCAGTGGGCGAATAGCGGCTGGGCGCCTTGACCAGCCCGGCGATGATCGCCGCCTCGGCGACCGAGAGCTCGGTTGCGGGATGGCTGAAGAACTTGCGGCTGGCCGAATCGATGCCATAGGCGCCGCCGCCGAAATAGACCTTGTTGAGATAGAGCTCGAGGATCTGCTCCTTCGAGAACTTCCACTCGAGCGCCATGGCGAGGATCGCCTCGCGCAGCTTGCGGTCGAGCGACCGGTTGTTGTTGAGGAAGACGTTGCGCGCCAGCTGCTGGCTGATGGTCGAGGTACCGCCCACGCGCGCACGCGATCCGGTCAGCCCCTCGATGATCGCGCCGCCCGTGCGCACCGGATCGATGCCGAAATGCGAATAATAGCGGCGATCCTCGACCGAGATCATCGCATCCTTCATCACCTGCGGGATCTCGTCCGCGGTCAGCCACTTGCCGAAGCTGGGGCCCAGCTCGACGATCTCGGTCCCGTCGCGCGCGCGCACGACGATGGTCTGTGCGGTCTGCGTCGCCTTGAGCTGGTAATAGCTGGGCATCGAGCGGACCGAAAAGGCCACTGCCAGACTGACGAACAGCACCAACAACAAGGCCAGCGCGGCGCCCCAGATCGCCAGCCGGCGGCCCCATGTCCGCAGCCGGCCGGGCGGTGTGCCGCCCGCTGCGGAGCCGCGTTTCTGGCGTCGCGTCCGCTGGCGACCACTGCGTCGGTTATTCATTGCTTACGCTGGCACCCTTGTTGCTGTCCGCCCTGTAATTGCCGCAATCTCGCATGGCGAGAGCTAACCGCATGTGAACGGCAGGCGGCGGCGCTTAATCCTCGGGCTCGAAATCGAGCGCGGCGGAATTGATGCAATAGCGCATGCCCCCGCGATCGCGCGGACCGTCGGGGAAGACATGGCCGAGGTGCCCGCCGCAATTGGCGCAGGTGACTTCGGTTCGCACCATGCCATGCGAGGTATCGCGGTGCTCGTTCACCGCCTCGCCCTCGGCCGGGGCAGTAAAGGCGGGCCAGCCGCAGCCGCTGTTGTACTTGTCGTCGCTTTCGAACAGCTTCTGTCCGCATCCGGCGCAGTAATATTCGCCTTCATCGTAATGCTTGTCGTACTTGCCGGTGAAGGCGCGTTCGGTGCCTGCCTGGCGCAGCACCTGGTATTGTTCGGGGCTCAGTTTCTCCCGCCATTCGGCATCGGTGAGTTCTTGCTGGTCGGGCAATGCCTTGTCCTTTCGAGTGAGGTATCCCATATAGGGCCAACCGGAGCCGATGCACGCGGTTCCGCGAATGGTCGACGATTTGCTTGACGATTCGCAGGGGCGCCGCTAAGTGCGCCGCTTTCCGGCGGCCCGTGCCGCCTTTCCGTACGCAATACAGAGATTTTCCGCCGCGCATGCCGTGCGGCCTGACGAGGACAGACATGGCCAATACGCCGCAAGCCAAAAAGCGCATCCGTCGCAACGAAAAGCGCGCCGAAATCAACGGTGCCCGCATGAGCCGCATCCGCAACTTCCTCAAGAAGGTGGAAACCGCGATCGAAGGCGGCGACAAGGACAGCGCGCAGACCGCGCTCCGCAACGCCCAGCCGGAACTGGCGCGCGGTGTTGCCCGCGGCGTGCTTCACAAGAACACGGCGTCGCGCAAGATGAGCCGTCTGAGCAAGCGCGTTTCCGCGCTCTGATCTCCGGCCGCCGGCTTTCGCAGCCGGTTGCAAGCGAGTCATTCGAAGGGGCCGCCGGTGTACCGGCGGCCCTTTTGTCGTATTCCAGTTTCATTCCGATACCGGCCTGTAATGACGCCGTAACATAACCCTTGGGAATCCCGCGATTCGCACTGCCATTTCGGGCTTATCGTAGTAGATTCATCGACTTGAACGGGCCTCTGCGGGGTCCACTTGAGTCAACAAGTATATTTCGTGTTTTTTACAGTTATCCCCCTTGCGACTCATCCGGAGAGCGACCTACACCAAGGCTCTCAGTCGGGGGCGGGACAGCCCCGGCTTTTAAATGATCGATGTGCGAGGGCGACCTCCGGATGAACCGATTCCGGAGCGGGACTGTGCTGTGCCCGGCCTTGCCGATGTAAGAACAACAAACAGGCGGCGGGTCAGCCGACCGGGGGTGATAAGTAGTATGCGAAAGACATCGGACATCGGCGCGCAGAAGGCACAGGACGATTTCATGGCAGACCAGGAAGCCGTAAACCTTGCCGCCGATTGGGCCGACATCAGCCAGGGTCTGCGCAAGGACCTGGGCCACCAGCTGCACAGCCAGTGGATCAAGCCGATCCAGGTGGGCGGGATCGAAAAGGAAACCGGCACGCTCGACCTCTTCCTGCCCACAGAATTCAGCGCCAACTGGGTCAAGGACCGCTTTGCCGACCGCCTGGGCCTGGCATGGAAGATCGCGCGCAGCGAAGTGCGCGACGTCCGCATCCAGGTCCATCCCGGGCGCCGCCAGGTAACGGATCTGCGGCTGCATTCTGACGGCCGCCGGCCGGCCAATGACGGGCTCGACACCTCGATGATGGCGATCGGCGCCGACACGCTGGGCGACACCGGCTTCACCAGCTCGGTCGGCCTCGACCCGAGCCTCACCTTTGCCGCCTTTATCACCGGCGAAGCCAATGTGCTGGCGTTCAATGCCGCGCAGCGCATGGGCGCGACCGAGAAGCCGCAGTTCAGCCCGCTCTACCTCAAGGCCGCCACCGGCCAGGGCAAGACGCACCTGCTGCACGCCACCGGCCACGCGTTCCTGCAGGCGCATCCGCGCAGCCGTATCTTCTACTGCAGCGCCGAGCGCTTCATGGTCGAATTCGTCCAGGCGCTGAAGGCCAACCAGATGCTCGAATTCAAGGCGCGCCTGCGCAGCTTCGACCTGTTGCTGGTGGACGACATCCAGTTCATCATCGGCAAGGCCAGCGCGCAGGAAGAACTGCTCTACACGATCGATGCGCTGCTCGCCGAAGGCAAGCGGCTGGTGTTCGCCGCCGACCGCGCCCCGCAGGCGCTGGACGGGGTCGAACCGCGGCTGCTGAGCCGGCTGTCGATGGGTCTGGTCGCCGACATCCAGGCCGCCGATATCGAGCTGCGCAAGAAGATCCTGACCTCCAAGCTGACGCGCTTCGCGCCGCTCGAGGTCCCTGCCGACGTGCTCGACTTCCTCGCGCGGACGATCACGCGCAACATCCGCGAACTGGTTGGCGGGCTCAACAAGCTGATCGCCTACGCCCAGCTCACCGGGCAGGAAGTCTCGCTCCAGCTGGCCGAAGAGCAGCTGACCGATATCCTGTCGGCCAATCGCCGGCGGATCACGATCGACGAGATCCAGCGCACCGTGTGCCAGTTCTACCGCATTGACCGCAGCGAGATGAGCAGCAAGCGCCGCGCGCGCGCCGTGGTCCGACCGCGGCAGGTGGCGATGTATCTGTCGAAGGTGCTCACCCCGCGCAGCTATCCGGAAATCGGACGCAAGTTCGGCGGACGCGACCATTCGACCGTGATCCACGCAGTGCGGCTGATCGAAGACCTGCGCCAGCGCGATGCCGATATGGACGGCGATGTGCGCAGCCTGCTGCGCCAGCTGGAAAGCTGACGCCCCCGCTGCCCGGCAGCGCCGTCCTCAACCGGAGCACAGCTGATCGACAGGTCTGTCCACAGACCTGTCGACAGGCACGCCGCGACGCGTCAAAGAACCTCCATGCCCGACCCCGCCTCTACTCCGCAGCCTGCAGGCATCGACCTGCCGCATTCCTTTGGCGCGGCGCTGCTGCGCGGGGCGCGCTGCCGCTGCCCGCGCTGCGGCGAGGCGCGGCTGTTCCGGCGCTGGCTCAAGCCTTATGACACCTGCCCCGCCTGTACGCTCGATATCTCGGGCCAGCGGGCGGACGATTTCCCCGCCTACATCTCGATCTTCGTGACCGGGCACTTGCTGGCGCCGGTGCTGATCGTGCTGGCAAGCGATTTTGCGCTGTCGAGCACGGCGATCCTCGCGATCATCCTGCCGCTGGCGGTCGCCTTCATGCTGCTCACGCTGCAACCCGCGAAGGGCGCAGTGATCGCGCTGCAATGGTGGCATGGCATGCACGGCTTTCGCGCCGAACGCCGCCCCCAGCCCGGCGACGACGCATGAGCTTGTCGCCCGAGCGCCTCGACCGCTTTGCCCGCCACATCGTGCTGCCCGAAATCGGCGGCGCGGGGCAGGTCGCGCTGACCGGCAAGCACCTCGTGCTGGTGGGCCTCGGCGGGATCGGTTCGCCCGCGCTCCAATATCTCGCCGGGGCGGGAATCGGGAAACTCACGCTGGTCGACGACGACCGGGTGGAGGCGTCGAACCTGCAACGCCAGACATTGTTCAATGCGCGCGATGTCGGCCATGGCAAGGCGGTCATCGCCAAGCGCTGGGTGACTGGCTTCGATCCCGAACTCGACGTGACGATCAGCGACCGCCGGATCACGCGCGACAACGCCCATGAACTGGTGGTCGATGCCGACCTGATTCTCGACGGGACGGACAATTTCGCCACCCGGCTGGCGGTTTCCGATGCCTGCGTCGCCGAACGCGTCCCGCTGCTGTCCGCGGCGGTCGGCCGCTTTCAGGGGCAGGTCGGCGCCTTTGCCGGGCACTTGCCGGGCGAGGCCTGTTATCGCTGCTTCGTCGGCGATGCGTTCGATGCGGAAGATTGCGACAGCTGCGCCGAGGACGGCATGCTGGGCGCCATGGCCGGCTGGGTCGCGACATTCGCCGCGCTGCAGGCAGTGCGCACTCTGCTCGACGGCGTCAGCGCATTCGGCGCAACCGATTGGGGGCGGGTCCATTTGCTCGACGGGCTCAAGCCCGGCATGCGCAATTTCACCATTGCGAAGGACCCGGCCTGCACCGGCTGCGGATCAGCCGCCTAGCACCTCGTCGACCCATTCCGGCACCACCTTGGTTGCCGGACCCTGGCGGGTTTCGTGGAACCAGCGCGAACCCTGGCTTGCTTCGAGGTTGAGCTCGAGCGTGCGGACGCGCCGCTGGCGCGCTTCCTCGACGAAACCGGCCGCGGGATAGACCGCGCCCGACGTGCCGATCGACACGAACAGGTCCGCCCGCCGCAGCGCCGAATATATCCGCCCCATTTCATAGGGCATCTCGCCGAACCAGACGACATCGGGGCGCAGGCTGCGCGCATCGCAGGCCGGGCAGGCCGGGCGATCGATCAGCGGCCCGGTCCACGGCGTGCGCACGTCGCAGGCTGTGCACCAGGCGTTGAGATGCGTCCCGTGCATGTGGAGCACGCGCCCCGCGCCAGCGCGTTCGTGCAGATCGTCGACATTCTGCGTAACGATCAGCAGCTCGCCGTCCCAGTTCGCGTCCAGCCGCGCCAGCGCCTCATGCGCGGCATTGGGCTGCTTGGTCTGGATCGCCTCGCGCCGCATGTCGTAGAAACGCAGGACCAGTTCGGGATCGCGCGCGAAGCCTTCGGGCGTGGCGACGTCCTCCACCCGGTGCTGTTCCCACAGCCCGCCGGCATCGCGGAAGGTATCGATGCCGCTTTCCGCGGAAATCCCCGCCCCGGTGAGTATCACGATGTTGCGCATGTCGGTCATTTGCCCTCAAGTAGCGATGCAGAAGGGCAAGTCAAAGACCGGCCATGAACCATAACCGAAAGGGAGCAGCAGTGGCACGGATCGGAATTATCGGCAGCGAGGGCGCAATGGGCCAGGCGCTGGCCGGCGTGATCGACGCCAGCGACCACGAATGGGCCGGCGGCATCGACCGCGGCGGCGATGCGGCATCACTCGCCGACGCCAGCGATGTGCTGGTGGATTTCTCCTCGCCGCAGGCGCTCGACGCCAATCTGCATGCCGCGATCGGCGCCGGCATCCCGCTCGTCATCGGGACCACCGGGCTGGAGGAACGCCACCACGGCGCGATCGACGATGCCGCGCGTGCAGTGGCGGTGCTGCAGACGGGCAACACCTCGCTGGGGGTGACGCTGCTGGCGCATCTGGTCCGCGAGGCGGCCACACGGCTGGGCCCGGACTGGGATATCGAGATCCTCGAAATGCACCACCGCCGCAAGGTGGACGCACCCAGCGGGACCGCGCTGCTGCTGGGCGAAGCCGCAGCGGCCGGGCGCGGGGTTGCGCTGGGTGATCACGCAGTGCGCGGGCGCGACGGGTGCACCGGCGCGCGGGAAGAGGGCGCGATCGGCTTCGCGGCGCTGCGCGGCGGCACGGTGGCGGGCGAGCACAGCGTCATCCTCGCCGGCAGCGAAGAGCGCATCACGCTGTCGCACAGCGCGGAAAACCGGTCGATCTTCGCGCGCGGCGCGGTGCGCGCGGCGGAATGGATGATCGGCCGG
>Ga0114899_1001772_pt1 | contig 12216 bp, 7 predicted proteins | sample MalvireepMed_215_FD_83497 | JGI IMG/M metagenome (GOLD analysis project Ga0114899, IMG submission 83497) | Marine viral communities from the Global Malaspina Expedition - Malaspina viral metaG DeepMed_215 | ecosystem: Environmental > Aquatic > Marine > Oceanic | place: Mediterranean Sea... | reverse complement strand
GAAGATAATCAGGGGGTCAATCACGAAGAGCGGCCCCTTGAGCGAGTCGAGGAGCCGGAACAGCAGACTCAGCGCGTCGTACTGAAACATCTTGATGTCAATGTCGGAGTTGTCAATCAGCGACGTATGAGGTATGGTCGTCATGTCGATGCCGACATCCGTCGCCCGATGGTAGAGCGAGTTGATGGATCGGTCACCCGCGAGATACGACACCCCGTCCGAGGGCGGGGGGACATCAAGGAAGGAGCGGCCGTCCGACCACGACTTGAGGAACTGGAGCAGGAGCGTCGATTTGCCGGACCCGGAGGCCCCGGCCAACACGCTGACCTCACGCGAAGGAAGAAATTTACTGAAATGCATGGCAGGGATACTAACACACAACTGGAAGGAGGAGGCAAATGGGCGTAATTGTAGTAGACCGAACGCGCATTGAAGCAGACTGGACCTGTCCGCGGCGGCGGTACTGGTTGACGGAGTTCGAGGGGACGGGCGTGGTGCCCACACAGCAGGCCCCCGCGTTGCGGTTTGGGATCCTCATTCATCAGGGGTTGGAGGTGCTGACCTCGACGGATGACTGGGCCGCAGCGGTGGGACACATGCTGCAACAGGAGGAGTGGCAGGCCGCGCGTCAGGAGGAGCAGTGGCTGGCCGAGGCGCTGGTCATGGGGTTCGCCTTGACCGTCTGGCCACGGTGGCGGCGGACCTACGAGCGCATCGCCGTCGAGCAGGAGTTGGAGATGGAGCATGACGGGGTACTGTATATGGTCCGCCCCGATGTGCTGCTGCGTGACAAGCAGACCGGGGACATCTGGTATCCCGACTTCAAGACCTTCAGCGGGGGGTGGCAGAACCGGAAGTGGATGCACGCACTGCAACAGCACCTCACGGTCTTGGCGTGCGAGAAGGCGGTGGGCCAAACTATTACGGGAGCCTGGGTCCAAGGGCTGAACAAGGGCTATCGCCGGAACCAGAAGCTCTATCACACACTGGTGTATGGCTACCGCAAACATGGTGCGCCGGGCCTGTATGACACGCAGTATCTCGCCAAACGGAAGCCAGGATTCGAGCGGTTCCCTGCGGCGGAGTATGAAAACACGGTATCGGGTGGGCGCGGGATAGCCGCGTGGATTCATCACCTGTTGCAGGTTGATCCCCAGATTGTCCGCGACTGTTTTCCGGCCACCCAGCCCATCTTCCTGAACCGGGCGATGATGACCAGTTTTCTGGAGCAGCGCACACGGCGCGAGAAGGAGATTGCCGCCGCGACGGACCTGACCCCCTTCCCGCAGAACTTCTCGGCCTGCGAGCCCTACTACGGCACCTGCCCCTACCTGGAGTGCTGTTGGGAACCCAACACGGGGAAAGATCCCATCGGGTCTGGACTCTACGTCGAACGCCACCCCCATCATGCGGCTGAACTGCAGCTCAAGGAGGCACACAATGCGTGACATACATGAACCGGCGGGCATCATGGGGATTTTCTTCTATCTTTTATGTGCCGCGGTCTTGCTTTATACAGTCATCTTGACTATACTATCCTGATTGGAGGCGCTAATGGCTGAGCAACCATTTGCCCTCTCCCCGGATTTGAGCGTGTTGTTGTATGGGGACACCGGGCACGGCAAGAGTACACTCATCGCAGAACTGGCCACCCATCTCCGACTCCACACCGGGAAGAAAACCGCGGTCTTCCTGGCCGATAAGGGGTCATCGCGTCCGTATCGGCTGCTCCAGAAACATGGGGTGGTGGATATCTACACGCCGCAGGGGAATGCGTGGCTGTGGGTCAACCACGCCATGCGTGGGGAGGTCCGCACCAAGACCAACCCAGTGGTCTACACCTCAGTGGTCACTGACGAGGTGGGGTTGGTGGTGCATGAAGGGCTCACCGCCTATGCCGAAATCCTGATGTCGGAGCTGGCGTCGATGTCGGCGCAGGGGCAGGATGTCGGGGGTGGGGGCGCGTGGAACGTCGTCATCCGGGATGAGAAAGACATCCTCAAGCTGGGCACCTCGAACCGCGCGCATTATGGGGTGGTGCAGTTGCAGATTCGGGAGGGGGTGCTGGCCATCCACCCCAATGTGCCCCACATCTACACCGCTGGGGTGCGGCGGGGAGAGTCGGCGGAGAAGACCCCCATCCTGGGGCCGATGGTGGTGGGGGAGGCGCTGACCTCGCAAATCCCCCGCTGGGTGGATTACACCTTCCGCTGCGCCCTCAGTAACGGGAAGTATGTGTTGTATCTGGCACCCCATACCGACCAGCAACTCGGCCCGCGGACGGTCGTGCTGTCCAATCCCCGGCTGCCCAAAGCGGGGGCGGCGGTCAAGGTGCCACCGAGCGTCGAACCCGCCAACCTCGTCAAGGCCCTGTCCCTGATTCAGGCCCGCGAGGCGGCGGCTGATGTAGAACTCACCGCACAACTCGGTACTCATCACAAGGAGAAGGCATGAGCATTGATCCACTCGACCTGAAACCCCCCGATCCCGGCCAGTGGGACGCCTATGATCGTCCCGCGCTGCCGCCGCCCCCATCGCAGCGGTATCTCTTCAAGGCCCCAGAGAGCTTCACCTACGAAGACCACGACGGGATGCTCCGCGTGGTGGTGGACCCGTTGGAGGTCATCGACGCGCCCGAGGGCACGGACGCCCGTGTGCGCTTCGAGCGGTGCAGCTCCAAGCCCCGCACGATGGGCCGGTTGGCCGGGAGTTCGCGGCTGACCGACTACCTCCGCGCGTGTGGGGTGGAACCCATCCGCACCGAGAACCCAGGGGACTGGATCAACGCCATCGAGGGCACCGCTGGGGCGCACTTCGAGGCCATGCTCGACTGGGATTGCTACGACAGCGAGACCAAGGAGCAGCTGGTGCGGACGTATCGGGACTTCCCGGATGACCCCGAGAAGCCGGGGGAGAAGCTCCCCTACGGCATCGAGCCAACCAGTGGCCGGAAGGTGCCTGCACGGGCGCGGATTCGGTATTACGTCTACCCACGTAAGTAGGCATGTTGCAACGACCGACTGCGTGTCGGGGCTGTCCACTCGACAGCCTCAGCACGGGGTTCATGGTCCCCGATGGGCAGGGCACATCAGGGGTGCTGCTGGTTGGGGAAGCACTTGGAGAACGGGAGGCAGAACAAGGCCTCCCGTTCGTGGGTCCGGCGGGGAAGATCCTGGGGGATTGTATTACCCGTGGGGGATTTGCCCGTAACGATTTCTGGTTCACCAACGCCCTGTGGTGTCGGCCTCCCGGTAATAGAATCGACGCCAGCTACACCACGCCCTCCCTCACGCACTGCTGGGACGCGCACCTCCACCCCACACTCCTGCGGCTCAAGCCCAAGGTCATTGTGCCGTTGGGCAACACCGCCTTGCGGCAATTCACCTGGGGCGAGGGGGATGTGTTGAAGATGCGCGGCTACGCCCAGCCCTGGCGGCAGACCATCTTGCTGCCCTCGGTGCATCCCAGTTACATCATGCGGGGGAACGCCAACTTCGAGGCTGTCCTCATTCACGACCTCCAGCACGCCGCTCGGCTCGCCACCGCAGGCTGGCACCCGGCGCAGACCCGGTATGTCCTGGACCCCTCCCCGGAGGTGGCCCTGGCGTGGCTCGACAAGTTCCTCCCCTCGGGCCGTCCGGTCAGCTTCGACATCGAAACCTCGGACAAGCGGCGCGAGGAGGATGAACTCGACCTCCGCAGCAGCGCCCCCATCACGCGGATCAGCTTCGCGCTGAACCCCTACGAGGCCCTGAGTATTCCGGCCACCAAGATTTTTGCGCCCATTATCCGGCGCGCCCTCAGCTCCCCCAACCCCAAGATTGTGTGGAACGCCAGCTTCGATGTCCCCCGGCTGGAGGCCAAGGGGTTCCAGGTGAACGGCCCCATCTACGACGGCATGGTCGCGTGGCATGTGCTGCACTCCGACCTCCCCAAGAGTTTGGGCTTCGTGGCGAGCATGTTGCTCCCGGACCAGTCCCGGTGGAAGCACCTGAATCGCCAGTCCCCGGCGTATTACAACGCGACCGACAGTGACGTAACCCTGCGGATCACCGAGCAGGTGTGGGGCCTCCTGAAAGATGTGAAGATGTGGACGCTCTACCAGGAGCAGATTGTGGATGTCGAGCCGGTGTATCAGCACATGCACCGCAGCGGGATGCGGGTGGACCCCGACATCCGCCGACGCCACGCCGAGACCCTGCACACCAAGCTCACCACCCTGAACGACGAGATCCAGGCCCTGGTCCCCGCCATGCTCAAACCCACCAAGCGGTACAAGCAGGTGGAGAAGGCCAAGGCCAAGTACCCCGAAGGCTCGGTGCGGCTGGTGTCGGTCACGCACAAGCGGTGCCCGCAGTGCGAGAAGCAGGGGAGGCTCGGGGCCAAGCATCCCTGCGGGGTGCCGCTGGAGGATGTCACCGTTCCGGCCGAAGAATGGGAGGTGGTGCTCCCGTTCGTGACCAGCTGGCAGGGCATCCAGGCCTATCAAGACTTTCACCACCACAACACCCGGCACCGCCAAGGCAAGCGCACCACCGATGAAGCCGCCATCCGCAGCGTGATGCTCAAGTATCCCGCTGACCCCTTTTATCCGCTGATCCTCGATATCCGCGAAGTCCAAAAGCTGGCGGGGACGTATATCGGGAAGCTGGAGGAGGGGAAGGTGGTGGGCGGGCTGCCCGTGCGCGCCGATGGGCGCTGCCATCCCACCATCACCAACAACCCCGACACGCTCCGCACCTCGATGGTGAACCCCAACCTCCAGCAGATCCCCCACGGGGGTGGGCTTCAGGGGCTGGTCAAGGAGATGTTTGTGGCTCCCCCCGGGCATGTGCTGTGGGAGATTGACTATGCCGGGATCGAGGCCCTGTTGGTGGGCTATTTTGCCAGGAGTCCCCGCCTCATCCGGCTGGCCCGGATGGGGGTGCATGACTTCGTAAATGCCTACGCGCTGCATACCCTGGACAAGAAAATCCCGGCCAGTGACCTCCCGAGCCTCGACTGGGACGACGCCACGCTGCAAGCCAGCCTCACCGAGTTCAAGCGTCGGTTCCCCAAGGAGCGGTTCGTGCGGAAGCGGTTGGTGCATGGGCACCACTACCTCATGGGCCCGTTCAAGGCTCAGGAAGTGTTGCTCAAAGAACTGGGCCGGGTGGTCCCCTCCCGCGACATCAAGGCGTTTTTTCGGTTCTACGACGAGCTGTTCCCGGAAATCGGGACATGGCAGCGGAACCTGTGTCTGCGCGTGGACGGGACCGACGAGACCGCCGATCCGGGGCTGGGCATCGAAGCCGGGGCAGGCTGGGTGCGGAACCCCTCCGGGATGATGCACCGGTATTTCCAGGTGCTGCGCTGGCAGCGTGTGGGGGACGGGAGCTGGTCGTGGTCATACGGGCACGCCGCCAAGGCCCTGATTGCCTTCAATCCCCAGCATAGCGCCGCCGCGATTGGACGCCGGGCCATCCGGGCGATTGCCCAGGAAGACCCCGAGGCCCTGGAGTCCCTGCGGCTGTTTATCCACGATTCCCTGGTGGGCGAGTGCCCCAGGGAGCAGGCCGATCAGGTCGTGGCACGGGTCTCGGCCCTGATGGCGCGCCCCATCCCCTGGCTCCCCCTCCCGGCTGAATGGCAGATGGGGACCCATCTGTCTGTCGGGGTGGAGGCCGCGACGGGGAAATCCTGGAATGCGCTAAAATGAGGTCAATCGGTAGTCCCCCTGCAGTTCACAATTAGTTCGTGAAAGTTTGTTTTCCAAGGAGGCCACATGAGTGCAGACACGAAACGTCCACGTCGAAGCGTAAAAAGCATGGTGCAGAGTATCGAGAAGCGCATCCAGACCTACGAACTGGAGTTGCAACACCAGGAAAATGCAGAGATGATACTGCAGGCCAAGATTGCCGTGCTCAAAGAGGTGCTCGACAACTCGTTCCCGGAGATTGTGCGCGAGCGCCCGCGTATGGTCTTGGACCCTACGCAGTGATGCCTGAACCTCCCATCGATCCGCCCCCGGAAACCTGGTATGACGAGGAGATACCTGATGGTATACCTGGCCTCGAACGTGGTGATGGCAGCCCTGGTAGCCCTGGCGATGGGGTTGGTGACATGCCACCCCGTGGTAGCCCTGGTGGCGGCGTTCGGGGCGGGGATGCTGGCGGCGAGCGCGGCGATGGTCGAGATGGGGAGGCGGACGCAAGGTGGGGGGACACAAAACCGTGAGGTCTAGCGCCCCCCCAATGGCGGAGACAGCTGAGCCCTTGTAGTATATCAGAACCGCGGGAGTTGTCCACCCCCTTGCAGCGCCATCCCCAACGCACCCCCTGAGACGGCGGGACCCTGCGCCTGACTGAGGTAGGCGTTGAGGTACTGAGTCATGATGGCCCGCTGCTGTGGGGGCAGGGACATCAGCCAGGGGGCGAGCTGCTGGAGAATCTGCGCCGTGCGCTCGCGGGCCTGCCCACGCCAGCGTTGCACCCCAGCCACCGTCTCGGCAGGCATCTGAATCTTCCCACCCAGTCCTGGCATCTCCACCCGCTGCCCCGGTGGGGCCGGGCGCACACCCAGGTCATAGAGCTGCCGCATCTGCGGGTCGAGCAGGTTCTGCGCGGGCGGGACCGCCGTCATCCGTGAGGGGAAGAGCATCCGGGACATCCCACGTAGCATGGGGATGTTTTCTGCCCCGGGTACTACCTCGGGCCGCTCGAACCGCGGCTTCCCGAAGATATCTACAGGCGGGAACTCCTCCGGGAGCTTCCCGCGCAGGCCAGGGATGCGGGCCATGGCTGGGGCGACCGAGGGCTCGGCCATGTACTGCGGGATTTCCCCCAGCTCAGCGAGCCGCTCCAGCTCACGCTGTCCCTGCTTACGTCCGAACGCGGGGTCCAGGGCCTCGGCCACATCCGAGAACGCGGCGGGGATGGCACGCCGGGGTAGCTCTGTCCACGGACTGCGCCAGGCCCCGAGCCCGCCCTGTCCCATGGGAGAGAACTCCATCAAGCCTTCTCCAGCTGCGCCCCCGATGGCTGCCATCAAGTTGGGGGTGCGCTGGCGCTGCCGCTTGAACTCCCGGCCGAGGGCGTAGGGGAGGAAGGCCGGGCCCGCCAGGGTAGAGGTGACCAGGGAGAGGCGGGGATCGAACTGCTCCTCCATGGCTGACCCCGCAGCCATGGCCCCACCCCCGACCACTTGCCGAGCAATGGCCTGCCGGACGGGGGAGCCTGTTCGCCCGGCCCCCTTCTCGAAGAGACTCTTGAAGCCAGGGCCGCCTGCCGCCTTGGTCATCGCCACGCCAGGGAGATGGCGCAGCCCCTGCTCTAGCCCAAGTACACCCACGCGCGCGAAGGGCGCGACCGCCGCAGCGGTGAGACGCTGGGGGATGCTGCCCTCTCGCAGCCACTTGGACTGCAACCCGACAAAACTCTTCCCCATCTGGGTCTCGGGAGTCCCGGCCAGGGTGTAGCGCATGGCCTCCTCAGGGGTCATGCCGGACTTCTTCATGACATACACGGCGGCGTTGTCCCCGGCCGTGAACCATTTTCCCAGGCCCACGTCGCGGAAGGCTTCACTCGGGATGTCGAGGCGTCCCCCCGCTCCAGACCCGATGATCTCCTGCCGCAGCGCCCGCACCTCCTCGGGTGACCCAACGAGGGAGCGCCGCCACACGTCGGCCCCCTCTGCCAGCGCCCCGAACATCCGCCCCGCACTCTGGAGATTCCCCGAGAGCATCTCCTCGATACCCCGTGCCATCACCCCACCCATGGCACCAAAGTTGGCGCGGGCAATGGTGTCCGGGGAGGAGAGGTAGTTGTAGTACATGCCATTGACGACGGCATTGGGGACGTTCCCGGCCATCATGGCCGAGCGGGCCATGCCAGGGAGGGCTGCCCCACCCAGCACCCCACCGCCAGCGGCCCGGAGGAGGCGCTCCCCTTGGGGGGTGTCCTCGTCCCCGGAGAAGTAGCCTGCGGCTCCGCCCAGGGCTCCACCGATGGCACGGACAGGCTTGCTCACGGCCTGGCTGACCATGGACGCGGCCTGCGTGGGGTCGGTCGGGAGCCGACGCCAGATGGTGAAGGGGTTGAGGGGCATCTAGGGCTCCAGGTACAGCTTTCTGCGTCCCTGCATCTGCGTAGCCTGCCACGCCGCCAGGTCCTTCTCGATCTCATCCACGCGCTCTATCAGGGTGACGGCAGCGCGGAGGAAGGGCCTCTTCTCCTCCTGCAACATGCGATTCTGTCGGCGGACGTTGACAGAGTAGGCTGCCGCCGGACTGTCCAGCGCCATCCCCTCCTGCATCCGCGCAGTGAGTGCGGCAGGCTGCCGCCCCATCTCCTCCAAGCTCGACCAGGTAGGACGATAGGTACGCCCACCCATGAAGTGCATCACATCTATGAGGGTCCAGTTAGCTTGGTGGCGAAGCTGCCCCGCCGCGTAGGCTAACCCCTCACCCCCCATGCTGATCTGGACATCCTCTACGCCACGTCCTGGCATCCTCTCGCCCGCGATAGGTACCGGGGAAACCCCCTTGGTAGCGGGCAGCCCCAGGAAGCGTGCGTGCAACTCCCCTGGGTCCTCCCAGGCTTCGGGGGCCATGTAGGGACGCCCCGCCTTCCGCGCCACCGCCCTCTCATGTGCCTCCGTCCGGGCGGCCATCGAGCGTGTCTGCCCGAAGAAGTCCGGGAAGTGTTGTTTTAACCGCTTCGCCTTCCACAGTAACTCGGTGGGAACAATGTATCCCACCAGGATCAGGTTCCGCAACCGATCCCCTGGCCCTCCAGGAGTCAGGAGGTCGAGGGCCTGCTGATGGGTGATGACATTGTTCCTCATCCCAAACGCCAACCCATTCAGGAGAGAATCGAGGGCAAAAGTTCTCGAAGCATCACTGGCGCTCGCCACGATCCATTCCATCTCCTTGTCGTAGACCCGCACCTGTTCCTCGTTCACCCACTCAAAGTTGCGGCCCCCCTGGTAGTCCTTTACTGTTTCCTCGCCTCCCCACCGGGTCCGCGCTCCAACGATGGCCTCTTCCCCAACTTTGGGGATAAACTTCACGTCGGGCGGCGCGATGCCACCGGGGATGCCGTAGCGAAACCCCTCCGTGGGAGGGAGCCCTTCCTCCACCATCTTGGTGGTGTCCTTGAGGATCTCATTGAGCTTGGCCCTGAGGAATGGACCCAGCGGGTTGTCGGGTGGCTCTAATCGTTTGAAGGCGGCGATGGGATCTCCGGCCTCCTCCCGGAGCAACTCATCGAACCGGCGGGCCATGGCCTCGGCACCATCCGAGGCTTGATCATAGAGCCCCGCAAGCCGCCTCGCTTGTGGTGAAGAGTTCTCGGTGATAGTGAGAGTCTCCGGGTGGCGAAATGACCGCTGCTCCTTAATGGTCTGCCGCAAGTTATGGAGGGAGCCTTGATGGATACGTTGCACGACGGACCGTCCCATCATCTCTTTGACGGGACCGATGGCCTGGAGGAGGCGGCGTCCCAGGACACTCGACCGTAGAATTACCTCCCCAACAACCCGCGGAGCCTCAGCACCCCCCATCTGGATAGTGTGGGCTACCTTCTCCCCAGTCTGGGGGTCGGGGAGATACCTGACCATCTGCGTAGGCTGAGCGGTGGTGGGCTGGGTATGGAGCAGTCGGGAGGCTTGAGGGTCCATGTCCCTGGCTTCTAGTTCGGGGAACACATCCCGGCGGAATTTAACCTCGTCGTAGGACTCGTGGAGGAAGTCTATTTGCTCGGCCAGCTTGGGGTGGGCCAACCTATGCACCTTTGTGGCCTCAGCGTGGTTTGCGTATCGCTGAAGTGGGTCTGGTAAGAAGGCCTGCGACTCGCCGCCCGCGACACCAGGGTGGACGCGGTACTCCAACCCCGTCTTGGGATCAATCCTGACTTCTGCCCCCAAGTTCCCGCCTTCTTGTACCATCTTGCTCGCGGTCAAGGCGCTCCCCTTGGTCGGCTTCGCCCCGCCTGCAATGTAGTCGTTGAAAGCTAGGTAGCGGTCCCAGTCAGCGTCTGCCCCCATCGAATCCAAATCCCATTTCTCGAACCCCTTCTTCCCTGGGATGGTGTGGCGAAGGTAGAGATCCGTTTGGCCGATTGACGCACCCTTTGAGTGCATGATCGTGGCCGATAATCTACGGAGCCCTTGGGGGGTGATCTTTTTGACACCCTCTGGCCCGACTGCGCGCAGTGCCAGGGTGCTAAGACGCTTGCGGACCGCGTAGGGGGACATCGCCTCGCTGCGATTCATCTCCCCCGTGACGGGATTGATTTTACCAAAGACAAAATCGGTGCGTTTCAGGAAGGGGACATCGCCGCCTACTCTCAACCTAGTACCCGGCTCGACATACTTTGAACTGGTCAGTGTATGCGCCAGGAACCCCGCGACGATCTCGGGGAGGGGGGCTATCACTACCTTACCAGAGGCTATGTTGAGTCTGTCGGCCGCCGTGCCTCCCCGCTGCACACCCTTCCCCGTCCCCTGCAGTTCTATCAATCCATCCACGAAATTGATGTGCCCTACCCTGATTTTTAGCAGCTCATTCAAGCGGATGCCCGTCCCCAGGAATGTCCCCAGGAGGGCTAGGGTCTGGCTGTCGATGGGCCCCCCTCTCGTAGCGTTTGTTATGGCCTGGTCGAGTACCACGCCAATCTCATCTGAGTCGAAGAGGGCACGGTACACTGGAGTCCCTGGAGTCTGCCGTTCAATGTCGATGACCTTCCCTGCCTGGGTACGGATAGCATCCAGCATCTGGTCGCGGGGGACCATCTCGCCCCGCGTCATGTCCGCCCAGGCTTCTAGGCTATCTACCCCCCATAGCTGCGCTGGATCTGGTCCGGGGGAGCGTTCCACTAGGTGGGCAGCGGCAATAGCCCGCTCGTCGGCGTCTCGATCTAGGGCTCTGCGGAGTTCGCCCTTCGCGCTTAGCTCCTTCCCCATCTTGTCCGTGATGTACTTCTGGTATTCAAGGGGGGACATCGCCTTCACTTCTTTTGACCGCGCTGTCCGTGCTATTGAGACCGCAGTCATATCATGGAGGTAGCGGGTGGTCTGGTTCTCGATAATCTTTCTTATGCTCACACCGTCCATGCCCTGCAGTATCTCTACCAGCTCCTCCTCGTAGATGACGGGGTGGGGCAGCATGGCGTCGAGCATGTCACGCTTGTTCGTAGCGGTCAGCCTGGATGCAATGTCCCGATTGCCTGCGAGCGCCTCCATGTCCACAGCCTGGTGGTAGTCGCCGTGTCCAGCCTTCCCATAGGCTGCCATCTGGAGGTCCCGCCACTCTGGCAGGTTGCCCTCTACTACACTTCGTGTATCAGCCTCCTCTGCCAGGCCCAGGAAGTACCGTGTGTCCCGCCCCCCAGGTAACTTCTTGAGGAGTGCCTGCCCCACCTTGGTCTTGGGGTACATCGCCAGCCGGATCAGCTCACGGAGTTGGACTTTCTGCCCCCGGATGTTGTTAGTCCATGTTTTCTCAAGCTCATCCATATGCTGCAGGGGGTTGTACTTGAACAGCTCAGCCGACTGCATGGGGAAGCGATTCCTGACGATACTCAACATCATGCGGGGCAGGATCGACTGCCGCACAATCATATCTGCGTAATTGTGGAGGGCAAAGTCCGTAGCCTCACTACGGAAGCCGAGGGGGATGGCTTTCCCCTCGGGGCCCCTTGGGTCTCGCACCTTCCTCGCCTGTTGGGCGCGGACATCGGGGTCATCGGGGATGGGATGGGTACGGACACGCGGCCGTGGCCCCTCTGGGTAGCCCCCTGCGAATACCTCTTCGCCCTTGGGCGTGCCGATATCTACAGGTTTACGGGCGCGAGGGGCCTGGGCGAAAGGGCGCGCGGCCCCACCTCCAGCAGGGCCACCTAGGTACTCTCCAGTGGAGAATCCTGTAGTGGGGTCGATGCCCCGCAACGTACGCTGCCTCTGTATTGGCGGGACCTGTTTTTGGATGTTGGGGTAGTTCTGCAGAATCTCAGCGATCCACTCCTCATCCTGGTAACGGACTGCAGAGGTCTCAAAGAGATCCTCAAGCTGTGCCCGTTGGGTGGCGTCAAGGACGCGGCGACCCTTCAACGCCTCCAGCAGCCTCACGACTCTATCCCGGTTCCGCTTCACCGCTACGGGGGAGGGCCACTGCTCGGTAGACCGACGCCCTGGCGCTTTGACGGGGAGCTGTTGCTGCCCCGTCCTGATATCTCGCGG
>Ga0114899_1001765_pt1 | contig 12243 bp, 10 predicted proteins | sample MalvireepMed_215_FD_83497 | JGI IMG/M metagenome (GOLD analysis project Ga0114899, IMG submission 83497) | Marine viral communities from the Global Malaspina Expedition - Malaspina viral metaG DeepMed_215 | ecosystem: Environmental > Aquatic > Marine > Oceanic | place: Mediterranean Sea... | reverse complement strand
TAGGTATTGAAAATTCTAACTATTCTGGTCTCCAGACCATGGAAGGTATGATATGCCATAGTCATGGCCTCCTGAAATCTCTTGGCTTCGTCATAAACACCTCGCGGACCTACAGGATTTACATTTCCGTAATACTCTTCGGTCTGTGGATGGACTAGTGGGTCACCATAAACCTCAGAAGTTGAGGCAATGAGCATTCTAGCCTTTTTAGCTCGTGCTAAACCCAGAAGATTGTGAGTACCCAGTGAACCTACTTTAAGCGTTTGAATAGGTATTTTCAAATAGTCAATCGGGCTGGCAGGAGAGGCAAAATGGAGTATATAATCCAATTCTCCAGGTACATGAACATATTTTGAGACATCGTGATGGTAGAACTCGAAGTTTGGATGGGGCATTAAATGCTCAATATTCTCCATACTTCCCGTAATCAGGTTATCCATACCGATTACACAAAAGCCTTCTTTTATAAATCGGTCACTGAGGTGGGATCCCAAAAAACCCGCAGCACCTGTTATCAGAACTCTTTTCATAAGGCTAGGATTTAATGGAGGCCGATGCCGTAATAGGTATATCCCATCTCTCTAAGTTCTTCTCTGTCATAGATGTTTCTTCCATCGAAGACTACTTTATTTTTTAGAAGCTTGCCAACCACGTTAAAGTTGGGTACTCTGAATTCAGGCCACTCGGTAACCAGAAGCAGGGCGTCTGCATCAACCAGAGCATCATATTCATCTTTAGAGTAGGTAATAGTATCCCCAAGGTCTCTATGAGCCTCTTCCATGGCTACCGGATCAAAGGCTTTCACTTTAGCTCCAGCTTCCAACAATTGATTGATAATAACAATCGATGGAGCTTCTCTCATATCATCAGTTTTTGGCTTGAATGAAAGACCCCAGATGCCAAATGTCATTCCTGAAAGGTCGTTCCCAAAGTGCTTCTTCACTTTGGCCACCATCACAGATTTCTGAGCATCATTTACGTCTTCAACAGCCTTGAGCACACGCATAGGATACCCGTTTTCATCGGCTGTTTTGATTAGCGCTTTAACATCTTTAGGGAAGCAAGAGCCTCCGTAACCAACACCTGGATAGATAAACTTGGTACCGATTCTAGTGTCACTTCCAATTCCTTTCCTCACCATATTTACATCAGCTCCTACTATCTCGCATAGATTAGCGATGTCGTTCATGAAGCTAATTTTTGTTGCGAGCATCGAGTTTGCAGCATATTTGGTCATCTCGGCAGAAGGAACATCCATGAAGATCGTTGGGTGACCATTAAGCAGGAATGGCTTGTATAGCTTTTCCATTATTTTCTTGGCCATCTCAGACTCAATACCCACAACTATTCTATCCGGCTTAAGGAAATCCTGGATAGCAGCACCTTCCTTCAAGAATTCGGGGTTAGAGGCTACATCAAACTTCAAATCCGATCCTCTTTTGTTCAACTCATCCTGAACCGCATCTTTCACTTTTTTGGCTGTTCCAACCGGTACGGTACTTTTGGTAACTACTACCAAATAGTTGGTCATATGCCTGCCAATTTCTCTGGCTACGGCCAATACATATTTTAAATCAGCGCTTCCATCTTCGCCTGGAGGGGTGCCTACAGCAATGAAAGCTGCTTCTGAATCATCAATACTATCTTTAAGGTTGGTTGAGAAGTGTAGCCTCCCTTTTTCGAGATTGGTCTTCACCATTGGCTCTAAGCCCGGTTCGTAGATTGGCATGATGCCATTTTTCAAACCTTCAATTTTTTTTGCATCGATGTCGATACATGTTACATCTATACCTACTTCAGAAAAGCAAGTACCTGTTACTAAGCCAACATATCCTGTTCCTACAATGGTAATTTTCATAGCTTATTTTTTCTGCAAACTTAAAGTGTGGTCAAAATTAGAAGATTAGTCTTCGTTCAAAAGCATAATCTTCGGGTTTATTGAGAAGTTTTAAAGGTTAAATATTCGATAATCTTTTTTGCCAGTTCCAGGCGTCTCTCATGGAATCCTTCAGAGAGTATTTGGTTTTCCAGCCTAAAACTTCATGGGCCTTTCGAACTTCGGCATAGACTTTCTCCACGTCTCCGGCTCTTCGGGGTCCGAGTTCATAGTTCAATTTTATATTTGAGGTCTCTTCGAAGGCTTTTATGGCTTCCAGAACAGTGTTTCCGTTACCTGTACCGACATTAACAACATCGAAATGGTTATTTTCGGTTATTCCACCTAAATGTTTAATGGCCTGTACGTGAGCATCCGCCAAATCCATCACATGAATATAGTCTCTGATGCAGGTGCCATCAGGTGTATGATAGTCGTCACCAAAAACGGTGAGCTTCTTACGGATACCTGCAGCAGTCTGAGTGATGAATGGAACCAGATTATTCGGCACACCCAGAGGTAGTTCGCCAATTTCGGAAGATGGATGAGCACCTATAGGATTGAAATATCTTAGTGAAATAGACTTAAGAGCGGCACCACTTTTAACAGTATCTTCTATAATCTCTTCACCAATTTGTTTTGTGTTTCCATAGGGGCTATTGGCTGGTTTTTTTTCAGACCTCTCAGTAACTGGTAAATGGTCTGGTTCGCCATAAACTGTACAGGACGAAGAGAAAATCAGCTGTGATACTCCGTTTTCCAGCATTGACTCCAGCACGGAAATCAAGCCAGAAACATTGTTTTTGTAGTACAGGAGCGGCTTTGCTACAGATTCTCCTACTGCCTTTTTAGCCGCGAAATGAATAACCCCATCAATTGATTGCTCAGAAAAAATTCTCTGAAGAAGCTCTGAATCAAGAATATCACCCTCATAACAAGTAAAGTCCTTTCCTGTGATTTTCTTCAGTCCATGCATGACCGATTTTTCAGAATTAGAGAAGTTATCGAGGATTATTGGATTGAATCCTTCTTCATGAAGTCTAACCACCACATGGGAACCAATATATCCTGCGCCCCCTGTTACAAGAATATCTCGTTGCATGTCCAAAAATAACTTTTCGAGGCCAGTTAATTATGAAGACCTGTTATTTTTGTGCTCAAATACGCCCGTGATTTATGAACGAAAAGGTAAAACAGCTTTCAGAGGAGATTAATTCTTTTGTTGCAGATACTCAGGAACAATTAGAGGAATATCGACTCAGGTTTATTGGTAGAAAGAATGTTCTTGCCGATTTGTTCGCGGAAATGAAGAATGTACCGAATGAAGAAAAGAAGGCATTCGGGCAGGCCGTAAATGAGTTAAAAGATCAGGCGAAGGATAAGTTTCAGGAGCTCATTGATGGTTTGAGCAGCAAGTCAACAAGGGATGAGAAACATCCAGATTTGACTTTACCTCCGGTTTCCAATGAATTCGGCTCAATACATCCGCTTACAGCTACCAGAAACAGGTTCATTCAGATTTTTGAGAGAATTGGTTTTAATGTTTCAAGCGGACCCGAGATTGAAGATGACTGGCACAACTTTACAGCTCTCAATTTTCCTGAAAATCACCCGGCAAGAGAAATGCAGGATACATTCTTCATTGAGAAGAATCCTGATATCGCTTTAAGAACGCATACTTCGAGCGTGCAGATCAGGGTAATGGAAAATGAGAAACCTCCGATCAGAACACTCTCTCCTGGAAGGGTTTTCAGAAATGAGGCTATATCTGCCAGGGCTCACTGCGTTTTCCATCAGATGGAAGGTCTTTATGTGGATAAGGGTGTTTCCTTTGCCGATTTGAAGCAGACTCTTTACCATTTTGTAAAGGAGATGTTCAGCAAGAATACTCAGATCAGATTCAGACCTAGCTATTTCCCGTTTACAGAACCAAGTGCGGAAATTGATATTTCATGTCAGATTTGCCATGGAGATGGCTGTAATATTTGTAAGCATACTGGTTGGGTAGAAATTGGAGGTTCTGGTATGGTTGATCCAAACGTTTTGGAGAACTGTGGTATAGATTCCAAAGTTTACTCTGGTTTCGCTTTTGGGATGGGCATTGAAAGAATTACAATGCTCCGATATGGAATTAAAGACCTTAGGCTATTCACTGAAAACGATGTTCGATTCCTCAAGCAATTCAACATGTTATGAGCCGCCTGAGTCAGATTCATAAAATTGCGATAGTAGGTGCTGGCACCATGGGCCAGGGCATAGCCCAGGTTTGCGCAATGGCCGATTATGAAGTATTAATCTACGATCTCGATGAGAAAATGCTCGGAAAGGCTATAAAGAGTATTGAAGCTAACCTTAATAAGGGAATTGAGAAGGGAAAGGTCAGCCCTGAACTAAGGGATAGGACAATGAGCAATATTAAGGTCATCAGTAATTCTGATGAACTGGTTGCTGACCTAATTATTGAGGCAATTATTGAGAACCTGGAAGTCAAGCTGAAACTGTTTCAAGATTTGGAACAGCAGAATAGTGTGGATACAATCTTAGCTTCAAATACGTCTTCGATTCCTATTACCAGAATTGCTGCTGCTTTGAAAAGACCTCAAAACTTTGTGGGTATGCACTTTTTCAACCCAGCTCATATCATGAAGCTGGTGGAGGTGATTAGTGGAGTAGCTACGGACTCCGCAGTTGCAGATACCATATATGAGCTTGCCTTGAAGCTGGATAAAGTACCTGTTCATGCGAAGGATGCTCCTGGCTTTATTGTTAACCGTGTGGCAAGACATTTCTATGTTGAAGGCCTGAAAGTGCTGGAAGAGAGGGTTTCTGACGTTAATGGTATAGATAGACTTGTTGAATCCAGTGGATTTAAAATGGGGCCGTTTCGTTTGATGGATCTAATTGGGGTTGAAACAAATTATTCTGTAACAGAATCAATGTTCAATGCTTTCCATCAGGATTCTAAATTCAGGCCGTCAAGAATTCAGCAACAGAAAGTAGATGCGGGGCATTATGGCCGAAAGTCTGGCCAAGGCTTCTACAAATATGATTAAAGGAGCTGATCTATTAGCTTATCGATAGTCAAGCCTTCGGCCTCTGCCTTGAAGTTCCTTACAATTCTATGCCTTAAGATTGGTTTGGCCACAGCCTGAACATCTTCGATATCCGGAGAGTACTTTCCATTGATGAGGGCATTACACTTAGCAGCTATTACCAAACTTTGGGAGGCACGTGGACCCGCACCCCATTCTATATAGTCTTTGGTGATTTGCGGGGCTCTTTCACTCTCGAAACGAGTTTTGTGAACCAGATTAACGGCATATTCTACCACATTGTCAGCTACGGGTACTTTTCTTACAAGATGCTGATATGCTATCACTTCCTTGCCGGCAAGCACGTGTTGAACCTTTTGAGTTTCGTCCGTAGTAGTGTTCTTCACAATGTCAACTTCTGACTGAAAAGAGGGGTAAGTCAGGGTAATATTGAAAAGGAAGCGGTCGAGCTGTGCTTCAGGCAGTGGGTAGGTTCCTTCTTGCTCAATAGGGTTTTGAGTAGCCAGAACAAAGAAGGGCTTGTCTAAAGGAAAGTGCTGCCCTGCAATAGTTACGGAGTACTCCTGCATAGCCTCTAATAGAGCAGCCTGAGTTTTTGGTGGTGTTCTGTTGATCTCATCGGCCAAAATGATATTGGCGAAGATTGGCCCTTGTATGAATTTAAAGTTTCTGTCTTTATCTATGGTTTCAGCACCGAGAATATCTGAAGGCATTAAATCCGGGGTAAACTGAATTCTCTTAAAGCTAAGGTCCAGAGCGGATGATATGGTTTGAATCAAAAGTGTTTTTGCCAAGCCCGGAACACCTACTAGAAGGCTGTGTCCCTGACAAAAAATGGAGGTGAGAAGAAGGTTAACTACTTCATCTTGCCCGATTATTACTTTTGAAATTTCAGCTTTGAGTCTTTTAAAATCTTCGAAAAACTTGTCGGCCAAGGCCACATCAGAGGTGTTGCTCATACTTAGTTGTTATTGATGATGCCACAACGGTTATATTCCGGAGCTACCTCAATATATACTTCTTTCATTTTGTCTTGAAGGTATTCCTGCCGTTTCTTACTTTTTTTCATTTGAATGGTTGCAGCCTTCAGTTTCTCGTAATCTTCACTAAGGTTAGCTCTGTGAGGAGCTATTCTTCTTTTGTAAAAAATGATTCTGGCTACCTGATTGTCAGCACTCACCTGCACGGTTGCGGCTTTCGAGATTTCGCCTTCCTTCATTTTATCAATTTCAAAATACAACTCGGGATCCAATCCGTTGGCCGGTACCCTTAGCGATCCAAATTGTCCTGAAATAAAGCCGCCATTCACTTTTGTACTCTCATCATCAGAATATTGTTTCGCAGCTTCTTCAAAACTTATTTTTTCGGCAATTATCTCATTTCGGAGGCTATCGAGGTATTGAGTTGCTTCCTGAATATCTTCCTGGGTTGGCTTGGGAATGAGAATTATATGGCGGCTGTTATACTCATTTCCTCTTTTCTCTATGAGCTGTGTAATGTGAACTCCAAAAGAAGACTGGAACGGCATAGAGATTTCACCTGGTTTTAGCGAAAGGGCTGCAGCCTCATAGGCAGGGTCCATAGCTCCTCTTTGTGCAAAGCCGAGGTTCCCGCCATTGGCGCTTGTAGGGCCCTGGGAATTGAGAGTTGCCATAATCTCAAAACTCTCACCTTTTAGGATCCTTTCTCTTATGCCCAAAAGTTTCTTTTTCAATTCCTCAATTACTTCATCATCTACTTCAGGCTTCTTCATAATTATTCCTATTTCGTATTCTTCGGAATAAAGCGGAAGGCTATCTCTGGGAATATCATTGTACAGCTTACGGACTTCATTTGGCGTTACGGTTACTTCCGCTACCACGTCTCTTTCCTGCTCCTGAATTCTCAACTGCTCTTCGATGTCTGGCCTAAGCTCTTCCATAATTTGATCAAGAGATTTGCCGTAGGTTTGACGAATGGCTTCTTCAGACCCAAAACGTTGCATTATTTGTTGGGCTCTACCTTGAATCTCATAATCAACCCTGGAGTCATCTACTATTACAGAGTCTATTTCAGACATGGCCAGCATTACCTTGCTTTCAACCATGTCTTTAAGCAGGAAGCAGCGTGCATCACCATTGAATTGTAAAGCACTCTGACTACTCAGGAATTGCAGATAGGCCTGTTCAAGGTCACTTTTCAAGATAATCTTGTCATCAATTTTGGCGATAATTTTATCGACCACTTCTCCTTCCTGAGCTCTTGCATTTGAAAAAATGCAGAACATAACTGCCACACTAGCGATATATCTTGTAATCTTCATTTTCTTTCGCGTTTTGAAAAACTTCATTTTCCAGGCTTTTCGCCAACTCCACTTTACGCTTGTTGAGAATTATATTTCTTATGTCTGACCTCACAAACTCCAACGGGGAAATCTCTTCTGAAATTTTGTATTCGTCAATTTTGAGGAGGTAAAGATATAGAGAATCTGTTTCTTCAGCATATCGGGTGGTTCTTAAGAACTGTATCTTGTTCTCCAAGGTGGAGTAGGGAGAGTTTTTGGTAATATCATCGAATTTTAACCAGGTTGAGTCTTCCAGAGAATAGCTACTCGCGAATTGAAAGGCATAGTCTTTTAACGAATTGAGATCTTGAGGCCTTGTTGATTTTATCCACCTTCGCGCATCGGCTTTTTTGGGAGCCTGTTGGTTGACTTTCAGGAACCTGCCTCTTATAATATTTTGCCTTAGCGCAAAGTTCTCCTGGTTTTCAGTATAGTAATTTAAGATTTCTTCATTGCTTACAGTAGTATCCAAGAGTTGTTGAATCCTGAGCTTTTGATATTCATAAGAAAGTAAAGTGTACCTGTAGTCGGCCACTTTTCTCTCGATTTCTGACTGATCGATTCTGATATTGGCAGTGGCTTCCCTAACCAGCAATTCTTTCTTGATCCAATTTCTGACATACTGCTCTGTTATTCTTGCACTGTCTTCAGCAGACATTCCTGGTTCAATTAAGTTGGCAATATCTGCTTCGAACAAGTAAGAGGTGCCCACACTGGCCACAAGTGTCTCACTGGTGGAACTGCTCTGGTTGCCCTCACTAACAATGTATTCACAGCCAGATAGAATGCTGAGTGCAAGAAACGCTATGTAGAGTTTTGGTCTCAATTCTTAGTTATTGCTTTCAATTCTTTCTTGTTGATTTTGATTTTAGCCGACTTTCTCAATTCGTCAATCCAGAGCCTGTCCAATTCTTCCTGATAGTCAGACATCACTATCCCTTTTATTTCTTCAAGGGGTTGAACGCCTGCCTCTAAATATTCAAGATTCAGATACAGGTCATCTGAATTGTTCGGATCAATCCAACTACCGATTTCGGATTTAACCGATTCAAAACTAGAGAATTCGGAAGCCAATAAATTCCTTTTAGCAAATTTTAACTCCGCACTATTCTGGTTACCAACTTTCCTGGAAATAATATCTTCAGCAAAGCTGAGTGAGTCTTTGGGCATTTGTATTTGTCTTACCTCCCTGAGCAATTCCATGTTGCCGGAAGAGACAATCAAACAGTTTAGCCGTTCTCCGATTTGATAGTCAGCCACATGAGCATTATAGTATTCTTTCAGACCGGTAGAGTCTTGGGCGGCCCTATCCCAGACTTTTCTTTGCATAATTTCGAAGAGCAATAATCCCTCTTCATATTCCTGTCTAAGAAAACCATATTCCGGGTATTTTGTCGGGGCCAGGGAATCTTCATATGCTATAATAAAGTCTCCTTCAAATTTCTGGTAATAGTTCGCCAGAACATCCTTTGCGTATTTCACCTTAATCGCAGGTAGAGTTTCTACAAAGTCTTTAACCAAGGCATTTTTATTGCCATGTGTGAAAAGAACAACACGCTCCAATCGGGTTCCGTAAATTTCGGCCTTGGTGGTTAAGCTTATCTCATTCAGAGTATTGTTAAGTGAGTCGAGATTCTGATTGAAATGATTTTCGGACTTTAATTTAGAAATCAGTTTTTTTTCATCCAGGGTATTTCTGCCCATCCTTTTTAGTGTTTCAGTAATTTCTGCCTTCTTTATTTCGTATGGTTCCAACGGCTGTTCATCGTTGAGCTTAATGATATGCCATCCATAAGGGGTTTGCTTTGGCTCGGTATAATCACCTATTTTATCAATTGCGTAGGCTATTTCCAGAAATTCATCAGGCAACTGTTTTACGCCAGCCCATGGTAGTTTCCCGCCATCTATTTTCGTCCCCTGATCGTCAGAATACTTTCTGGCCATTAATTCCCAGTCTGCTCCTTTTTGTAGTGAGTCATAAACCATTTGAGCTCTCTGCAAGGCGGCCTCGTTTCCTCTTTGCATGGCAAAGAAGATATGCGAAGTTCTGATTTTGCCCTTGTTTGCACGTTTGTCATTCACATATATGATATGATAGCCGAAGCTGGATCGGACGACATTTGAAACTTTTCCTACTGGAGTTTTGTAAGCCTCTTCTTCAAATGGGCTTACCATCTGAAATGCAGTGAACCATCCAAGGTTGCCACCAAGCTGAGCACTCCCATCTTCAGAATACATTTTGGCCATCTCTTCAAACTCCACTCTGGACCCAATTGTGGGCCTGAGGCTGTCCAGAAACTGGTAGGCTTCTAAGGTATCTAGTGGGGCTGCGGTAGGAGACACCTTAATTAAGATGTGTGAGGCGTTAAGATCGGTTTGCATTCTTTTGTATGCCTCTTTCAAAAGCGCTTCTTCAGACTGCGGATTTTCCAGATAAGGCTTCTTGATTTGCGAGATATAGCCCGCCAGCTCTTCCTGAAATTGTTTTCCGGTATCCAAACCCAGTTTTTTAGCTGCGCGAACCTTAAGTTTAAAGTTGATGTATTGCTCCAGATAAACCTCCAACGAATCTATGACCACCGGAGAATCCTTTGGTCGGTTCTTGTTGAAGGCATAAAGAAATTCATCTGATTTTATTTCTGTACCATCAATTGTGGCAACCACTTGAGCTTGAGATAGAACAGACAGATTAAAAAGCAGGAACAGACAGATCCATGGGTTGAAAAAGGTTCTCATTGCCTATGAGTCGATTTTTTTGAATAAACGAAGCGTATTGCCCTCATCTGAGGTTGTCAGCTCAATATTATCCATGATTTTCTTTACGAGCATAATTCCTATGCCTCCTTTATTCTTTTTCTTGATAAGGTCTTCGATGTTGGGTTCATCATAATTGATAATGTCGAAACCATCACCTCTATCCACAATTTCAAACCAAACGCCTTCAGGAACAAAGCGGATATTCAACCTTACGCTTTCCAGTGGATTGGATTGAAGCCCGTGAATGATGATGTTGGCACAGACCTCGTCTACTGCCAAAACCATCATGTTCGTTTCGATTTCCGGAATGTTGTGTGAATTCAACACTTCGGTCACGAACTTTCGCATGAGCCTCAGCTTGTTTTTACTACTCGGTATGTCGAAACTATATGCCATTGAGTGCCTCCAGTGCCTCTTCTTTACTATCCTTAATTGTCAATAATTGGTCCAGACCCAAAATCCCGAAGACCTTTAAAACCTTCTCTGAAAGTCCGAATAATATAAAGTTGATTGAGTTCGATGAAATCTCTTCAATGTAGGACATGAACACGCCAAGTCCGGCAGAAGAAATATAGTTAAGATTGGTGCAGTTGATCAGAATGCTTTGGTGTCCTTCGTCAAAAACCTCTCTTATCGCCTTGTCCAGGTTAATGGCGGAGCTGGCATCTGCCTCTCCTTCTACGGAAAGCATCAAATAATTGTTTTCCTGCTCTTTTTTAATGTCAATCATGTCCCTTTTTATCTAACGTAAATCAATTAAACTTGATCACCACCATAGTGTAGTCATCGTCTAAGTCTTTTGTTCCGCAAAACTCATAGAGTTTGCTGATAAATATCTTTTGAATCATTACCGTGTCATAGTGTGCATTCTTTTCCAGCAATGATTTCATTCTGTCAAAGCCAAACTCTTCCCCCTTAGGGCTTGTGGCTTCAGAAATTCCGTCTGTGTAAAGCACCAGGATGTCATCTTTGTCGAACTGCAATTCATTTACATGGATGAATTTTCTGAAAGTATCGTTGCGCAGAATTCCCAAACCAAGCCCTTTATTTTGAAAATACTCAGCGGCTTTTTTGCTTTTGTCATAGTAGAGCGTGGGGCAATGACCTGCACGGGCAAACTGAAGTGTTTTGCTCTCTGTGTCAAGGATAAAATAGGTGAGCGTAATAAATGAAGTACGCTCCAAACACTGGCTCAATGCTTTGTTCGCCCTGAACAGGAACTCATCTGCCGGCAAATCCATTTGAGCCAAAGACTGGAAGATTCCCTTCATTTGCGACATATGGAAGGCCGCAGAAGTTCCTTTCCCCGAAACGTCACCTATCACAATGGCAAATCTATGGTCGCTTAGCTTGAATGTATCATAATAATCACCCCCTACCTCTGCAGCAGCAGTGGTAAATGCATGAATGCTAAATCTTTCATCATGATCCAGTTTTTCAGGTAACAGTGCCCTTTGAACACGTTTGGCAATGTCCAACTCCTCCTTATAACGCTCATTGGAAATGGCCTCGCCCATCAGCTTGAAGTTCTCAATGGAAACACTGGCCTGGCTGGCAAAAGTGTTCACTATGTTGATCATCTCCTTGTTGAAGCCATCACTCACTTCATTGAGCAGGTACATAAATCCACTGACTTTATTCTGAACGGTGAGCGGAACCACAAATACTGATTTGAAATTGGATTTCTTCAGAGTCACCAAAACCCTGTCGGTTTCAGAGTTTGAGCTACTCAGCGGGTTCTTCATCACGGTTCGGCTCTTACTGCTGAAAATCTGCTCCTTGATCTTGTTGATGCTTTCCCTGCTGATATTTCTATTGATGAACTGTGTAGAGCTTTCGTCATTGTTAACTTCTATCCAGCCGGCATCTGCATAAACCGCATTCATGGATGAGGTGAGTAGAATATCGAATATCTGCTCTTCGCTTTCGCCTGATTGAATGGATTGGCTCAGGCGCTGGAAGTTAATAGCTTCTTCCATTTTGCGCTCGAAAACAGATGAGGTCGGCAGGTTAAATAGGATAACCAATAAAGAAAACACACTGTAAAAAAGCAGGAAGGTGAACAGCGTAATGATGAACAGGTTGTCTATGGCATTCAGGAAAGCCAGCGATTCCGAAGGAGGAACATATAATTCGGCAAAGAAGTAAAAGACATAAATTGTGATCAGAATAATCAGCAGTATGGCTTTCCATTTTTGCTTGAAGTTCAGATAGGCCACCCACTTCAGGTTACC